>Ga0116227_10009241_pt1 | contig 18007 bp, 13 predicted proteins | sample S1TSphgellanicum_FD_89693 | JGI IMG/M metagenome (GOLD analysis project Ga0116227, IMG submission 89693) | Host-associated microbial communities from peat moss isolated from Minnesota, USA - S1T2_Fb - Sphagnum magellanicum MG | ecosystem: Host-associated > Plants > Peat moss > Unclassified... | reverse complement strand
GAATACTATATGGGGGAAGGTGGTGGCTTCCCCCGAGTCTGGGCCGTGGTGAGTCTTGTGTGTCCAAGTGCCCGTGGCAAGTCCCAACACCCAAGGGTGTCCCAAATGCTAAACTAACCCGATTTGGTTGGTTTTTGGATGCAGATTCACACAAGCTAAGCTAGTCCCTCGTCCTAGTCTAATCCCGGGGCTCCCAACTCGACCCTCTACCCCTTTTTAGAGTTGGAAGCCGGGAGCGTGCTACTAAGTCTCAACTCTCCGCAACTTGACTTTGTGAAACCCTCAAGTGGGTTTCACCCCGTGACTTGGGAGCGCGTCAGGGGAAGTGTTTCTAAATACTTGAGAACTATTCAAAATCTTAACAAACAATTAGTTGCAATGGGAGATTTCATACAAAACTAAAACATTGTCATGGGTATGCTCAATGCTCTTCTAGAAAGTTATGAGAGCTTTGTTCAAACCATCACAAGTAAAGCTAAGTTTCCAACAGTGGATGAATTCATGAATTGCCTCCAACATGAAAAAATGAGGAGGGAGCGGAAAGGATTGAAGTGAACATAAGAAGAAGCCTTGATCCTAAAATTTCAAAAATTGTATAAGACCAACGATGGGCATAGCTCAAGAAAGTTGAAACCTGGGAAGTGTGACAATTATGGAAAAATGGGACATTGGGTTCGAGAGTGGCCTATGAGGCCATAGAAGATAACATCATCATCCGAGGAAAGCATCAAAGGAAAGGCCAAAGAAATGGTTAATTTGATACAAACTGAGTCAAGTGATGAAAGAAAAAAATTTAGTGACGAAAACACAAACTTATGTGAAATGACAATAACTTCATTAAAGATAGACAAGAGTAATGGGAATCCTTGGTTTTTTTATTCAAGTGCATCAAAACACATCACAAGATAGAAGAGTAGCCTAGATGACTTTGAAAAAGTTGTAGAAGTAAGACAAGTGAAGTTTGTTGAAGGCCAAACCCACATTGTCAAAGGAAAAAGTAGGTCAAATTTGTAACCTCTTCTAAAATAAAGAAGATTGATGAGGTGTGTATGTGCCAAGCTTGACCAAGAATTTGTTGTCAGTCGGATCCATTACAGACAAAGGTCATGTAGTTGTGTTTGATTCTAACAAATGTTTTGTAAACTTGAAACATGATCCCAAAGTAATAGTTGCAAAAGGATTATGAGATAATAGTATTGGTCTCTATAAAATGAACTGTATAGAGCAACACAAAATGAGTGCAATGAGAGCTCTAGCTATAATAGGGAAACTAGTTGGACATCAATCAAGAATGAGAGCGAGATGAAGTTTTGGCATCAAAAGTTGGGCCACTTGGGCTCTCAAAATATGCAATCCTTGAGCAAACACAAGTTGGTGGGTGGAGTATCTACTTTCAAAGCTCTCTCATAAACATGAAAAATGTATGATGATAGATAGACCAAGGAATGAACTCCAAAAACAAGCACCCGTAGAACACGAAAACTATTCAAACCAATCCACACTAACCTTTACAGACCATTTCTTGCATTGTCATTCAAAGGATCAAAGTATTTTGTTATGTTCACCAATGACTACAACAAATTCACTTGGATTTATTTTCTTAGAAAAAATTTGAAAGTTTGGAAAAATTCAAGGAATTCAAAAAATTGGATGAAAACTAAATAGGAAAAAAAGTCAAAGTCTTGAGGTCCAATCAAGGAGGTGAATACACATCTAGTGCATTCATAAATTTTTGTAAGGATCATAGGATCAAGAGAGAGCTTACGCAAGCTCACACTCCACACCAAAATGGAATCTCGGAATGAAATAATCAAACCTTGTTGTAGAAATCTTAGAACATTTTTCTGTCAAATCAACTCCCACATTACCTTTAGACTAAAACAATCAACACAGCAAATTACCTGGTTAATCAACTTTTGACTCAAGCAAATGGAGGTATGACCCCTTTGCAAAAGCTCACTAGAAGGAAACCCAAACTAAATCATCTAAGGGTTTGGGGTTGTGAAACTTTTGTTCATAACCCCAAACAAGGGAAGAACAAATTACAATCACATTCTGAGAGGTGTCTATTAATAGGATACAATGAACAAAGCAAAGTTTATCAAGTCTTTAATCCAAATAATAGGAATGTAGAAATCACCAAAGATGTTAAGCTCAATGAAGGTAGTTTTGGGCTTCAACAAAATATTGAAAAGCAAAACATAAAGGTTCAGATGTTAGTCAATTCATCTTTAAGGAAATTTAAGGTGAGACTAGCATAAACAAGTTTCAAGAACTAGGTGGCATGAAGTTAGCTACTATTTTGTCACCAAAAACATTTGTGTCAAATGAAAGTATTAAACAAAAATCCAAGGAACCCATTAATGATGATGATACCAATACAAGAATAGGATCAATGTCTCCATTAAATTTTGACCAGTCATCTACTAGTAGTAAAGAGATGCTAGATAATTCTTAGGAAGGTTTGATGACCCAAAAAGGAACCTCAATGAATCCGGTCACCAACCAAGTTGAATTCCAAAAGTCAGATTGAATAAGGAAAATTTTGTCAAAATATGAAGATTTCATTATGACAATTGAAAACTTAAAAAAACCAATGAATTTTGAAGAAGCCAATTTGAGCCAAGGTTGGAGAGGAACCATGTAGTTTGAAATGGAATCAATTGAGAAGAACTAAACTTGGGAATTGGTTGATCTCCCTAAAGGAAAACAAACGATCACAAGAAAGTGGGTATATAATGTGAAGGTAAGATCAACAAGAAAACCAACAAAACTGAAAACGAGATTAACAGCCTATGGTTTTCAACATATTGAAGGCCAAGATTATGATGAAAAATTTGTTCTAGTGATTAAGTGGGGTACTATAAGGACAATAGTCACTTTAGTTACACACAAGGGATGGGAAGTAAATCAATTAGATGTGAAAACAACCTTTCTTAATGGAGAATTGAAAGAGGAAATGTACATGGTGCAACCTAAAGGTTTTGTCTATCTAAGGGAAGAAGGGAAAGTTTGCAAGGTACAAAAAACATTGTATAGATTGAAACAAGCCTTAAGGGTTTAGTAGGAAAGAATTGACACATATCTGAAAGGGCATGGGCTTAAGAAAAGTGAGTTGGATCATAACCTCTATTACCAAAGTGAAGGAGGAGAGATGATTCTTCTTGCTTTATATGTTGATGATTTGCTTTTAACAAGAAATAATCATGCAAAATTCTAACAACTCTAAAAACAACTTGAAAGTGTGTTTAAGATGTCCAATCTTGGGAAGCTGAATTGTTACTTAGGAGTTGAGTTCACTCATGTGAACTCTAGCATCTTTATGGGACAATAGTTTTATGTGGAGGAGATGTTGAAAGAATTCAACATGCAAGATTATAGACTAAGTCAAACACCAATGACAAAGGGTTTACATATAACAACAAATTAGCAGAAAGTGCAAAGGAATCAATTTGGTTGAGGAATATGTTACAAGAACTTAACCTTATAAATGACACACTAGTTGAAATTTTATGTGACAATCAGAGTACCATAAAATTGTTCACAACCCAATTTTTCATGATAAAACAAAACATATAGAAGTTCAATACCATTTTGTCTGTGAACAAATTTTGCCAAGTAACATAGTTGTCAATTATATACCCACTTATGAACAAGTAGTGGACATTCTAAAAAAAGTTTTAGGAAGAATAAAGTTTGAAAAATGTAGGTCTAAACTTGGTATGAAAAATATAAAGGATATCACCTAAGACCACATTTGAAAAAGGAGTCAATACTAACATTGTGATCTTCTTGGATTGGAATGGATTCCTTAGCAACATCAAGGCTGATCACAACCAACTATAGCAAGGATGAGCATGGAGCATATTTATATATTAATAAAATGTTAAGAGAAATATGGTTTGAGTGGGGGTGTAAAAATAGAATGCAACAAATCATATTAGATCATGTAGCATGCAAAAATAAATGTATTAAATAGATAAGCTAAACTTATTCAAACACATCATCAAATTTAAGTAGAATTATTAGCAAAAAAATCTCCATAGTAGTTGAACATTTAAAAACTTGGATGGTGACTTGAACAATGCAGTAGTTGGCACATTAAAAAAAAGGGAAGAATAGTTGATCGTATATATATTTGGTAGGATAGTTGTAATGTTCATTGAAGTTATGTATTTTTGTATATACATGGTGTCATCACTGATCTTTATCAGCTGATGCCTATTTTTCTGTAAAGAGTGTATTGAATCACAATTTTTGAAATTCTTCAAGATTTTAATGCCCCAAAAAAATGTGGTTTTGGTCTCAAATGATTGACAACCTTTTTCCAAGCTCCCTACCAACAATTGAACCTTACACATTTGACACAAAGAAAACTAAAGTTACAAGAAGCTTTTTTTGTGCATAACACATACACATGTTTTAAGGTCTACTAGTGCAAAACCAACAAAAATGGGAAAACTCAACCATGATATTGGCAACCTCAACAAAACCTAAAAGAGCAAGAAAACACTAAAAAGGATTATAAACTAACCTGGAGCTGAACACTCATTAACCATTGCATCATTTTGACATCATTTCCACAATTGTTCACATTGTGCATTGAAGATGACACTTCGTTCCCTAGTAACCATGATGAATGCAAATTGATTGCAAGGTCTTTTATTGTTTGTCCTACATGTGTTTCATATAATACACCTCCCTTAAGTGTAATAGGTTGATTCTTCCTAGAAACCTCAAACCAAACATCATAAATTTTAGGTTTCAAAAGTTCACTCCTTGCAATATTGGGGTTCCAAAATGGATCTAACCATGCAATCTTGATAGACATGTACTTGCAACACATGGGAAAATACATTTTCAAAAATCTAAAAACCAACAACTATGAATTAGAAAACAAAATCTAACAATGTCCAACCACAAAATTTGTCAAAGAATGCACATGTCTTATATATTAAAGTGCCATGTTGAGAGCTTCAAAGACCTTTATAAAGACACACATCATAGGATGGCACACATTCCAATTGTGAATGAAAAGAGAAAATCTAGAATATTCATGCAAAACCTAATTGCCAAACTTTGAACTCAAATTCCAACTATAAACCCTTCACATAATCTTGATATTTCTATTCTTATGGTATAAATTTTGAATGGGAACAAATATGTAAATTTATTGTTTGATAGTAATGGTTTTTGGTAGCAGCTTATTGTCAAAAAGTGTGTTATTTCTTCTTACATTAATGGTTTTTGGTAGCACAATTTCAAAACACAATTTGATGAAATATGTATGTGCCTTCACCTTGTTTCTATTATTTTGACAAAGGTGAGAATTGCAAATGTCAAAATCCAAGCATGAATATGCTAGATTGTCATGAAGGGAAACACCATGTTAACAAGTTGGCTCACATACATCAAACACTAAACACCACTCTTAAACATAAAGGGGGGAAAAAAATATAGAATGGGTTAACAACACCAACAACGGACAATAATTTGGAATCACAATTGGATTTGCAATTGTAGGGAAGAATTCAAACTATGAAATTTAGATTTTAAAAAAGTTGCAAAATTCCATCAAAACAACAACATGAAAATTTGATATCGAAGATGGATACCAAAAAAAAAATCATACAAGAAAATCAAGAAAAATTTTACTTGTTGAAAAAAGTCCTCAAACCATTCCCATGAACTTGTGTGGTGACTATAGTTGTTTGCTAATGAATTACTATTCCTCTCACAATCCCACCAACATCATTGTTACTGCTATTGGGATCTTTCTCCTCCTAGCCACCAATTTCTCCCATTGGTGGCATTAATGTTGTTTATTTATGAATGGTGTTAATATCCTTGAATATATATATCCACACTAAAAATGAAATCTTGCAGCCACTTTAGGAGGAGAAAGCAATCGAAATCATGAACTCCCAATCTTTTTGCAATTAGACACCATATCCATAGCAAACAATCAAGTTCATCAATTTATTTATTTATTAATTTCCGAATTAGGCTTGATTTTTAAATTACTCTTTCAAAAAGATCACCGTTACACATGGTCGTGCTCTAATATAAGCAAAAAAACCCTCAAAACTCCAAAAATTCATTGGCACCTTACAAAAGAACGATTTATCTTCTCTCTTTCTCTCTCGGAGTTGCAAAGCTTTGCATCTTTCTTGGAAAAGGCATGTTGTTTGCTTGCAACACAAGAAAAAAACCAAAATGCATAATAAAAATGGAAATCAAACTCCTCCCTTTTTGCAACCTTCTTCTACGACCTCTCAACTTTCACTTTTCCAACCCAAATAACACAAGCCAAATCATTGTTTAACTTGAAATTCCCAAATTTCACAACCTCCATTTTATGCAATGCAAGCACCAGATTCTCAACCTCACAACTACCGCAAGTCATTGAGATCACACTCCATTCGACCGTGCACTTCCCCACCCCACCCACTCCAACACAATTGTCTCTTGATCCTCCCATTCTTGCATTTTAGGGTTTCTCCAACCTATCATCTCATTTTTTTCAACCTTACTTTTCAAATTTTCAACCCAAATAACACAAGACAAATTGGCTTGCAAAAAAAATGGTATTAATCCATTATAAACTATTAATGTAGTTTTAAAGCTTAAAATAGATTTGTTCAGCTTAATTTGACCTTATAAAAGCTTTGTTAAAATCTGAAAACTTTTATAAATAAAAATCCATTTTTTTCATTGTTTTCAATTATGTTTGGCATTGTGGAACCTAACCAGGATTTTTTCTTCAAATTCTTCAAGTAGGTGTACTGATGAGGATCCTCAGCATTAATTAGCAATAAAGGACGACTGTCCTCGTGGATAGTAGATCTTTTTTGAAATCTTGCCTAGTTCTAGCAACCTTATGAAACACATTGTCTTAATCTACCCAACTTCTAACCTTTTTTCAAGATATGATGATTTTATTTTATTTTTAAATCTCAAAAATCTCACCGGCCCTTTTTTTTGTCACCAGGTGGCAAAAATTGGCCACAAAAAAAAACCCTGAACCTAAGAGGTTATCTACAAGCTACCGTAACCTACCCTAAATTGAGAATGAGCTTGATTTGAAAATTGGAAAAAAACCCAAAACTGAAACTGACCCTCGGATTAAAAACCTGAATCTGGAACTAGGTCCCAATTTTATTATTTAAAAAAGAAACCTAACCAGAACCCTCATCCTAAAACCTAAGAACTGCACAACACTGGTTCTTACTCACATATGGAGGTAAATTATGTTTTTGATGAACCTGCCCTGCTAACAATGAATTGTCACCAGTTGCTGGTATTCGGGCCTGCCGTTGGCTCTCACCTCAAGCAACAGGCCATTATTTCAAGAATGCCTTCTCCCTTGGCTCTCACCTCCAGCAACAGGCCCTTGCCCTTGCCCAAGGGAATGCCCTGTCCCCTTGGGCCTTACCTACAACACAACTGGTTTTGGGGTCTTATTCTAGATTACTTTTTTAAAGCTTTGTTTTTTTGGGTCTGTGGGATCAATAATGCTAGACTGGCAATTTCACTCTTCTTTTGCAATGCTACTCATGGCAAAACATAAAATACAACACAAATGTCAAGAACATACATGGGTAATCATCACATTTGTATAGTATTAGGGAAGTATGGTTGTTTACAAGATAGGTTCTGGCACGGGGTCTTGCAACTGTTCGGCTGTGTTCCCCAGTGTTGATTCACAAATAAGTATGGTTTTCCCCACCATCAATTCACATCACAAGTGGAAGAACTGGCAGAACCAAAAGTGGAACCAGCATAAGTCCAACCTGGGAAGAAACAAGAAACCTTCAGAAGTACCTGAATAAGACAACAAAACTGGTTGCATACCCAAGTGGACAATATATTTGCAATATAAATGAAAACAGTTTTAAAACTTCTCAGACTATGCAGATATCCAGCTCAAAAAGCATATCGAGTAAAACTCTGCAAGAAAGATGTTTGCAAACACAGAATCTACCAGCACTCACTCACAACTTTGCAAGGAAAGATCCTACTCAGCTCCACATTTTACCACTTCAACAATGTGAGCTAAACCCTGACACCTGACTCAAGTGACGTCTAAGAATGTGGTGGTGGTATAGAAAGCCTCACAGCATCACCACCAGCACAAACACCAGCTCATACTATGCATGTTGACATCAAAGTGCTGGCTCGGAGATCAGTGTTCCATCACCGTTCTTCATCAATCTTCCAAATCCTGCTTCAACCTGTGCTCCTAGAAAGTGAAGACCAGCATTCCCTATGATTTTTACTTTCAGTATGTCTCAAGTCTTCCTAGAACCATATTTCAGCTATAATATACTTCCCAATCATCACTAACAACCTAGTTGTGACCTGTCCGAGAATTTCCACTCTCATTTGTTTGCAGAGATCTTGATCCCACTGGTTCTTTGAGGTCCAGGAACTTTCACCAGAAGTACCAAGAGAGCTTCCCAGAGGAACACAATGAAGAAGAGGGCTGGCTTGTCAGAGCCTGCAATTTCACACCCATGCCAACCAAGGTATCAATTGTTGCTGGTAAGAGGCCTATAAAAAGTTTCAATTTGGAAATGTGTACACACTAGATAATACTCACTCTCTTCAGGAGCTTCAACTGCTTCTTTATCATCCTGCAGAAGATTTTCTCAGTTGTCATCAGCCCAGAAGCCATGCTTGTCAATGAACATACTGGCTATGGTGCCACCTTCCTGGCAGCCAAGTAAATCAATGAGTATAATTCTCAATGGTTCACTTCACCATATCCCCAATCTCATCACTCAAATCCTCAATGCATAGCTCATAGTTTCCACTTCAATCTGTTTCTGGGAAACATCCCTGTAGTGTCAAAACAGCAAAGAAAAATTCACATCAGATCACATAAGGAGAATAAAGTAAGTATATGTACCATTGTTGGCAATAATGCAAATTCCACAAGTTTACCACTATATCATACTTTATTATATAAACACTGTAGAATTTCCCATGTTGATCAAAGCTGCTCAAATTCGAGTCAGAAAGCCAACAAAACCAAATTGATGCACATAGCAAACTACTACCACTGACCTCTACAGAAGTCATAAAAAACTGATGCGCAGCCTAAAAAGATTGATGCATCTCCTCTCAAGGAGATGTTTCACATTGGAACCACATACAGTCCATTACTGTCTGGAAAAGTTGAGGCTTGCAAATCAGTGATTCCAGAAGAGCAAGCAGGAAAAGTCCCAGTGCATCAATTTTGGAAGAGAGTATCGAGTAGCCAACATGGCTCAAAATCTGCCACTCTTCTTTTCTTCCAGGAGCAAATAACAGGATAATGAACACCCCAAGCATAGAGCAGACGAAAGGTTACAGGTTTTGAGGTTTATGGCAGGCACTAAAACCCTAATTCTGGAGATCTGTAAGATCAGACCTAAATAACGCAGATGCCAACAGCAGTGAGAAAGCCTTGGTTATGAAGACCCACACAATCAGAACAAGTATGTGAGATTCTCAGGACGTCAAAAGAAGATGCTGTCATTCTACTGATGTACCCTGTAGCTCTTTTATCATCTCTCTTTCTTTCCCCCACCAAAATACCAAATCTCACATTGAGAACTATGTAGAGCAGTGAAGAGTATCAAAAATCCATTCGTAATGCTTAGAAAGGAGCTTGTATTAGTCAATCCTCACTCATAACAATGCAGGCTTGTGTTAAAGAAGCCTGTATTGGATACCTTACACATTAGTGTTTGATCCGGAAAAGAAGAAACAGATTGCCATTTTTGCTCCTCTATGATTGCAGAGACTTACAGCATGCATAACATGTAGATAACAAGGAAGGATGGTGAAATGGCCAATCATGTTCTCAAACTTCAGAAAGTTACACAGAGAAGAACCAGCGGGTCCTTTGGGGCCAAAGTACTGTGCAAAGAGTTTGAAATAAGTCAGCGATTTTTATAGTTCCTCTGCACAGCCATAACACTGCCATCTCCCTTGTTTTACAAACCTTTGTCAAGAAAAAGAGAGGGAATAACTCAAGGGGAACTGCAAAGCAGATTGACACTGAAGAAAGGTGGACAGAGTCGACATTGCGTTTTGAACCTTTTTCAGTCAGTGCCGTTAGCATCCTCGATTCTGCAATTAATGCCGACAGACAGAAAGAACATGCCACGGACGCATCCTGCAGTCATGCTCTGCTGCTGACGATCTCTGTATGACTCAAGGCGAAGCAGATCCGTCTCCATCTCTGCAGAAACACACAAACCTTTTACAGCGAACCAGGCCAACTTTCGTTCGTTCTCTCTCTCCCCCGCTCACTCTATTGGAAATAGAGCCAGAAAGAGCCTCGGATTCCGGAGCGCACGAGTACGTGTGTTTGCCTAAAAACAGAGCTCGGAAAGAATATTTTAGGGTTTGGCGCTGACGAGAGGAAACCCTAAAAGATTCTTGTCCCTAAACTGTTTTAGGGTTGTAATATTAGGCTTTAACCCTTTAACCCAGAAAACCCTAAGCAATGACAACAAAAATGCAAGAAAAATCAAAATTCAAGCTAAAACTCATGTTACCACCATGTTTCAAGCCCTATTTATCACCAATATTATTTATTTATTTTGTTGTAAAGTGTTAATCTCATTTAAGCTCAAGAAAACTAATATTCTTGAATTTAAGTCCGCTTCTTTTTATGAATACTTCTAATAAAATGACTATTAAAGATTAATTGGTGATTGAATTTAAATAGCCTTTCACCTTTATATTGTTTTTTTTTTAATGTTTATTGCAGTGGGTGGGGGGGGCTAAGGGGATTGAAGAACAATTATATACCATGTTGGATGTGATAAATTTTGTCAAAGGCTCAAGAACAAGGTTTGGGTGGAATTGCTCTTAAAGTGCACAACCCAAGATCAAAAATTATGTAGGTTAATGTTGTGTAACAAATTAAAACTAGCCACATGACTCAAAAATCCTTGTTATTTTATTTTTAAAGTACTAATTATTTGCATACACAAACAAAAACTTGTTCAAAGAATCATTAACATCATATCTCAATTTCTAGTTACCAATAGGAGGTTTGTTGCATGGGCTTGTTCTTGTTTCAATTCAAAGAAGAGGCTAAAAAGATGGTTCAATTCTTGATGAAATTCTAACAAACAACTAAAAACATATTTTGGTCTACCATTTAGCTTCCAACAAAAGGATGAATATGTGGTATGATTGTTTGCAACTAATAAGAGAACCATGCTAGAATCACCTTAGAACCTTTTTAACACATGGTCAAAGCACGATTAAGGTATCCCACTTGAAACCCAAGGAAGAATTCTTAGGACTCCTAAATTTATTTTTTTCTTCACAAATCTTAAAATTTATCATATATTTTTTCCTTTTTTTTCAAAAAAATAATTCCTTCCAAATTTAATGCATGCATTTAAAATATTTATTTTTTATCTATGAAAATAAAATAATAAGTTTTAACCAATGCAAGCCATGTTTTATCAATGATTTTTAATCATCAAAAACATCATTTTTTGGAACCTTGTACATTATAAAAGGGCAAATGTTTTTTGTCACACAATGTTTTATACACATTAACACTTAAGGTGTTGGTGGTAAATGAATTGGACCAAAATAATTTGTGTAAATTTTTTTAATGAATCCTTGAACAATTTTCACTCAATAAGACAAAGTCTTCAATTTAAGAATCCTTAAACTTGCTCAAATTATAAACAATATGCATATAATGGTAGCTTAATATTGTATGCATCTATGAAACAAAAAAAACTTCCAATCTGCATGTTTAATTGAAGGAGCCCACAAGGCAGAAAAACCTTTTTTTTTCTTAGGCCTTGTAATATGTATATGTGCAAGTGCATGATAACTTTCGCCTCATGTTTTATGATGGCTAAAGCTTGCTAGTTGGGGTACATTTTCAAAATATGGGATTGGGTTCAACTATCATCTTTTGATGAGCCCCTTATTTTGAGATTGCCTTCACTTTAAAGCTTTGTTCTACATTTCATGTTGAGGTTTAATTAAATTTTCAAACTATTGATTCAAACTCTAATTGTTTAGACATAACCATTTATTTCAAATTGAAATTATTTTTATTCTCACGTGATAAAAAAATTTACCCTACGTTCTTCATTTTTTTTTGCATTTGCTTATAAAGAGAGAGTCTAGGGAAGAGACTAAAAACATGACCTACTTTTCATTCAGTCCCACATTTTGAAGAATGTTCCACAAGTCTTGGTGCAAGTTGTGAGTTCATTTTTCAAGAACTTCATTTTCATTTTTTATTTTAAGTATTGTTAATTTGAACAAATGTTGGCAAGTTTAGGTTATTGAATAGGTTCCAATTGAGATTTTAAGTTAAGTTTAGAAGTATTCGTACCAAAGGTTCAAAATTTTGTTGAAACCTAATTTGGATCTAGACCATAAAATTGATTATTGCCAAAACTAAAATTCAAAACCTAAACTATGTTGTTTTTGCTTTTAAAACATGCCCAGGTTCTTTTGTCATATAAGTACAAGGTTTTTTAAAAGTGCAACAATCAAATCTTGTTGTTTACATTGTGACAAATTCAATTTTGAACAAACATTACGGGATAATGATTTGTGATGATGTTGGGTGCATGCTACATCATCAAACAAACAAAAGAAAGAGGTTATGACATGATCTTATGGTTTAATCCCAAGAAAGACATGGACCCATTAGTTGAATGAACTAATATCTAGGTGGGTGTCAATTGACTAGTTCCATCTTTAATGAACCGATTACCAATTCATTGATTCACCCTCTCCAAAAAAGAAACAAAGCCAAAATATCAATCCTAGCCCCTTGACCTAAGGAAAAAAATCTGAGCTTCTTCACTACCTATCACCTTGTCTTTTTGGTCATAAGATTTTGGTTTTTAATTATGTTCCTCCCTAATTTTCTCCCCCACTCCATACTCCACTCTACTGAGTGTGGGTATCAATTTAAGCAAGTTATTGTTTCTAGTTGAATGCAATGCAAATGGAGCCAAATGCAATATTAGACTTGACCAAGCTCCAATATTTCAAAAACTAGAGATTGCATAAATTCTCAAAACCACACCATAATTTCCATCAAACCAAAATAAACAAAAAAAAAAACCAAAATTAAATGTTTTTTCAAAATCAAAAATTGGGCAACACTAGTTTCAACTTGCCATTAAAGGGGTTTATTAAGGGAGCCATTTGTTTTACCACTTGTTTGCACATAACAATTGGAGAGTTACTACTATCCTCCTCAATGACTTGCAAGGAATGTGGTTGGGGAGTGCAACCAAACACATTGTGCATAATGAGCTTGGAGGTGGTGCTTCTAGGAGTGTTGTAAATAGAGATATACATAATAAAAATAGTGCACAGGGGAGGGTGCTAAAGTGGAAGAGAAGAAGAATGCCGAGAAAGAAAAACCTTCTTAAGGAGTAATTTTGAAAAGAAAAGAAAAATAACATAACATATGCATCAAGTAGGAAAAAATCAAATAACGCTAGCAAATTAATAATCTCTAGTGTTCATGGTTGGGTGAAAAATTTGTGCACCTAAATGATGTGCAAATTTTGATGATATAAATTATAAGTGGCATGTGATTTCAAAGTTTTGAGTATGATGAATCGTGTGGCTTAAAATTTATGACAAATTTGTTCAATTGCTTTCAAATTATTGTCAAGGAAATGTGCGGGTGATCAAAAGCAATGGTTTCAAACGAAGGAGGCAAAAAATTTAATTTGTTGTAGAAGAGGTTGAGAAATTTGAGAATTCCAAGTTCCCTGGAATTTTGGCACTTTGTAACAATGAGTAATTACATGCCATTAAAGTGGCTTTAAAAGGGTAGCAAGCCATCTAGTAGTAAAAAGCCCCAAAAGTGGCATGTAACCATCATTTGAGTACAAGTCTTCAAGAGGAGTTCTAGAAATTAGCTGGTGGGGGGCTATATTTGGGTTGTTGTATATATTTTAATTTCCTACCTAGGGACTAGGTGCAAGTGAAATAGGTGTGTGATAATAATAGAACAACTTAATTTTAAAAATTCTACCCGAAGGCTCACATAGACTTGTTGTGTTTGTTTCAAGCTGTTGGCAACATGATCAAAGAAGTTGGTGATGCAAAGATTGTGCATGCCTATGCAGCAATCAACATGGCAACGTATCAATTTCCTCCCCAATTTTTCATGTTTATGGGTGGGGAATTGGGATGGGGTAATGATAAACTTTCAAAGTTAGATGTGGCAAACACAGGTAGAGGCCCAAACAGGGAGTGAGGGTGGATATGCTTTAAGCAGCACCCAATCCAAAAAAGCTTGTATCAGTTGTCACATACTTGACAAGGCTAAAGGTACATATAAAATTCACAAAGTAAATCAAAAGTTAACATGCACTGACACAAGTATTTAGTTGACATACTCTACTCTCTCAATTCCTTGAATTCCCTGCTGTCAAAAGGCCAATCGTTATGCAGATTTCACATCAGAATATGAAGTATGCACAAGCAAGGACCTGCTTGGCAGTCACCACATTGGCTTCAGTTTCTGGTTTTCAGAAACTGCCAGTTTATGGCATATGGTAAATTTTTTGATGACGTGGTTCTCTCTGTGGGTTGGATCTCACTACTGGGAAACTAACAATGTACAACAAGAAAAGCTCTTGCTGTCAACCTCCTCCTGCTGGGCAAAGAAACTCCTCATGCTATACACAATTAAGTATTCCACTCAATGATGACCCATACCTGAACCATGGCATCAGGTTTCAGACAGCAGAAGGATTTACAATAGCCTTAAAACTGATGAGACAGGACAGGAAAATTCATAAATCACCTGTACTCAATAGTTTTGGGGCATTGAGCCCAATATGTATCTCAGAAAATGCATCCCATGCATACCAGAACTGCACAGGAAAGCTCGTTCAATAACCAAAAGTAAGGAACATTCAATCATGCATGAATAGCTTGGGCAAGTAAATAGCCAACTGTGTTTTCCAGTTTAGTCCCGCTTGAGGTCCATAAGTTCATGTCGAATGCCCTCTCGGTTAACAATTACAATCTCCACACCATCACCCTGCATGTTGCACATGCCCCAAAGTTTTTTAGTCTGTAGGTTCTTGCAAATTAAGGAGCCCACAATGAAGCCCATGAACAGCAAGTTACAGAAACTGATAAAAAACTAATCAAGAAAGACAAGGTAACCATTGCTAGGTACCAATTTTATGTTTCTGAAGGCCAAAAGATGCCAATCACTTGTTCAAAAACATCAAATTAACAGGAGCCTCTAATTGGGTAGGTGTTACAGTGTAGATGTCGCGCTCTGCTGCTGAGGCAAATGTGTCCTTTACAAGGTCCACTGCTTCCACCTCTGACAATGGAGTGGTTGATTGCTGCAATAAGATAAAAGTAGAATTAGCACTCGCAGAATTAGTGACATGATGTGTCACCAAGAGGTTGTAATTTGGAAGAAGGAATTATGGCCATAAAACTCTTGATCCTCAAAAATACATCTATGAGGTTGGCTACCCACTGACTTCATCACCTCCCAATCATGGGGGTCTACATAAGTACATAATCATCCGCCCAAATTTTCCAGCAAACCATTATACAGAATCTATGTTCGCAGTTTCTCTCCCCTTTCTAGGAGCAAAAGGAAGACTCAGACATGCTGTTGACTGCCACTGAAGAGACATACCTAATCATCAAAAACTCTTGATCCTTCAAAATATGCACTAATTTCTGCAGCTTACCCGAAGAGGCAGGACAAGGGGACTGGCAGACTTAAGCTGATTATCAAGCACAGGCATAATGAGTTGCATCCCTGTGCCCTGAGAGCTGTAGCCTGATCGCTCATATGAACCCACTGCATCATAAGTGTACACACAACCCTTCCCTGCTTTCCCAAACAATACTTCCCGTTAGAAGTAATAATGAATACTCTTTCCTCAAAACCAAGAGCTTGTGATAATGAGTATTAGTTTGCAGAAAAATGATCCCTCAATTTCCCTTTCCCACTTAACCCATCAGTTCATTCTGGCCCCAGATTATGGCTGATTCATCTATGGAGCAGGAAAAGGATGATAGAACACGTGAAGGCTTTTGGTTGGATCTATACTTCATTCTTCTCCAAAGACGAGGCAGGCACATGTAATGCCTTGAGGATGGACTCTACCAAGGTTTCAGCTCTTCAAAACCAAAATTCCCTGATTACCGGACTAGAAAGGAATTTGAATCAGGCAACAAGTTTAAAACTGCTGAAGTTCTATAGTATTTACTATACACCCTCCTAAGACAAGACACTCCACACATTTTTGCTGCACTTGCCATAGACTGTTAGAAATTAGAAGAAATAGAAAAAGAGGAAGAGCATTTGGACCTTCACTGTCCAAGCCACCAAGCACATTGAAGGCATAATATGGAAAAAATCGCTTGTAGTACAGTGTGTTAGAAAGAAGTTGTGCCATTGCTGGGCAGCTCATTTGCTTGCTATGCTGATGCTGGTATATCTGCACTCTTGGCAAGAACAGCATAATTAACAATCTGACCTCACCCGAGCCTCTTTCTTTTGTTATCTCAAAACAGCAGCAGGTCAGTTCCTGACTCTCTCTGCTTCGTTCTCCTCAACAAAGATACATGAAGCATCATATTCATGGCAAAAAGTCAAGAGACAAACCAAATTGAGAGGAGTGAGTTTTGCTTCCCTGTAAAAAAGCATGACAAAAACAACCAAATCATGAATTTTCACAGGAAATCTGCATACCTGATGCCGGGCATCCAGATTCTTCTGAAGAGCTCGAATGTCAGCTTGGAAACCAGATGAAGCCAAGACAGATTTATCAGTTCTGCACAACAGAGTTCAGAAATCATCCATGTCAGCCTTGCTAGACCCCATCACTGGAAAGTGATAGCCAAATCCTAGAACAGAAACATCAGCACTGCTCGGCCAAAACATCAGCTTATGGACACTGAAATCATTGAGATGGTCACCACCTTGCCTCATTCCGAATTCCAAACCTGGTTCTCAAAATTCTAGGGGGGAAAAGTGGCAACTGTAGCCTGTAGACCTCTGGTGATGTGAAAAGAAGCACATTTGCAGTACCTTGAGTGAAACCCTAAATCGCCAACTAAGTTCATACAAGAGAACACAATCTCTGTTGTGATTGTGTGCCACAGAAATCAAAGGGCAAGGAACAATTTACATCTGATGAATTTTCGAATGGTTGCGGGTGAGGATGCTGAATCCTGTCGACATTCTTGTATCTGCAGCTATTACACAGTAGTCCTCTCCAGCTATGGCCACACATGTCCTGAACCCCACACCCAAAACAAGCATCAGCAACTTCTTCTTCTTCTTCTGCTATCAGTCTGCTAAGCAAGCTGCCAGAAAATGGCTGTCTGAGAATCCCGCAACATGGGTGCTCCCAAAAAACCCTACCGATTGAAAGCCCAGGAACAAGAATTTCTCGCAATGCTGCGCTTCTCGCAATCAAACCCTAAACCAGAAAAATCTTCCCAAGCTTTCTCTACATGTAAAACCTCATGTCCACGAGCTCCAGCACAGAGATATTCTTGTCCGCAATGAAGTTGATCAAGTAACATCCGGAAGCAAACACATGAAGCATGCCTCAGCAAGCGAATCCACAGACCAAAAAAGAAGCTTCCATGAACTACAAAAGCGGTGTCTACATACTACATGGCAAAAGAGAAATACCCGCCGTTGTTGTCATATGGACTCCAGGTAGGCGCGGCGTGCGTTGTGGGAGCAGCAGCTTCCGTCAGGCGTGGAGCAAACATCATTGACATGGCTACAAAACACACGTATACACACTCTCTCTCCAGTGATTTGCAGGGGGAAAAAAACCGAAACAAAGCAAAAAGATCTAGATTGAAAACACAAACCAAAAAAAAAAAAAAAAAAAACCCAAAAAAACCCGAAACGAAACGAAAGGAAAAAAAATCCCAAAGAAAGGAAACACGAAAAGGGGGCCGGGACAAATCGTCGGGAAAGGAGGCCGAATCCCAG
>Ga0116227_10009240_pt1 | contig 18011 bp, 24 predicted proteins | sample S1TSphgellanicum_FD_89693 | JGI IMG/M metagenome (GOLD analysis project Ga0116227, IMG submission 89693) | Host-associated microbial communities from peat moss isolated from Minnesota, USA - S1T2_Fb - Sphagnum magellanicum MG | ecosystem: Host-associated > Plants > Peat moss > Unclassified... | reverse complement strand
TCATCATCATCATTATAATCAATTAGTAGAATAACAATATAAAAAGACTAGTAGTTCTGTGTTTTCTATATTCAATCATTTTTATTCTTGTTTTTCAATTTATTTATTCAATTATTCATAGTTTAGTTCCAACAAATCATTCATTTTTTGTTGTTTTGTCTTCATTTTAGATAAACATTATCTTCGTCTATTCTAATAATCTAGAAAATGGATCAAATCAATGAATCCGTCGATATTCTTGTACAACATAGAGCCGATGATGATCATTCCAATCAGGTTCAAATGATTAAATTACCACAATTAAACTTTATATCAACACGTCCATTGTATTCTATTCAACAACGAGATATTTTATCGATTCGTGAATATTTTAAAGATAAAAATTGGCTTTTACTTCAAACTTATACAACAATGAATACAATGTATTTATGTAATAAACATGAATTTGAACAAAAATTATCTGAATATTTCATACAAACCAACGCGTATACACTCATCAAAGAATGTTCTGAGATGAATCAAGATGATTTACAAAAAATTTTTAGTCGTATTGTTAATCAAATAGATTTGAAATTGTACAATTTACTTCATCGTCGTCATATTACTTTAATACAATATTGCAGGATGTTATCTAGCGGAAAACGTGATGAAAATCAAATCAATTCAATTATCTTTTTACCTGATATTCGTATGGTAAGTCTAAATTTACTTTATTTTTTTACTATTTTCATTTATGATCTTCTCACATATATATATTTTTTTTCAACAATAGGAAATAGTACCATTTCGACCAATAATGTTAAATGCATCGGGACCAGTCACTTATATTTCTCGATATTTACATGAATATCTACAATCATCATACTGTTTATTAGCTCATTCTACAACGTTCAATAATGGATTTGATGTAGTACAAGCCATGGAAAAATTTTCCGAAAAAGGTTGTTTCAATGCTACTACACAATTTGTTACTATTGAAATTAAAGATTTTGATATCATTTTTTCTCATGAACAAATCATACAAACATTGGAATATTTTCTTCTTGATTGTATGTCAAATCGAACAAAACAAACATCATCATATTTATCAGATAAAACAATTATTAGATTAGTACGACTGATTCTCAAAAAGCAATATTTCATGTATGATAATAAATTATATCAACAGACAAAAGGTGGTAATCCTGATTCATTATTAATTAGATTATTAGTCGATATATATTTGTTGTATTGGCAACAGAATTTAGTGCAATTTTTGAAGAGAAAAAAAGAATTATTTGGCAGGTATGAATCATTTTTCATAGAATAATTCTTGTCATATTTTCTCTTTATCTTATATTTTTATTATTAGATGTTATAATAAAATGTTTTTTACTTGGCATGGACCAAAACGTACATTTCATGTTTTATTTCATAAGCTTAAAGCAAAACTACCTGATCTTCCAATTCAATTATCAATAGGAAAATCAATACATTATCTTGATATCGAAATTATTCAAAATAATGGTATATTACGAACAAAAGTTTATCGACCTGGTCTTACCGAGCAATATACATTACCGTACATAGACAATTATCCACTACATCAATATGCTACTAGAACTCGTAATCATCTGATTAATGCAATTAAATCTTGTATCAATATAAAAGATTTTCAAGATGAATGCTTATTTATGTATTCAACATATTTATTGAATCGTTTCCCATTAGATTTTATCGATCATTGTATTCATCAATTTTTTAATGAATTCAATCCATCAAAATTAAACTATCAATATAATCAAAAAGCTTATGAAAGTCTTCGTCAATTGATTATTATCAATGTTCAAGTAGCATGCTTACCAACAAATAATAAACGTCCTAGTGATGACGGTGATTTACAAATTGAAACATCTATGAAACGAAAAAAAACAAAAACATAATAAGTTAATGAATTAATTAATTATCATTGTTTCTTCTGCAGTCTTCTTTTTATCTCATATTCATACTTGTTTTTTGTTTGTTTGTTTTTTCTTAATTAATCAATTATGATCTTTATTTTAACTATAGATTTTCTTTTCTTTTTCATTTCTATTGTAGATTTATACAATTTTATCTGATCGATTTTAACATCTATTACAATATGATTACTGTCGTTTACAATAATTCCAATGTTACTCTCTATCGAATACCAATAAATCGTCATCAAACACAGATTTTTGCCTTACCACATCAATCTGATCCTCAAGCGTTACAAGTTCTGATTAATTTTTTTAATCATACAACAACCGTTGCTTCTACTATTATTCAAACGACGAAACAATGTCATACACAGAACGTTCTTCTTATCATTGGTAGTTTGATGATTCTATTCTTATTCTTACTATGCATCGTTTTAATCTACCTACAACGACATCAATATTTTCGAAGTTATGAACATTATCAACCTACTCTCTGTGTATTCAACGATAGCGACAAGAACAATGACCATAGTATACATTTCCATGATCATGATAGTGTTGATATGGATGATGATGATAGTGAAAAAGGAAAGACAATGGTAAGCGAAAGAATGTAAAATTTTTTTTTTCTTTTTCTATTAATCATTGATCTATAACAACTATAGGTATACCATCTAAATCATGGTCAAAAAGTAAATGTTAGCAATGATCCTTCAATACCCAATTGGATAACATCTACACCATATATATCAGAACATTTTTTCTAATATCTAGTTTATCTTCTCTTAAATAATAAAAGTAGCTTTCGAATATTAATCATTTCATTTTTTTTTTGCTCATAAATATTCATATTCACGTTTTTTTAGATGAAATTAGCTGTCAAGCTTACGACTTCATGACTATCTCCATTGTCATGATCATTTGCTTATAGTTTTCTTTTTTGATTCGATTGTCTTTGTTTTTCTTTCTCTCTCTCCCTGTTATTTAGATTCTAGATTTTTCATTGAATTATTATACTACTTTTTGTCCATAAATGGCAACTCATAATCATCCAAATACGACAATTAGTCGTGATGTAGTTCCAAAAAACGTAAACGAAAAAGAAATTTCATCTTATCTTAAAAAATTATTTTATAATTTAGATTGAGAACCCAATTCCGATAGTCGTGGCACCATGCCAAGATGAAGAAAATGAAATATTATTGTTGGATGATGAATGCGATTCTCATCGTTTAATCGATGTATTGGAAGTAATAACTTTTAATATTAAATAATGAACAAAGTTTTCTTTTCATATCTTTCTATGTTAGATTCCAAATTACTTATCTTTTACAACAAACAAAACATTTGAAAAAATGGCTCAAGAAAAAATTTATCATTCAGCAAGTTCTATCAATATTGACGTATTGGGACAGATCACTATTCTTTTACATCAATTAAATATGATCGATTTAGAAAAATCTCTTTGGACTATTTATTCTAAATCAGGTACAGCAGCAGGTATATTAAACCCAAAGGAATCCACTTTAAAAATATGGCCAACATGTGTAAAATCTATGATTCAATCAGCACAACGTCTAACTACAATTAGTGATATCAATCAAATTGTAGTAAATGATAACATATGTTTGAAATTTGTTACTGAACATCTACGTGAATTAAATGAAAAACAACAACAAATTCAACAACAATTATCTGAAAAGAAAAAACAATTTTATGGTTATACTGATAGAATTGAACAAATTCTTCGGACATTTATTCAACAACATATACAATCGTTATGTTTACAATACGAATATAAAATTAAATTAGTAGAATTGAATTACCATGAGAGTGTACTCGAACATAAATTTCTACAACAAAATCTTAATGATAAACAAGTAAATAATAATTATTTTTCTTTTAAACTAATATACTTTTATCATTTGAATAATAATTTTTCTAGAAACAATTATCAAAACGTCTTTTTCATCTAAAATATGATCATGAAAAAGGTAAACAAGAAATACTATTGATGCAACAACAAGCTCTAGATAATAAATTACCAAAATTATTCGATTCGGTTTATATTCCACTACCATCTTCGATTCATTCATTAACGGATAGGAATCTACGTGAACAATTACAAGCTCGTCATCAGGATATTATGAAACAATATAAAAATGAAATGATGAAAATATATATTGAGACAGTAGAAGTTAAATTACGAGAATCTCAAAAGTTATTCGATGATGAAATGGCAAAATTTTGGAAAGAACAAAATTCGCTTCCAATTAATCAACGATTAAATCAAACAATGATTAATTTAATGGATCGTCATTTAACATTGATCATTAGTAAACTTGAATGTATTTACAATTATAAAAAATTACAATAATTACATATCAAAGTTCCAATTGTTGTTTTTTATTTCATTTTCAATTCATTCATTTATCTAATCTTTTCGTTTTAATCTGTTAGTGGTAGTATTTGTAGAATCGATTTTGAATTACTTAGTTTAAAAACTCATATTTACTTAATTTAATGAACGTTTCTCTATGTATTTCTTTTCTTTTAATTATAGATTAATATTCTCATTCAAATTATTTTATCAATATTATTATTAATTAATGGCATCGAATCAAATGGATTCCATTACCACAATAAGTAAAGATGTCTTACTTAAATCAACAACAGTAAATATAAAATTCTATCCTGATATGTTCGATATTCTTGATCATGACGATGAATTTGACCATAACATGAATGAACAACAACTATGGGATAGAATGAAAGAAGAATTTAATTTAAATTATAAATTTGATAATACTTATGATAATATGCAAGAAGAAGAAGAAGAAGAACAAGAAGAATCTATGGAAAATATTAGTACGACTAGCAATATTGATGATCTAGATAATGAAGTAATGATAAATTATTGTTTTCATTTCTATGAAGAATTCCCCTATTTTTTTCTGTAGATATTTGAAGAACAACAAGTTTTATCACAACGATTAAGTCAATTATCGACAACAAGTGATTATGAACGGGAACCATCAATAGATCGAAAGAGACGACGCTTACCATTCACAAGCACAACAACAACATCAGAATCGATAACAAAAAAATTTCGAACAAGTATTGATGATATTGATGACATAGATGTAATGCCAGCGTATTTATTGTCAAGAAATAAATTATTTGATTCAATGATTCAAAAAGTGATTGATATTACGAGTCCAATGGATATAGATGATTTACGACAAATGGCTTTTTTTAAACATCAAATAGCTAATTTCAATCAGCTTCATAATTTATGGTCCGCTTATTTACGAGCTGGAATAGGTCTATTAAATGAAGAACAAGAACAAGAACAAGAACAAGATCTATCGAAGCAAATCGATCGACGATATTGGTCAACTGATGTAAAATCTATAATAGATGCAAAACCAAATTTATATCCGCTAAATATAACAATAGAAGATAAACATATTGCTTGTCAAAATATCGTCTATCAACATTTACATGAATATCATGACAAAATTGAATTATATGAACAACAATTCAACCATAAGAAAGTCTATCTTACTCATTGGTCATCAACAATAGAAGAAGCAATACAAACATTTGTTCATCAATATGGTATTGCACCACTTCAAATGAAATACAATAATAAAATAGCCATACTTACATATGAATATAAAGATCAACTATTTGAACGTCAATATCAACAACAACAACCGACGGATTATCAAGTAAGGATTTCAATTAAAATTTCTTCGTTAACATATAATATCTATTTATTCTATCGTTAGAAACAAATGGCTCAATGTTTATATGATAGAGAATTACAATTAGAAACAACTAAATATGAATTATTAGAATATTACGAACGAATTCGTTGTAATAAACCTCCAACATCATATGATTGTTTAGAAATTTCACTTCCACTATCATCATCATCATCGATTGATACTATTCCAGATAATAACCATCTTCATCGGCAACAATTATTAAATCGATATGAAAAATTAATTCAACAGACAAAAATAGATTTAATCGCTGTTCATATTGCAATATTACAAGCAAACATATATCAATATCAAACATTATTCGATGATAAAACAGAACAAATGTCTGAAAACAATGAAAAACATGTTCCAAATAGAGACATGCCAAACTCATTACAATATTTAATTAATCAACGTTCATTAAATATGAAGAATAAATTAAAACTCATCTATAATTTTACAATAAATTATTATATTCGAAGTTCATATAGTCAATTAGAAGAAACTATCGAAAACAAAAGAAAACAAGAAAAAATGACTACCAAACAAATTGGCTTTATATCAAATCTTATCATTGATCCAACAACTATGATAGAACATCATCTAACAAATCAACAATTACAATTATTGAATCGAGGACCAACGTATGTTGCACCAGGTCAACTACATGTTTCATCATCTTCATTTCAAACTATGGATGATAGGATAAAAAAACAATATGCACCATTGAAACATCAATTAGCAATTATATTTAATAAATTTAACACTTATGCTGCAAGCTCATGGAATTTTCAAGAAGATGCATATAAAGCATTTAAAAATCTTTATTCTATACCATTACCAAATGATATTTATCAACGTGCTGTATATGAAAATAAATTGATTCGATCCATTCGATATTCTTTAACGAAAAATAATTTTATTCTACGAAGAACTGCTGATCAAAATAATACATTTTATCTTGGTAATATGAATGATTTTATCAATATTTCTAATGAATATATGGACAATAATACAGATACTTATCATGTTCTTTTCAATTTAAATGAAATGAATATACAAGATATACAACAACAATTAAATCAAAAGTATCTATTCATAAATTCAGAATTAGATAAATTATTACAAGAGAAACGACTCCATAGTACAATACATAAAAGACTACAAGTTAAAATTGAAAATTTGAAATTACCTTATTTATACTTTTTACCAGACATTTCTACTATGACTGTAAGCGAAAGAAATTTTTATTTTCTACTTTATTCATCGCTGTTGTTTGATTTAGATAAATTCTCTTCAAGTAAAACCTATGATTTCAGCACATCATAGTGTAACATCTAAGATAGCTCGATATCTTCAACAATTAATTCGTCCATTAATCTTTCGTCATATAAATAGTAGGACATTTGTTAATGAAGCTGATTTTATTGAAAAACTTAATTCTTATACGAATAAAGAACATCATCTGCATTCAACAACTTTATTTGCTACAATTAAAATTACTAATTATCATACAATGGTTTCACATGAATCTATGGTTTATTCGCTGAGTGATTTTTTATTTGATCATACAGCAACAAATAAACTTCATTATACATTATTAAGAACTATGAATCAACCACAATCCATATCGATCGAAACCATTACAAAATTAACTGAATTATATTTGAAAAATAATATGTTTTATTATAATGGAAAAATCTATGAATTGAAAAAAGGTGGTCCAAATAGTTTGTTATTGAGTGAAATATTATCAAATATCTATTTATTTCCTTATGAAAAAAAAATATTTGATGATCCGAAATTAGAAACAGAATTATGTGGCAGGTAATCTAGATTTTTCTTTTCTAAAAGTTCTGTTAAATAATTGATTCTATGAACTATTATAGATATAAAGATCAACTTTTTTTTACATGGAATCAATCTGAAGATGAATTAAAACTATTTCTTGATACTATTCATGAAAAATATCGTCATATTCATATAGAAACATCTACTGGTAAATGTGTTCAATTCTTAAATATTCAAATAGAAAATCGTATTGGTCATTTATATACATGTATTTATCATGATTCACAAAAGTCAAAATATACTTTACCCTATGTTATTGGTCATGCTAAATTAAAACATAGTCTTTGGTTTCGATCAGCTTTTATACGAGCAATTCTTTGTTATTCGAATTTTTTCGATTTTAATCAAGAAAAAATCTATCTTGAAATGACATGTTTAGCTAATGGTTATTCAAGTGATATTATTGAAAATCAATTGAAACATTTTTATATTCGTTTTAATGCTGAAAAAATTCGATTTTGTTCCGATCAAATTGTCTATGAACGATTACGTCGTCGATTATTTGATTTTATCAATGTACAACGTACCATATCTGATAAAAATCAAGAATTAGAAGATAAAGAATATATATTTCATTTCTCTTATCCGTACGATTATGGTCCATACAATCAATTTAATAGAGAATTTCATAAGATCTGGTCAAACCGCTTGAAACATGACTCACAATTATCACATAAAGATACAAAAATTATTTTAAATACAAAACATATTTATTCATTGAATACTTTATTGGCTCAACAAAAACCAATTCATGATTTATTGAAATGATCAAAAACAAAAAAATTACTTTTTAAACTTATACTTATGCTTGACATTTGTGTTTTTTTTAGTAGTTATTGTTAGTTCTATATCATTTCTATTTAAACTGCTATTATATATATATATATACATATAGACATATTATTAGTGTTCTAGATTTCTCAAAATAATGAATCACTTTTACAAAATTGACAATTGTTACAATACACGAAGTCCTTGGATGCCAGTTCCATCTCAAGATCGATCACAAACAACTGCTAGAATTAATACTCGATCGCCTAAAATAGCAGCCTTTGTTCATAAAATAGAAAACCGTCAACAAACAATGAATGAACCTTCTATTGAATCGTCATCATCTTATCATGACAAAATAAAGAAAATCTTAACAAAATGGCAACAATTACAAAACGAGAAGAAGCTCTATCAACAACAACAAGAACAACAAAAACAAGATGAATTCGATCGGATCATGGAAGAAAATCTTGAAAATCAATTAAAAGAATTAGAACGTCAAGAAGAGGATCAATACAAATTGATAGAACAACTGATAGAAGAACAATTAGAACACGAGTATCAAACTAATCCAACAGATAATTTAGAAGAAGAATATAATAAACAATTAAAACAATTTCAAGAATTGGAAACAATCATCGATAAAGAAGAACAAGAAGAAAAAAAACAAAACAATAGACAATTAAAAAAATTTCAAACATGGAAACATCATGAGCAACACTACCATTTGGAACAGTTCAAGAAATATCAACAACAACAACAATCTAAAAAGGCCATGAATCTTGATATATGGAAACAAAAGCATCGTAAGAAACATAATAAATATTGAGAATACCTTCAATATTTTATCATTTTTTAAAAATATTTTGTAGACATGTATTTGAAGCAAATTATGAGCAAGGTCAATCAAATGAAAATGAATAAAATAATACATTTATTGAAAGCATATTATCGAACAAAGAAATATTATGTCCAATTATCAAAATAATAGAAAAATGATCGACATTTGTTTCTAATAACTCATATATCTTAGCATCTTTTGTCGTGTGTATTATTTAGATGTTCTGTTTTTTTTTTTTGTGTTTATTTATCTTTTATTTATATTGTAATGAAATTGCTTATAATTCTAGATTTGACTGATATTTCTTCAATCATGAATAACAAGAACAAGAACCATAATCAACAATCAAATCGAATAAAAAAAAACTGTTTTGGAAATCGCAAATTACAAAAATTAAGAGCGAAACTTCGCAAACGTGGATTTGATGTCCAATCAATAATGATATTAGTCAACGTAGATAATACAAACAAGTCTATATCAAAAGAATCTAATTGTCAACATCAAGAAACAATAATAAGATTTTTCAAACAACAAAAACAATTAATTAAATCAAAAGAAACATTAATTATAAAACCAAATTATTTAAATATGACAGATACAATATTTAAACAAATGTTATCGACAGTATTCGATGGTAGTGAAATCATTATTCAATATTTAGATACAACAGAAAAATTGAATGATATTCGTAATTATACCCAACTATTGAGTAATTTTTATTGTTTAAAATATGAACAAGATCTATGGCAAACATATTATAATATTTCAATGATTGCAGATGTCTGGTCAACAACAATAACAAAGGAAATGGCATTTGAAAATAATCTCAATCGTTATTTATTTACTACACGTGTAAATATTGAAAAACGTCAAAAGATAATTATGGATCAATTAAAGAAAATTCGATATGATTTAAATGAATATCAACAACAAGAAATGGATGACTTATCAATTGATAAAAAATTATTATTTAAAATAATAACTACTTTAGTTCTTAATGAATTACATAAATTACGTACTGAATATGAATGGAAAAAAGTTTTATTTCAATATGATGCCAATGATTATCGTTTAGTTAAATTATTTTATGATTTAAAACCAACTAAAGATCAGGTTCGATATTTATTATATTTTCTATTTTATTTAGTTATTTATTTTTTTTTTAAGATTCATTCAGCAAAATTTATTTGGCAAATGACTGTTTATCAATTAAAAGTTGAAGAAAAACTCATGTTGGCATCTCAATGTCTTCAAACAATTGACAATTATAAAAAAAGAATTCATGATGAAAAGGAAAAATTATTAAATGATCAAACAGTTATTTCATTATCGACGTTCGCTCATTTAATGGATATTATTACACTTCGTCAAAATAATATGCATGAGCGTACCCAACATTTACACAAACGTCAGATTAGATTTTCTTCTGATCATATTCCAACAATGTAAATTATAGACAAAAGCATAGGAAAAATTATCTTGTTCATTTAGTAGATAATTTCATCATGTATATTAAATGTACTGTCATCGTTATGTTATATATTTGTTAGATTTTTTTCTTTTTGGATAATAAAACAATCAATGTTAATCAAAGTTAATAGTTCATCTATTTCTATGTTGTAGATTCAATTTTAAACATAAGAACTTGCTCATCTACTCTACTTATACTCTTTCAAGAAATTCAAAATATGGCTGATCAATCAACTCACAATTCAACTTTAGAAGAACTGGAAAAATTGTGCAAGGATGGAGAATTTTGGCAATTATCTGGACCACATAATGAAACTCCATGTAAATAGAGATCAACATCAACATCTGATCTAGCATTCAATATTCATTTTTTTTTTCTTTTCGTTCTTGTTAGTAGATAATGTCAATGAAAGTACATCGTCAACTGCTGTTACAACACCTGATCCTTTAAATATGGCATTTATTAACGTAAATATCATTTATTTTCTAAGAAATAATAATCAATATCATTTTCTATTTTAAAAACAAAAACCAAAATAGGAGACGGATATCAATGAACAACAACAGAGTAAATATTTAAAAACAAAATTCATTTTTTGTTCACTTTTTGTATAGGCCAAACTACTCAACAAACATCATCGGCTATTCATGGTTTAGTCGATACAATTATCAAACAAGAACATGATAGTATCATTTTGCGTACGCCTACAAAAACAACAATGGCATCAACAAGTACGATGCCAAAAACGTCAACAATAAAATCAACAGGTAGTATGCCAAAACCACCAATAATGATATCGACAGGTACAATGCCAAGAACGCCAACAATGAAATCGACAGGTACAATGCCGACCACACCAGCAATGAAATCAACAGGTACAATGCCAACAACACCAACCATGAAATCAACAGGTACAATGCCAACAACACCAACAATGGTATCAACAGGTACAATGCCAGCGACACCAACATTGGTATCAACAGGTACAATGCCAACGACACCAAACATAAAATCAACAGGTACAATGCCAACGACACCAACCATAAAATCAACAGGAACCATGCCAAGAACACCAATAATGAAATCAACAGGTACAATGCCAAAAACACCCTCAACAACGGCATCCTCATTTGGAAACGAAACGATCGATCTGTGTTCATCTACACCTTCAACAATCGATTTATGTTCGCCTGATACACCAACGAACTTAGATTAGCAGTACTCTTCTTTTCTTTCTTTTTTTCCTGCTTTGAATCTGATCTGTAAAAATCCTTCGTTTGTGTTCTCTTTTATTGAAATTCTATTCATATGCAACAATCTTCTATTCTTTCTTTGTTCGTTTTAGATACTACATACACACTTTACATTAGATTTCTTATTCAATCAACAACAAATCTTTAAATTTTATTCAATTTTCAATCAATGATGATAAATGCAACTGTTAATACTAATATTGATAATCAACAACAAGAACCGGACAATAGTTTTAGTGACGATTCTGATAATGATGATGAAAATTTATCAGTACATCACAAAGTACCATTTATTCTTCAGAATAAAGATTGGAATGATATTACTGATATGATTCATAATATAGATTCTGTACCAATAAATCAATCTATACTTGAAGAGGCTCGTCATTACAAAGAAATTCTTCTTGCCATTCGTTATAAATTAAAAAGATACAATCTTATTATACGCCCATCTTATCGAGACGATTACTTTCATATATTTAGAAAAGAAGATTTTCAACGACAAGCATCTAATTATATGAAACAAATGGGTATTTATTCTCTTATCCAACATTTAAATGGACGATATCCAGAAGCTATTACTCAAGAGTGTTTAGTTCATATTATTCATCGAGTAGAAACAACATTAAATGAATTAGTCGATACTAAAAATCTCAATAATATTCAATTTACAATGATGGATATTAATCGACGACAAATTCAATTAAATTATTTATATTTTGTACCTGAAACTGATAAAGTATATATTTGCTTTTCTTTCCTTTATTTCATTTGAATTCTTCTATGAATAATTATATATAAATATATAGGGTGAACTATTACTGCGACCAATTATCGTCTGTAATAATGGACCAACAATGCATATTTCAGATTATCTCTCTAAAATACTATGGTCAATATTTGATCGTGTTACTCATTGTCAGAAATTTTCTCAAGGAGCTGATGCTGTACAAGCACTTGAACTTTATGCTCAACATAATCTTCTTCATACAACAACTTTATTTGTTACTTTTACTATGGATGATCTATGTACTGTATTTCCTCATCAGGAAACATTGCAAGCTTTGAAACATTTTCTTCATACTTATACACAATCAGATAAAGAATTTCAACAATATGGTATATCAATTGAAACCATAATACAACTTGTTCGTTTAGTTTTGGAAAATCAATTTTTTGTCTACAATTATAAACTCTATCGACAAACTGCTGGTGGTGCTTCTGGTTTATCATTAACTTTACCATTAGCTTACATCTATTTATATTATTGGGAACCAAAATTAATCACTACTTTGATGAAAAATAAACTAGAAATATTTGGAAGGTAAGATCTCATCTATTGAATTTTTATCCGATTGATAATTGTTTTCATATATATATATATATATATAAATAATCATAGACACTTAAATGAAGGATTTCTTACATGGAATGGGTCTAAAAAGCAATTACATTCATTATTCAATATGACTACTCTTAAACATCACCATCATCATCGTTCTATTCATATTCATACTTCTATTAGTACAAATGTTCATTTTATGGATGCTAATTTAAGTCATAAAAATGGAAAACTTCATACTAAAATCTATCATTATTCAATAAATACCATTGAAAAAACATCAACTGTCACTGTTCCTTGTATTTCATTATGTTCTGATTTAAAATCAGTTCGAAAAACTATGATTCGTGCAGCACGATGTTGTTCTAATATTCTTCATTTTAACGATGAATTACAACGTATGGAAGTGTCATGCATTGCACATGATCATTCAACAACACTTCTTCAACAATATATTCAACAAGTTTTTCTTGAATTTCATGCATCATTTATATCTTTTTTGACTTCTAATGAAAATAATTATCGAATTTTTCGTCAACGTATAATTAAATATGAACAACAGAGACTCAAATTGAAAAAACAACAAAAACAACTTAAACAACAAAATACTTTCATATTCACTTATCTCGATAAATGGGATGATAATAAAGCAGCAATTATACAACAAGCTTTGAATAATCTTCAGAAAGAATGGTCTAAAGATTTTCCCGAATGGAAAGATATGAAATTTATATTAGAACCAAATCGATCCATAGCACTATCAGCAAGTGATTATTTTGTTGAAAAACGTCCACCTCTTCATCTCTTAACTTTATTAGAATTTGATCTAGACAATAATAGTAAGTAGTTCAAAATAGTTTCTTCTTTCATCGTATCAATCAATGAATATTTCTTCACAGGTTAAAAACTACAACATTGACTTCAACAAAAACAAAACATTCTTCTTCGTCTTGTTACATTTTATTGTTATTCATTATAGATCTTAGATTAATAAAACATAATTATCTCTTTTTTTTCCAATACACTATCAATACTATTTGTTCTAGATTTGAATAAGATACAAAACTTACCTATTGCAAATGGAAGTTAACACCACTATTGATTTAGATCGAGCAGAATATGCTGTTTCCTCCTTGACTAACAATGAACAACAACAACAACAACAGGGATATCAACCAAGAACATTGCAACACTATACCAATGCACGAAATAATTATTTGCCCTTATTTCCAACAAAATCTTTTGGTCCAAATAATTGTCTACTCTTGACTAATGTACCAGGTTCATACTTTGATATGTACACTTGTATGATTAATCTTTTCTTACTATTCTCATCGTCGTTTAGTTACTCGTCTTGCACCACATGAGATTCTTCGACGACAAAATGGAGCATACACGTCAGATGCATTAATGCTGATGAACAATTATGATTATTCGAATGATAAACTTAGTTTGTCTCAACAAGATATTGAAGACTTAGCTGTACGCTTCCAAGTAGGCAAGTCAATCATTACTTTCAATGCTGATCGACTTCATGGAATTTGCTACTCTCTTCTGAAATTCAATGAATCAGTTCGACAAAATATTCGAAATAAGAGATATCGTGCATTGAGAGAATCATTACTCAATTCGAAACAAATGGCTATTGCACTGGAATTCTATCTACAAATCGATGGTGAGTCATCTTCATATCTATACATCTTACCCTCATTTTAGTGGACATATTCTATATGAAAACTTGTTCGTTTCGAGGAGCCGAACCTCGATCAATGATCGAAGGTCTATTCTGTGGAAAGGATGAACCTGAAGCACGATATGTAATGTTTCCATGTGGTAATTTGTTTTGTCAATGCTGTCATCCACCAAATAATTGGAAGAAAAGTCAAGCATGGCCAGTTGTTGATTTTGTCTCCAGTTCAATGCATCAATTTGTCAATGGATATACTACAGATTTGAATTGTCCAGCCGTATGTTTCCAGTGTCATGAAAGATTAAATTATTGTTTCTTAAATTTAGACATGTAACACATCGAATGTCATCTATACTATGACATGTCCATGTGGTCATTATGATTATGTCGATTCAACTGCCGAAACATTGGCTGATGCCATGGCTTGTAAGTATGACTAGTATTTCAATATATATTCGTATGTATTTTATGATTCTATATTGTAATATACAGATCATCGAAAACATGGCAATCGAATTATACATGAACAATTAACTGGTTCTCGCCAATTTCGAGAATTAGCACTCGATCCCAACGAGAAAGAGTAATTATTAAATGGTTCATTTGAGAGTATCATATTATTCTTATTCCATATTTTTGATAGGAAAGAAATGGCCAATAAAATGCGTCTCTATCAACATTCAGCTCGATGTCCATCAGCACTTCGCTCGTTTCTAGATTGTAATCCAATCTATCAGTGTTTTATTCCTATGCTTTTTCACGAAGCACGAGCTGAAAACATGGTTTATGGTCATAAAACTTCCAATGTAGATCCTGAACCAGCCAATGTGATCATGATGGGTGCAATTGACAATCGGAGGGTAGCTCATTATCTTGATCATGTACCATTACCACCTGCTGCCTATGCATTTTCATATCAACAACGACAACAACAACAACGTTTCTTTTTTGAACAATTTCTCTCTTCTTCACTTCAACAACTACCCTATTCTTCATTGGACTTGTATAAAGTGGCAATTATTGCCGTTTGTAAGTGAACAGATCTTGATATATATCTCATTGTCTATAGTTTCGTTTTTTACATTGTATTCTAGTGCCCGATGATCGTTCGATTATACTAAGATATATTATTGAAACATTATTCGTTATTCATGGTGAAACTAAATTGAATATGATTTGTCCACTTGGTCTTGGAGGTGATCCCGAACAACGTTATGGTCGTCCCTATGATCTTGTTTGGTGTGCTAATTTGAATCATCATCGATCAATAATATCAACAACTACAACATTGAATCAAAATTAAGATTGAACACATTCATAGATCATCATTAGGGACTACTCAGAATTAAAAGATTATTTCATCTTCTGTTTTCTTTTCTCACTTATTCTTGTATCTAAGTCATATTTCATAATATCATATCTCACATTTTAAATTAAAATAGAAATCATTGTGAACATGCATATTAACAATAGTACAAAGCAAATGATACCTATGAAAATCAATAATTAGAACATCAATTCACATCTAAACTGTATCTTACCGTTCATATTCTTAATCCTATAAACACTTTGTCAATATTTGTATTCTAGATATAATTTATTTCTCCTCAATATTTGATCATTATCCATTAAATATATAGATCTATATTATAGAATGCATATAGTATCGTTTCGTGATTGTTGGTATGGCTACAAGCATATTCCTTGTGACAAATTTTTCAAGAAGATGATTATAAATAGCACTACTTCTGCTAGTGCTAGTACTATGACTAAACCTTTGATAGCAAAAATATGCTCACAATTGAATGGTATGTATTCATGAAATTAGAAATATAAAATTTAATTATAAAAATTCATTTAAAGATCATCTTCAATATTCAAAATCATCCTTTTTTCAACAATATCAATTAATAATTTTTCTGGCTTTTATAATATTATGTACTGGTTTAATTATTTTAACTTCACTCATTCTGATTTTTTTTATTATTGAAACTAGACGAAAAAAAAGATATCCATCACGATATAGTCAATCGGATAGTAAGTTTTCTAGTCAAGAAGATTTGCTTTTGAATCATATCATTATTATTATTATTATTATTATTATATTAGATTATTCGGATGTTTTCACGTTTAAACGTATGAATAACAAACAAGAAAAATTTGCTTATAATAATATTAATGGTAACATAATGAAACATAATTTAAATGACAACGAAATAGAATCGGTAAGTTAAAACAATTCTTTGATTGAATCTATCTATTAATCAATATCTTTATCTATTTTCTTTCTAATTTAATACAAAAAAGGTTCCACTTTACTATGAGTGTACTACTCTGGAGCATCAAGCAACTGACACACCAACGAAAGAAATAACTACACCTTTTACTGCTTTACATCTACCAACACAATTGTTACCATTTCATAATTCAAAACCTTTCTCAACAAAAACATAACAATTTTAAATCGATTAGTCTCACTTGAATGAACAATCAAAAGAATTTCATTTACATGGCTGACTCCTGTTTATTTGTAGTAGCTTATTTCTTTATCGTTCTCGTTTGTTGTTTGTATTGTTTTATTTTTCATTTCCTAGTAATTTCACTCATCCTCAAGATAATTAGTTATTTCTCTTGTAGATTTTTGTTTTATTTGATCTTGTCGCATACAGTTGAAAGAAGAAAAAGAAATGGCCAATAATAACGAGAAAATAGTGAGTAAGAAAGGTACTGATCAAACAAATTTTTTCATTCACAAAATGATTCTAGATTGATAATGATGATTCATTGGATCTATCCGATGATTTATTATGTGAGTTGGCATCAACAATGGATGATAGTGATGTCAATATTTATAAAGAAGAAAATGAAGAACAATGTTTATCTCAAAAACTCAGTCAATTATCGGCTTCTGAAGATGATCATCAAAACAAACAATCCAAAGATTCGACGACAACAACAACAACCATTATTACCACAAACAAACGATCAGCATTAGTAGGAACATCGACCGTATCAAAAAAGATGAAAATCGATGATCAGAAAGTACATGACGAAGAAATGAAAGATAAAATACCAAACTATT
>Ga0116227_10009239_pt1 | contig 18011 bp, 14 predicted proteins | sample S1TSphgellanicum_FD_89693 | JGI IMG/M metagenome (GOLD analysis project Ga0116227, IMG submission 89693) | Host-associated microbial communities from peat moss isolated from Minnesota, USA - S1T2_Fb - Sphagnum magellanicum MG | ecosystem: Host-associated > Plants > Peat moss > Unclassified... | reverse complement strand
TACCAAAACCAATGGGCAGAGTTAGAAGCTAGCAACAATCCATTTGCAACGGTTGTAATGGCACATCTCAAGACACAGCAGACAACCAAGAAGGCAGGCGAACGCAAAACATGGAAGTTTAGCCTGATTCGCAGACTTTATGAATCGGGATGGCAAGAAAGGGACATTTACAATTTGTATCGATTCATAGACTGGGTTATGATACTTCCAAAAGAGTTGGAAATAGAGTTTTGGCAAGAGTTAAAAACATTTGAACAGGAGCGTAAAATGACTTACATTACCACAGGCGAACGTATTGGCTATGAGCGGGGAAGAGAGGAAGGTGAGCAGACCGGCGAACAGAGGCTTATTCTACAGCAACTACAAAAACGAGTCGGAGATTTGTCAGAAGAAACGATCGCGTCTGTTCAATCGCTAAATGTTACTCAGTTGGAAGAGTTAGGTGAAGCTCTGCTAGATTTTACACAGATTGATGATTTGCTTCACTGGCTGGAAGCTAATCGAGGAGTTAGGGGTTAGGAGTCTTTCAAGATTACAATTTTGGCAATATTTCTGGTAATAACTGACCAGGAATTTTAGATAAAGCAAGATTTTGCCCCTGTATTCCTAATTCGTTATGGAAAGCGCGAATCGTTTTTATTATATAAGCGATGGTTGTTTGATAAACATCAGATTGTTTGCTCAACACATTTAAGGCTTGCAGGTGATTGTCTAGTGCTGCTTCTAGATGATGAGAACGAATTTCTTTGTCACCATGAAAATAAGCATCTGTTACGAGTTGATAATGGGCTAGTCCCAAGTTATTATGAGTTGCACCCACATCAAAACTCAAAGATACACCGCTAAGTGAGTGAGCAAGAGCAAGTGCTTCGTCGTAAGCGGTGATGCACATTTCTAATAACTTCTGTCGCTCTTCGTTGGTTGTTTGCGGTAGGTTTGCTAAATGCCAGTAAGCTGTGCCAAGATTATTTTGCGTGGCGGAGCAAGCGGCGGGAACGTTAGCTGCAGTGCGATACTTTAATGCTTCGCCATAAGCATCAATAGCTAGCTGCAAATTTTCCTCCGGCTGTTCGTATTGTGCAATATTCCAGTAAGCAGTACCAATGTTGTTTTGAATCATGCCATACTTGAAAGGCTCCTGTTCCGCGCTGTAGTGAGCTAGTGCCAGTTTATAGGCTGTGATCGCTTTCTCCAGATTTTCGACAGGTTGATTGTGTTGTGCTAAATGCCAGTGAGCAGTACCCAAATTGTTTTGGCAAGCAGCATACTTCAATGGCTCTATCTCAGATGTACGCAAGCGGAGTGCTTCGCTATAGGCTAAAACTGCTTGCTGCCAGTTTTCCGCTGGTTCAGAAAAACGAGCTAAATCACCGTAAGCTGTCCCCAGATTATTTTGCACGCGAGCGTAAGTTTCAGGATGTGTCTGGAGTGAAATCAGCTTTAAAGCCAACTGGTAAAATTCAATTCCCTGCTCTATGTAAGCTTGTCCCTCTTCAGAATTGGGTGGTGTGCGAGACAACATCCAGTAAAGTGTACCTAAGTCATTTAAGATATCCGGCACTTGGGGTGAGGTATCATCGTAAGTAATTGCCTCTTGATAAGCCAGAATTGCCACCATCAGGTTTTCTAGTGTTGAGTGTCCTTGCTCTACACGAAGGCGATATAAGTTGCCTAAGCGATGATAAGCGGCTGCTAATACTCCCCCTAAAACTTTCCTAGAGTGTAACTCCCCAATTTCATGCAGAATTTGCTGCACTTGCGAGTTCTGGTCTTTGTCTTCAATTGTGGTATTGATCGTTGCCAGTACTAGCTCTGTTAACTCTTTGCTAATGTGGGACAAACCATCTGATGATGGGCTATTGCTAGCACTTGCTTTGTGGGTGGGTTCTTCTTGATCAGGTCTGGCTGCAAATAATTCCAATTTTGACAAGGGATTTTCCTGCGGTTTGTGTCCACGATTCGCTTGAGTCTCTGTCTGGAAATCAAAATCTTCCTGAGTGACTGATTCTTCCAAAATGGATTGCTCAATATTCCCTAAATCTAAACTTCTTGAACCAGGAAACCGTTCTGGTGAGCTTTTACTCCTAGTCGTTGGTGTCGGTTCTCCAGCAAACACAAAAATACCAGTACGGCAACGCCAAAACTGTGGTGCTGACTGCTGAATAGCATACAACCAGGGACGTGGTATCCACAATAGCAGGCAGGATTCAAGGAAGCGGTTGGACTCAATGTTTGACAGATTCTGTTCAGTTGAGCGCAAATAGTGTAAAAATAAACGCTGTACTGTAACTTGTTGCCTAGTAAGCTGCTCAACACCCACAATCTGAAATGCTGGTATCGGCAAGGATCGTCCAGGAGTGTCTTGGGATGCTCCAATAATCGGCGGTGGGTAATTAGCTAACCATTGATTTATCTGCGCTATGGGATTAGGATCACTTAAATTCAACCGCAAGGTCACTAATCGCGGATAGGCTGGCGTACTGGCTTCGTGTGAATCTGATGGCTGATACAGGACTTGTCCAACTGGAAAAGCCAAAGTAGAGTGCAAACGAGCCGCTACCTGATTTCTTAAATTTAAGTCATCACATACCGCCAAAAAAATTTGTCGCCGCAAACCAAGACTTAGGGCAAGTTTCAGGCGGTGATATACTTGCCGATTCCAAGCAAAATTATGGGAGTGTGCAGTATCATTCACGCTCATGGTGGCTAAAGAGCCAAAACGCAGTGTATAAACCCTTAAGGGGTGTAAGCAGCTTAATCATCCTAACTATGACTATGATTTTCAGGTAGTCGTCGCTTTGCTCAGGATAAATCTAGCCTTTATAACCCAAAGGATTTAAAGGTATCTAATTATACTAAAAGCAGATGTGATTTTAACAAATAAAAAACCAGGCTCCTAGATAATCGGGAACCTGCAAGAAGACAAAAATTTGTTTCCTAAAACAGTTGATTATCAGGTAGCATTTGAAACAGAGAAGGCGACGAAAATCAAACCACCTACTAAAATGGCACCGGTGAGTCCTAGAATAATATAATTTCGCTTTTGCCCCCCTGTGGGAGGTTCTGCTCGATAAACTTTTGGTTCATTAGCAAAGTTATTCAGACGACCACCATCTTCTGTTGTGTAGGGCATGAATTAAGTTCCTGATTCTGCTCGTTTACTTTATGTTACATAATTTTTGTCATTAGTCATTAGGGACTTCCAATTAAAAAAATATCTAAAAAAGGGAGTGGGGAGTGGGGAGTGGGGGAGATGGGGAGCAAGACTTATCGGTAATTAGTTCTTTTCTCCTCTGCCCCCCTGCCCCCCACTCCCTACTCCCTACTAATTGTCCCAGTCAGGGGTGAACTAGCGCTGGCGGAGGTTTTAGTCGGCATTCTGCCTGCAATATATGCCAGACGACCAGCAAGTGTTGCTAGATTCATTGCTTGAGCCATTGCAGGTGGGTTTTTTGCCAGTGCGATCGCGCTATTAATCAATAAAGCATCTGCGCCCATTTCCATTGATTGCGCCGCCTCAGATGGCGTTCCAATGCCAGCATCTACGACTACTGGCACACTAGCATTTTCAATAATGATCTCGATATTAGCTGTTGTTTTCAACCCCTGCCCAGAACCAATGGGTGAAGCCAACGGCATGACCGTAGCACAGCCTACTTCTTCCAAACGCTTCGCCAACATCGGATCGGCGTTGATGTAGGGCAACACAGCAAAACCTTCTTTCACCAGTTGTTCTGCTGCTTGTAGAGTGCCGATGGGGTCTGGGAGGAGATACTTGAGGTCAGGAATGACTTCTAACTTGACGAAGTTGTTATCTTCCTGTCCTAAAAGTTTTGCCATTTCCCGTCCCAAACGTGCCACGCGAACTGCTTCGTCTGCGGTTTGACAACCTGCGGTGTTAGGCAACATCCAAATTTTTGTCCAATCCAGCGCTTGGGCTAAACCTTCGTGCCCAGGCGCATTGGTTTGTACCCGTCGCACTGCTACAGTCACAATTTGACAACCGCTAGCGGCGATGCTCTGCTGCATTTCCTCAATACTACGGTACTTACCGGTTCCCGTCATTAAGCGAGATCGAAAAGTTTTACCAGCGATAGTCAGTCCTGAGTCTGGAATGGAAACTCTTGTAGAGATAGGGGTTAGCGTGTCTGGAGTGGGAATGGAGAGTGTGAGCATGGGCGTGGTGGTAGATGGCTTGGCTTGGAAGCGCGAGTAGTTGAAATGAGTGAGTAGAGGGTCGGACTTTTGCTCCCAGATCAATTCAGCAATCAATTTCGCTGTTACAGGTGCTAAGAGAATACCATTGCGGTAATGACCAGTCGCAAATGTTAAGTTTTTGCAGGGGCTGGTCCCAAGAATGGGTAATTCATCAGGAGTGGTAGGACGAAATCCCCACCACAATTCCTGAATAGGATAATCCTGTAATTGAGGGTATAACCGAACAGCTCGTTCCAGTAGGGTTTGAATACCAATGGGAGTGTTGTGGGGAGTGAAGCCGACATCTTCGCAAGTCGCCCCAATGATAATTCGCCGATCTCGTCTGGGTACGATATAAATATCTTGCCCATACAAAACGCGTGCTAACGGCAATTCCGGCAGAAATTCCGGCACTCTTACACTGAGCATTTGCCCTTTTACTGGACGCAAAGGCAGCGGTAACAATTCGTTCGACCAAGCACCTGCGGCTAGAACATAGTGTTCGGCGCGAATTTCTCCGGCATTTGTTTGGACACCAACAACTTGTCGCTGCTGCTGCCCAATTCCTTCCACTTTAATCTCTTCTTTGAGTTCAACGCCAAGAGATTGAGCTGCGCTCAACAGTGCTTGTGCGAGTGTGCGATTGTCTACTTGTGCGTCTTCAGGATACCACCAACCACCAGCCACTTCTTTTCCTAAACCTGGCTGATGTTGATGAACACCTTCTCGATCTAACCAGTAGGCAGCACAGGAGGAGAGAGCCCCGAGTCCCCCCGTCTCCCCCTCTCCCCGTCTCCCTCTTGCCCCCTCCTCTTCATAGACTGGTGCTAAGACGCCACAGGGCCAGAAACCAGTGTTTAAGCCAGTGAATTCTTCTAATTTGCGAGTCCAGTCATGATATAAAAACAGAGATCGCCGACACATCTGTGACATTGGCCCTTCTGGAATTTTTTCAGCACTTGGTGCTAACATTCCTGCGGCAGCATGGGTGGCGGCGGCGCGGAAGCTGCGGCTGATAACGGTGACTCTTGCCCCGCGCAATTTTAGTTCAACGGCGATCGCCAAGCCAATAACGCCGCCACCAATAATTAAAACGTCATTAGTCATTAGTAAATCTTAACTTCTGTAAAGACGCAATAACCCTTGTCTCTACAACTCCTAACTTCTAACTCCTAACTCACAACCACTACCACTACCATAGGGCTTGAACTGGTTTGCTGCTCTGATTTGCATCACTATTTGTTTGAGCTTCTGTCGTACTCGTGTCTTGATTATTCTCAGGGGTTGTTGAGTCATTAGTGGTGTTGGGGTTGCTATTCTGGGCAACGTTGCTTCTGTTGGTAGTAGTAGCGTTCCCGCTAGCCGTGCTATTAACATTAATATTCGCTGGGAGGACTTTTGATGTTTTGCTGCCGACATTGGTAGGAACCTGAGCAGTGTTTTGTCCGCCCATAGGAAAGCTGATACCCAGCAATGTACCAAGTAAAATTGCTAAGCCTCCAGCCATAAGAATCAGTGGTGTCCATCTACCCATCTTGTTTTTCTCCTTTTTAACCTTCGTAGTATCCAAACTATTTGAGAACCTTGCAAAATCTGGAGAATTTTATTACATTGTCTAAAACCCTAGTTTATCTTGCTAAATGTTGGCTGATTGGGGGAGAATAGGGAGGCAACTGTTGTGTTGCACGTACACTCTAGCATGCGTAATTCTGTGAGCTTAATGCAGACGCCATCGTGTATTACGCTTTATCGTGGCATTCCTTTGCCCTCTACTAATTCTCCAACAGTTTATTACCTTAGCACTGCTCTTGTATACATCAACTGTATAGGTCTACACCAACCGTGGGCAAATATTGCTGCCGATTAACTCCGCGATCGCACTCTATAGTTTTTTAGTGTACTAAGAAGGCAGCAGGAGATAGACTTTAGTTGGAAAGAACGCTTGTACAATAAGTTTTTTAAGCTTTTTCAACTGGATAGTTATTTCCTCCACGCTGCAACGCTTACCTGAGGCATTTAAGATCACTACAAAGGGCTTTTGACTATACTGTAACCATTTATTTTCAATAAATAAAAACAAAGAAATACTAGAATAGTATATCATTCCCCATCCTATGACCGCAAATTCCTCACACCAACTTTGGATCTATGACACCACACTTCGGGATGGCACTCAGCGTGAAGGGTTATCGGTGTTGGTGGAAGATAAGTTACGTATTGCTCGCAGACTCGATCACTTAGGAATTCCCTTTATTGAAGGTGGTTGGCCTGGCGCAAATCCCAAGGATGTAAAGTTTTTCTGGCAAATCCAAAAAGAGCCGCTCAAACAAGCAGAAGTAGTCGCTTTTTGCTTGACTCGACGCCCCAACAAGATGGCAGCAACCGATCCGTGTTTTGGTAGAATCACGTAATGGATATCAACGTTGGACCACTGTAGGGGTTTCAACCAACATTTTGGAGGCTTCCTATCAAGCAGTGGTGGAAGGGTTGGAATATGGTTTGTTTTTGTATTCACAAGCCGAGGCGGCGTTAGCAGAGAGTTAGGAGTAGGGGTGGGGTTACCCTGCCCCTACAGGGAGTTAGGAGTTATGAAAAATTTCATAATTCATCATTTGTTGCCTTTTACCAACCCAATTCCAGACGATTCTTAACACTCCCACACCACAAAGGTAATTGGCAATTTGTGTTTGTTGTTTGTTATTTACAACAACTAACTCCTAACTCCTAACTCCTAACTCTTCTAAGAAAAGCTTTCCCAGGCTTGAGCAACCACTTGGCTGAGCCAGCGTCGTTGTTGCTTATCAAGCAGACTGTCATCTGCTAGCACCTGGGCAGTTATTTCTTCTAATGATTGACCCTGAGCGCGGACAATTTTAATGACTCCTGCGATCGCAGCAGCAACCAGTTCTTCATCAACAGGCTTTTGTCTTAGCGCAAAGATTTCTTGGGGGCTGTCTGGGATGGGATAATTCATGGCGTGCGTTTATAAAAACACAGAATGAACAATAAATTAGAGCAAACCTTAAACTTTTTTCCTGAGTATTATTGCGAGGGATAGGGCGGAGTCTACCTCACTTTATGCCTTTTTTAAATCTGTCTTAATGCGTAGATTCATTGGAGATTTCCAAAAAAATGAAAGAAATACTTTACTTAGAAATACCAACTCAGGATATAGCCGCTGTACGCAATTGGTTGCAAGCAGATTTTGAACCAGGAATTGGAGAAAAATTTCTCACTCCGTCAGGCTTTCGCCTCAGGATAAATAATGAAGTGAGTTTTTCGGAAAAATTAAGAGATGAAATTTCTGTATTCCTCTGGTCGGTGCAGCGAACGACTTATTTGAAAGCGTTTCGTTGGGCAGATAAACCCAATCCTCGGGAGCAGCAAATTCTTAAACGCCTCACGACTGGAATCCGTTGCCACTTTCCCCATCATTACCCCGAACCACCAGCAATTGATTTATCTGGGCAATCAATTTTTGAGGCGCTTGCTTCCGATTATCCCCTTACTGTCAAATATTTTCAGAAAATGCCCAACGGGGAATATGACCTGCAACGCGTTTACTGGTGGGAACAAAGATGGCGTGAAGGTGTCCGCAATCCCCAGAAGCCTAAGCAGATCGTGTTCTCCCACCTTGGAGTAGAGGGAAACAAGGGAACAAAGAGCGCAAATAATGCCCTCCCCCCTTCTCCCTCTCTCCGCCTCCCCCCTGCCTCCTCCGCCTCCCCCACCCCCGCCTACGACCTAATCTACATCGGTGGCGCACTTGGCGTCATCCATGCAGCTGTGATGGCGAAAAGAGGATATCGAGTGCTGCTTGTAGAAAGATTGCCCTTTGGACGGATGAACCGGGAGTGGAATATTTCCCGAGATGAAATCCAATGCTTGGTTAACTTGGGTTTGCTAACGACTGCTGAGGTGGAATCGGTAATTGCACGGGAGTATAAAGACGGATTTAATAAATTTTTTGATGCTAATGTTCCTAACCATTTAAAAGCACCGATCTTGCACACCCCTACAGTGCTGAATTTGGGTTTGGATTCCGAAAAACTACTGCAACTGCTTGGGCAAAAGCTGCAAGCAGCAGGCGGTGAAATTTGGGATGAGACCGAGTTTATGAGAGCAGATATTTATAATACACAAATTATCATTACAGTCAAGCATTTACCCAGTAAAACGGACAAACAAGTGAGTGGGCGACTGCTGGTGGATGCGATGGGAACCGCCTCGCCAGTTGCATGGCAGTTAAATGGCGGTCGTGCCTTCGACAGTGTATGTCCGACGGTGGGAGCAGTTATTGAGCGTGGATTTGAGCCAGGAGTGTGGGATTCTGAGTATGGGGATGTGCTTAACAGTCACGGCGATATCTCACGGGGACGACAGTTAATTTGGGAATTGTTTCCAGGAGCAAATGAAGAGCTAACAATTTATTTATTTCATTACCACGAAGTCAATCCTGAAAACCCAGGTTCTTTGTTGGAGATGTACGAAGACTTTTTCACAATTTTGCCAGAGTATCGGCGGTGCGATCTGGATCAACTAGTGTGGAAAAAGCCAACCTTTGGCTATATTCCTGGGCATTTTAGTGTGGGGAGTAGCGATCGCACGATAGCTTTTGACCGTTTGATCGCGATCGGTGATGCAGCATCACTCCAATCTCCCTTGGTTTTTACCGGCTTTGGTTCCCTAGTTCGCAACTTAGAACGCCTCACAACTCTTTTAGATACTGCCCTTAAACATGACCTACTGAATGCGCAGCATTTGAATCGAATTCGCGCCTTCCAAAGCAACGTTGCCGTCACTTGGATGTTTTCTAAAGGCATGATGGTTCCTACTGGGAAATTTATCCCACCCCAGAGAATCAACTCCATGCTGAATAACTTTTTTGGGCTGTTGGTAGATGAACCCCCAAAAGTGGCAGATGACTTTATTAAAGATCGATTTGATTGGTTAACCTTTAATCGCCTAGCAATGAAAGCAGCCAGTAAAAACCCATTATTGCTGGTGTGGATTTGGGAACTTGCTGGTGCGAGTGATTTGCTGCGGTGGTTGTGGAACTACGTTGACTTTAGTCGTCATGCGCTTGTCAGCACCATGTTAAACGGATGGTTCTCGCGCTTCCTCCGCCAGATACAGCCTTGGCTTGAACCTCGCTATCCAGCATTATGGTTGCGGCTGCTGGTTATTAGCTACGCGCTTCTTACCTCTCGGGCACGTTACCAACAACAAGTGGCAGCAGTCAGCCCAGAAGCTAGTACCGCGTTGCGTAATTCAAAATTCAAAATTCAAAATTCAAAAAGCTGATGATTGTTGGTTGTTGGTTGTTAATACACAACTATCCACTAACAACTAACAACTATAGCAATCCCAAATGAATTACAAACAGTACATTCCTCAGATATTTTATTTATAAGCCTTTCAGATTGTTTCTGTTTATATCTCAAATAGGATTGCTATATCAAACAACTAACTATTAACTCTTTGGGCGAAAATTTGGCAGTTCAACAGATGCCAAAGATTTGCGCCCTTTTGGTGGACGCTGCGGATAAATCACTGGTGAGGGTGAGTTGTCACTCAGAGGCGGTTGGGGTGAAGCAGTCCCTAGTATTTCTAAAGGTGGTAATTGTGATGCTTCTAACCAGTAGTCTTCATTTGCCTCATCTTTCTCTTCAATGAGGGTGATAGTGGCATTTTCTGGTTCCTCTTCATCGGAGGACATTGCGATAGTTTCCCAGATGGGTTCATCGGTGTCATCACTCTCCACATCTTGTTGCAGAGGCTGTGGTGATGCAGATGCAGTCCCCGATCCGAAAAACATTTGGATGACGCTATCCAATTGATCTTCTAGGTTGGACGATTCTAAAGATGAAGCTGCTTCTAATGAGGTTGGGTAATCATCAATAATTTCTGGCGTGCGAGCTGGTTGTGCTGGTGTTGGTGTATCTTCTTGATCTAAGGCATCCCAACTAAATGATTGAGTGGGTGCAGGATGATCATTCGGTTGGGACGGCGGTGATGCTGAAGATTCCCCTTTGACATGATCTACATCATCTGTAAAAAATTCCGGTTCTGCTGACCAAGGTCGAATCGGTTGGGCCTTAAATAAGGAGTTTGCTCGCCTAGAGTATTTTGTTTGCTTATTACCTGTGTTGTTCGGGTTATTTTCCTGATCATCCAGGAAATCATTGCTGGGAAAGGGTGTCTCTAGAGATTTTTCCAGAGCTGCTTTAAATTGCAGAGTCTGGCGTTGTTGTCGCATTAGCCTAGTACGTAACTCGCGACAAGTATTTTCTGATTGCAATATGTGGTGTGACTGTTCTTGGTAGTTAGATTGAATGAGGGCGCATTCCCTCTCTAACTGGGCAAGGCGTTGTTGGTTAATTTCTAACTGTGCTTTGTAATTTTCAATGGACATTTCCTGATGTTGAACAGTTTGCACAGCCGTTTCTAACTGTTGGTATAAGGACTGGATCTGTTCTTGGGCAGCGGTTAGTTCCTGAGTTTGTTGATTGAGCATTGACTCTGTGACACTTGAGCGCTTTTTCTGCAACTGCAAAGCCGATTCCTTATCAGCTAGGGCTGCTGTTAGCTCTTCCACTCGGCCATACAAGTCGTTGTTAGCAGAGCGCAATTCTTCATTTAATGCCAGCAGCTGTTTAAATTCAGAGTCAATAATTTCCTGTTGTTCGCACTCGGGCTCTGCAACCCAGTCTTTTTGGGTTACCGTCTCCGGCGGAAGTTCAGTTGTGCAATGCTTATCTTCCGCAGGTGCTAATAGTGGCAATTTCGTAATTGCTCGGTTTTCATCAGGTAAAACCAAGTAAGAGGGACAACTCGCCGACTCCGATTGTGGCGAATTTACAGATTCTAGGGGTTCAATACTAGCCCAATTATTTGGGGTGTCAGCTTCATTCATTACTCTTCACCCACCAGCTTTAAATTAAATAGCAAAGACTACGCCAGAATTCACTATATAAATGCTGTCATATCAAAATATATTGTCTTATGCAAGAGTGGCTCGACCAAGTGTGAGTTATTAGTCACCAAAACAGGAGTCCTCCTCTTCAAGGAAGCCAATAGGGATGGAATCCCGACAGGGGAAGTTGTTCTGGTTTGATTTCAGAGGCTGCTGCTGGGTCGGTAATGGGCAATAGGGGCAGCAACCACAGGCTACTGGTAGCTATCGGCTGTCCATCGTCGGTTGTCAAAATGCTTGCGGCAGCATCTGCGGGATTTGTTTGTGGTACGACTTGGTCAAATAACAATCCCAAACCGTCAGGTGATAAATTTATTTGTACATTCCGCTCTCCCGGAGGTAGGACTATGAGTGGTCTCTGTTGCCAGGTTTTCAGGTCAATCGCCACTAAATATGGCTGTTCCTGATATTGTTCTCCTGGCAATAGCTGCGTTAGCAAGCAGTAAAGGGTGGGTGAGGCAGTATCAAACTGGCAGCTGATAATTGAGCCTTTGGTGCGTAACAGTTGTTTTTGTAACCCTTGGTTGGTCACCAAAAACAAGTCACGTGTATAATCTGTATTAAATTTTACCATTGCTGCTTGCGAGCCGTCCTTAGAGAAAGCCTGTACTAAGCCAAACTGCGGCAGAAAATCTAAGGGTTTATTGGCATCTGTTTGTAAGGGTAAAATTGCTGCTCCTTGCCCTTGGGCGACTGCTACAGCTTTACTGTCTGGAGTAATCATAAAATCTCCCCCTGGTTGGCTTTGCAGACGTTTAGGGGTGGACTTTTCTCCAGAACTACTGGGGTTTGCTGGCATAAACCACAGCCCAAAGTCGCCTGGATTAGCTTTATTACCACGCTGAACTACAATAGTCTGCCCATCAGGTGATAGGTCAAATTTTAGGTTTTGATATTGTTTATTATCCAAAATTGGGTCAACTTTACCTGCTAGTTCTGCTGGTTTTTTAGGTTGTGCAGGAATGCCTGTTGTTACTGTATATATCTGAGTCGAAAGTAAGTCTTGAGTTTCTTTTGAGTGAGCAGAAAATAAAATTTTCTCTCCGTTTGGAAATGGCTTATAATCTACAATAACCAAGTCTTTTGGGGTGAGTACTTTTTTTTGCTCTTGGGTTAAGTTGTAAAGAACTAACCGTCCTTGGTCTTCTTTGTCAGTTGCTATGTAAAGGATGACGCGATCGCGTGTGTAGAAGCTCCCTGTAAATGGTTGTATGACTCTGGATTTTCCTTCTTTTTCGGAAAATTTATCTTTAGCACTCTGCAACTTGACTTGATAATTTGTTCCGTAGGGTGCTGGTGTTAGAAGTGTATAAACCATCCGCCGCCCTGCCCAACTTACTTTACCTGCTAGAGGCGGATCGATTTTTAAGTTATCCTCTACGCTTTTTATGTCCATTGGACGACTGAAGGTGAGGGAGAAGGATACATCGTCTAAGCCAATTTGTTGGTTCTGCCAGCTAAACTGCCGAACGCTAGGCTTGACAACATCACCTTGTAATATTAATAGCCCAATCGCCAAACTGAGGATGAGCATGAGTGCGATCGCGACACGATCTAGGGGTTGGATAAATGCTTTATTAGTCATTATTGGTTGTTATATAAAAGGGGTGTAGGGTGTAGGGTGTAGGGTGTAGGGTGTAGGGAACCTCATCATTAAAATCAGGGGTTTCTTTCTAAGGACGCTGTGGACGAGTGCACTACGTGTCTCGAAATACATATGATTATTTTTTCCGTACATAAATGTAGGGGCTTGTACTGTTGTTCGGTATGGGGTATTTATTCAAACCCGATACCCCACACCCTACACCCCAGACCCCGTTGTCGGTCAAAAAGTACGACTAACGACTAACTAATAACTATAGGGATTTTTTGGTTGGGGAATTTTTTTCAGGGATGTAGCAGCAATGGTAAGTTGGCGTTTGCCTGATAGATTTTCAGTCACCATTTGTCCTTCGACTTCCAACCAGATATCAGATGGGTACTGATCGCCAGTGCCTTTTAGTTTGACAGGCAATCCTGCAGGATAGGCGTCTGCAGCACAGCAAGTTATGACAAATCGCGCCAAAAACAAATATTCTTTTCCTAATTCTGGCGGATGGATGACAAATCCCTGCACCTTGACTTTTTGCCCTGTATATGCATCAGGTTCTGGATAGATGTTGAGTGTCCGAACCCATTCGATCAGCGTTCGTTCTTCGGGACGAACGGAAGCATGAAATGCTTGGGGTTGGGTGCGTGTTGCCCCGACTAAATCAGTCACACCACGTTCTAGTGCTGTTTGACTAGCAAAGACGTGGGGTGAAATAATTAATCCTAAAATTGCTGCTGTTAATAGCAAGACACTACCCAAAGCAGGAGGAAATAAAGTAATATGTTGGGCTATGGCAGTTACCTCACGACGACGCGGCTGCAAAAGTTGTCCTGCCTTAAAGAAACCGACAATTAACAAGCCGATGGCACCTAAAATTGCTAACCAAAAGTAATCAGGGTGAATCAACAGGTTCAACTTGCCCTGAATCCAGTACTTTAGGATTAAAATGCCCCAAGCTGTAATTGCTAAGACATCCAGCCAAGGCATGACTCTATTTTGGATTTTAGATTTTAGATTTTGAGTTGAAGTCATTGGTCAAGGTTAGTAGTGAGGGAATTCCAAGAAATCAATTATCCAAGTTAAGGTTGTTGACGGTTGACGGTTAACGGTCTACTGCAATACAATTGGATGTTTTTTTATTTGGAAGTACCTTAGTGGTTAGTAGTTAGTGGTTAGTGTGTACCAGAACGATGAATAACTAACCACTATCAATCAACAACTAACAAATCTTAAATGACATGTAAGTTAAGGAAGAGGGTGAATAAAAATGTCAATTGTGCTGCTAAAGCAAATAAGTAGATGACAGCCCTAGGCTTGAAAATTGATAGCAATAAACCAACACCTTTGAAGTCAATCATGGGTCCAAATACTAGAAAAGCTAACAAGGAACCACTGGTAAAGGTAGAAGCAAAAGATAGAGCAAAGAATGAATCAACTGTCGAACAAATTGACACCACTGTTGATAAGATCAACATCGCGGCAATTGAACTTACTGGACCAGCACCCAGACTAAGGATAAGTTCACGGGGTACAAGTACTTGAATCGCAGCCGCGATCGCACTTCCTATCACCAGTACTGCCCCTAATTCCCGCAATTCCTGCACGGTATTATCTACTAAAAGTCGCAGTTTTTCTGACAGTTTTTTCTTGGGGCTCAACGCTTTCACCGTTGGTGCTTGCAGAGTGTTTGTGTCCAACCGCAGGGTTTGACCTGTTTGCCCTCCTAGCAAATAAGTCCCTGATTGTAACCAACTCGGTGCAGTTGCTTCCTGTTCTACCTGGTAATTTTTCCTGTTTGTTTTTAGTTCAGGCTTAGGGGGTGAGTTAAATTTCAAATGACGAGCGATCGCAGGTTGCAATATCGGAGTCAGATCCTTTTGAAAACTGAAGATAAAAGCGACAATAATTGCGATCAACAGGGAAAACACGATTCGTAACACCACTATTTCTGGCTGATCGCGAAATGCCGTCCAAGTTGCCCAAATGACGATGGGGTTAATTGTTGGTGCAGCTAGCAAAAAGCCAATTGCCACTGGTGTGGGTACTCCCTGCATCAGTAACCGCCGTGCTACTGGCACGTTACCACACTGACAAACAGGAAACAAAAACCCGATCAAGCTTCCGACCAGCGCACCTAACAGCGCATTCTTAGGCATTTTTTCCACCAGTTTGCGCTCATCGACAAAAAATAGCAGCACGCTGGAGAACAAAACCCCTAACAATAAAAAAGGCATCGCCTCGACTAGCAGACTGAGAAATAGAGTGAAACCATTGTTCAACTGATTCATGGGTGTCGCAGTCAAAAGCGGTGTTGTGTTTTAACTTTATGCCAAGTCATTCTATCGAAATGGTGGGGATAAGTCAGCTAAATTGACTAAGCATCTATACAAATAGTCAGTAGATGATCTTTTACTAGTAGCGCTTTTGACACTACACAGCCATTCATAACCCAAAATAGCTATTTTTGCCTGCTTGCATCTACTGATCACTGACTATCTTCTTAGATTGCCAAACTTAAGAAATGGTTCCAACTGACGTATACCCTTAATACTACCTACATATTTTTAGCTATTTTGCGCCGCTCAATAAAGTTTACCCAAAGTTACCCACAAGTGGATAAAGCTGGTCAACCAGAAAGATAGCGGTCAATCTCTCCTACCTTGAAGGATTCACACCTTCACTGCCTGATGGAGAGGATCGGACTCTCTTGCTCGTGCCGAAGCTTTGGAAATCCAAGACTTCCGGTGTTCGCCAAGCCGTCACCAGTAGAACCTGTTAGATTAGGTGTACCGAACCAAGCATTACGAGAACCAGCGTTCTTGTAGTACTTATTGAACCGATGCCAGTATGCAAAGACGTGCTTACGAGGTTCGGGACGAACCGAAGTCTGCAAGGCGTATCTCGCTGGCATTTTTTCATAGTAAAATCCCATTCCACGACGTGCTATAATTAGCGCAGCAGCACTATCGCTTCCCATTCCATAACGACACATATACTTAACAACGCCGATCTGACTGGAATATTTAGGACTAACTTCAATTATCCTGATACCTAACTTTAAACATCTAGCCTTCAACAATTCAAAGAACTTTGCATAAGTAAAACCAGATAACATCCGGTTATACTTTTTTCCTTTTTTAAATTGTTTTTTCTTTGACGAAAAGTCTAACTTTTCAATAATAGTGGTAGTTGAGAGGCAAGGGCTTGTGACAATGGTATCCCCGACCCAACGGGAGAGCAGTCACTTTATGCCAGGGAACCTATAATGGTTCACAGTTTTTAAACATTTGGGGATCGGCTTTAATTACCGCCCTAAGGGGGGGAGGGGGGAGTGGGAGAAAAAAAATTATTCTTTCCTATATCCCCCAATACTACAAAGGATAAGCCTTTTTTCCGTCCCCTGTTCAAGAAAGCTCACTATAAGCAAGACTGACGGAGAGCGAAGATGTTAGTTTATTGGTTAGTGATTTTCAACTACATATCTGTTCTGTATTGATATAACTCAAGGTTTTCAGTGCCACAAGAATTCTATAAAGAAATATCACCGCCATTTTTATATCGAGGTTGCGATCGCGATCTTGGTTTAGAATCAACCCTCCAAGAATTGCCACTCTACAACTTTTCCGTAGAAGTGGGGGCTCAGCACTGTGCCCCTACTGGGGTAGAGGTTGCTAATTTTTTTGAAAAACACCCACTGCTCCCAGGAGCAATTTTGCTTGAAGAGGGCAAGTGCATCGGGATGATTTCGCGCCGGCGATTGTCGGAATTGTTATTTTATCCCTATGGACAAGAGTTACTTTTCCACCAACCGCTTGGTATTCTCTACAGATTTGTTCGCGCTGCGATTTTGCTGCTGCCTGATACTACGCCAATTTTGACAGCGATGCAGATGACATTACGGAGATCGCCTGAACTTTTGGCAGAACCACTGGTAGTGCAAACAGCACCTGATACATATAGGTTATTAGATGTGCAGGAATTAAATATCGCTTCTTGGCAAATTCGAGGAATAGAAACCCAGGTACGTTATGAACGTAGCCAAGCCCAAATGATTCAGAATGACAAGATGGCGAGTTTGGGACGTCTGGTGGACGGAGTCGCACACGAAATTTTAGACCCCTTAAATTTTATTTGGGGTAACCTAACTCACGTTTCCGAATATAGTCAAGACTTGATGAAACTGGTAGCTGCTTACGCTCAACACATACCTGATACTTCTGTTGAAATAAACCATCTTAAACAAGAGATTGAATTTTATTTTTTAGAAGAAGATCTGACAAAAGCACTTGCTAGTATCCGTAATGGTGCAGAAAGGTTAAAAAAGCTGGTCATCGGGTTACAAAACTTTTGCCATATTGATGAACTATATCCAAAAACAGCAGATTTGCACGCCTGTCTAGATAGTCTTATATTGTTAATGAATAGCCGACTTCAGGGAGAAATTGAGATCGTAAAAAACTACGGGCGTCTCCCCCCTGTGTCTTGTTTTATCGGTGAATTGAACCAGGTATTTATGAATATTTTAAGTCAATCTGTAGATGCCTTGCTCAATGAAGCGGTGCGACATCAGTTAAATCCCGACTCTACAACAAACATGCAAAAGCCTCTAATAGAGATTACTACAGAAATCATTTCACGGGAATCTCCCAAAACGGAAGCACTCTTATCTCGCTGGATTTCGATTCGCATTGCTGACAATGGTCCGGGCATGCCTCAGAAGTTGCAACAGCAAATTATTAAGTCTTTTTCTGTTGGGAAACGGGCTGATAAAGAAACCACCTTGGCCGTAAGTTATAGAATTATAGCGGCAAAACATGGGGGCAAATTAAATTTCCGTTCAGAACTTGGTGTCGGCACAGAGTTTGAAATTCTGTTGCCCTTGGTTTGATCATCCCCCCTTTCAGCACCATTTCCCCCTATTCTCATTAGTAAAACCTAACAAGGAGAATTACTGTATAGTTGGAGGTATGCCAGATCATACTATCCAGAGAACCTTTATGATTGCTCTACCTGGTATTACCATCCAAGAGAATATCTATGAAAGTTGTGACATCTCCACACACCTCCCTTCGGGTAGGTGTGGGCTTCTAAGAAATTAGGGGCAGGTGTCATTAGTCTGAGCAATCCGTTATGCGAGGATTGCTACGAATTCTCTCGAATGTATAGGCACTCCGGGATGTAGGGTTAGCAACCCGTTTCCTAGTTCCGGACAATGCGGTTGGTGATTAAACATCCCTACGGGAGAGG
>Ga0116227_10009238_pt1 | contig 18011 bp, 13 predicted proteins | sample S1TSphgellanicum_FD_89693 | JGI IMG/M metagenome (GOLD analysis project Ga0116227, IMG submission 89693) | Host-associated microbial communities from peat moss isolated from Minnesota, USA - S1T2_Fb - Sphagnum magellanicum MG | ecosystem: Host-associated > Plants > Peat moss > Unclassified... | reverse complement strand
GATTAATGTAGAAAATGTCAAAAAAAATTTTAAGGAAAAAAGGAGGGAAGTTGAATGGTTTAAAAACCTATTGAAAGTAACTTTTTTTGAGTTTTTTTTTTTTTTCATCTTGCCCTTTCTCCATTCTACCCTTTACTCTTTATATTAGCAAACTAATATAAAGGTAGGTTTCATCTTAGACAATAGACCTTTACCTTCCTCATTTTCACTTGTATGACCTCTTACTTACTACTTGAGTAGTTGTAGTAAAATAAGTGAAGGAGGATAATTCGTTATGTTAAGTAATAAGGGTCAACCCTGTCCCTTGATCTTACCCGCTGGAGGAAGGGTAATGATTGGGGCCACAATTTCACCCCTTAACAATGACATCATGCAATGTCAACAGATGAAGTTCATCTACATCTACCTTAAGGTTGTAATTGAAAAGGACCTTCTCACTATAATGGTAAATGTTGTTTGCATTTTAAGTGGCTTAGAGTGGTTAATATTGTTGTGGTGTTGACACATGGTTAATGTTGGTAATTGAATGTCATTTTTGATTTATACTTATCAGTATTGGTGGTTTTTAATTGCTAAAAAAAAATTCCAACTAAGTTTATCATTTCCAATTACAAATTGTAATTGAAAATGAATTGAAAATGCAATTGTAAATGTGGGGTCCACCTCTTATTGTTGTTATTAATAAATAAATATTCTAGTTCCATTTTTGTGCCAAAAGTAATAATTGTTTCAAGTCTCTTTCATTGTAATATTTCCTTTTCTTTTGTTTTGATCTCATTATTGTGGCCTTCTTTGTTGGAGATATTACATTTTTCTTTGGTGAAATAGTCTTCAAAATTCATAAATCCTTACTTACACTTTTTTCAAGAGATTCCAACACACATGCATTTTTTCTTCTCACAAGCTTTTATTCCCCACATTCTTTATCTTTCGTAAAATCCATACCTCCAAGAATCATGTTAAGGTCTTTAGGATAGTGAAGATTTTGACAAAATGTCTATATTTTTTACATGGAATGAAAATGGCACAAATTCATTTTTTCTAATGTGTTTGATCATTTGAACTTCATGTTTTACATTTTTAATTTTTGTGGCATGTTCAATATTGTGACAAATCTCTTTAGTGAAAACTTATTTCCATCACTATTCACATATTTTGCAAAAAGATTGCACAATTTAAATAAATTAAAAAAAAAACACTTGCAATGAGGAAAAGAAATGCCTAGATTTTTATCATCATGTTTTAGCCCATGTTGAAATGACTCTTTTAATTTTATGATTGTGATGGTCCAAGAAAACATAATATTTGATGTTAAGTCTATTGTAGTGTTGGTAGGTTCATTGGTTTATAATGTTCAACTTTGGGGTTTAGATTCAAATTCTTGTGGCTTGAACTTCAAGATGAAATCAACAAAGGAATCAAATTGTGTAAATAACCTTTTGCTAGAACTTAAATTCAAACTATGAAAAAAAAAAATTGATCAAAAGGAATAGTTTTTTTAAGTAGGCAAGTTGAACTTTTAAAACAATGGACAAGTAAATTGAATTTTATAAGTGTCTTGCAATTTTAAACAATTGTAGAACTTCATCCACATATACAATCTATATTTTGAATTTGTCATAAAGCTTCTTATAACCCTTACAATTTCCATTATTGAAAAATGTGTAATGCATTAGTAGGACTAAAAAACAACAACTATGTTTACAACTAGATTTATAGTCATATTGGATTAAATGACTATGGTCATTAGAGTCATGTTAGACAACTTGTTTAAGCAACTCAACATGACATGGTGTCAAGTTGTGTTCAAAGCTATTATGTGTAATGTTCACATGGGTTAAATTTAAAATAAAAGTATGTAGTCATTTTTAAGTCATTTAGGACACATGTAATAATGTTGTCATCATTTAAGACCAAGTTTAGAATGTCATTAAAAAGAATTGAACCCTCATTTCCACATCCAAAAACCAACTCCTTAACCATCCAACCAATATTTCAACTTGTGGTATATTATGTCATCACATAAATATAAACATGTAAATTTGAAATCTTATGCATTATCATATTGTTATATAATATCTAAGTTTATAATGAAATTAATTTTGCATTTTAATAACATAGTTCTAATTTATTTAAATAAATATTTTTATTCAATATTCAAATTTAATGTTTTAAATTATGATTTCAATTATAAATTAAATATAATTCGTAATTTATAACTCAATTTAATATTTAATATTTTATTTGGTTCATATATTTAGATATGTTTTAATAATTAAGTTCAAGTGATTTATTATCTATTTTTGGGACATAAATTAAAATTAAGATTGTGAATTAAATTTCATCCATACTTATAATTCCATACTTCTATAAAGATTATAATTTTCAAAATTTCAGATGTAAATATATTACATAAATTTAGAGTATTTATTTCAAAAATTGCATTGTAAAGTTTTAAAATATAAACATACACATAAATATCACATGATTTAATTTTTAAAATAAATTTTAATTATCATTGATCAAACCTTTGTACATGTGGGCATGCCATTTGTAAAAATAACAAACTAAAATATAACATTTTTACAAATCACTAAAAAATGATTCTACTTGAATTTCATATACACATGTGTTTTCATGAAATGCATATTACATTATTATTTCCATTACAAAGTGACCTATGAAATTTTTTATGAATGTACATGTTAAATTATATTTTATGATGTATGACGTTGATTGCATATTTACACCATGTGGCAAAAGTATAGATGTTAAATGTAAAGTGATGGACATGAATTTTCCACATCATATCTTAAATAATATTATAACTTGTTTAGTAGGTGGTTGCATAAGACACCAAATCTTTCTAATATCATATGTTATATCATAATGTTAAATGTTGCATCATTGTTGTTCGTTAGTCACTTTAACAATTCTACATTTTTAATTTGATTGTATATAAAATTGAGTACATGTCCACATTATGGTAAACATTCATTCCATTAGTTGTAACAACCACTAGATTGCAACTACACATATTGCCACATAAGTTAAATAGTTGCAAATGTGTTTCATAATTTTTTTTTGGTTGCTAAAGACCACTAGTTGTTCAGGAACTGGTTGCATAGGACATGAATTCTTCTAGCAATGGGCAAATGCATTATATGATGGTTCATTTTTTGAAGAAACAAGAGTCTACACAAGTCCATTTTATAGTGTTAAATTTCTGATTTAATTTGATATTGTTGGTTAAATGGTAATAAAATTCATGGATGAAAAAAACTTAAGACCGTGATAATAGGAGCCCAATTATAGATTCCAAAAAATGCATATTTAAAAATAAAAATTGAAGGAAAAAAATAATTTAGGGACTTATGAAAATATGGTTCAATTTTGACCATTCAAAAAATTTTAATTAAAAATTACCTTCCATTTTTAAAAAAAAATTCAAATAAAGGTTTATTATTTCATACCACACCACATATTGAATCATTATAGATAATTTGGAATGGAATGCAATATGAATCATTCAATTTCTTACCATTTGAATCAACCAACAAAATCCTTATTTTTTTACTTCAAAAGTTCATTATTAAAAGTCAATGTAATTTTATTTAAAAATAATTATACACATTTTTATAATAAAATTATTAATCTAGAACCAAATTACCAATTAAAAAATTAAAATTTTTATTATTCATTATAAATGTCCAATAGATTTTAAGTCTTATGATTCAAAAATTGATAGCATGAATTCAAAAGTGAGCCACCCTATCTTGTATTTGCGTTAATGTACATAAAACTAGACCTAATTTTAAAATTGTCAAATCCAAAGTCCTTATTTGAAAAATTGTGCCAAATTTGGTGTTCAAGGTTAAATTTTTAAAAAAATTACACTTGAACTTGCACCTAAAAACCTAGCATAAAGTTTTTAAGTGTCAAACCAAAATTTGAGGTTTTCTTTGAAGGAAAAACCAACAAAGATTGTTTTGTTGGGCCCTTGCTCCCTATCCCATGAACATTCCTTGTTTTGATGAGTTGGGTCCAAACCTTTGACATAATAAGTTTTCATATAGGTAGACATTTTGAACATTTTAATGATTGTAAAACCACTTGGGCTGAATTTCAAGCTCTCAAACAACAAGAATGCTCCATTTCAATTGATGGGGCTTGGACCCTTGTTAAATCTAAGCTTAAGTGCCTCATTATACCTAATTGAATTGTAAACATTTTTTTCAAGTTTAAACTTTTAAATTGTGATAAAGAAGGGCCACATGTTTGTCCAAGGTTTTTCGAAATGACTCATTAAGTAGCCACTCATAGGTTATACAACTTTGTGAAATAATCAATTTTCCTAAGCACAAAGCCAATGATTTGTGGAGCTCTCTAAGGAATGGATTTGCTTTTTGGCCGGTACCTTGTTTAGTCATTCTTATAATTTGGATTTGTTATTACACATTATTTTTCATTTTGGAGGAAGTATTGATTGCAACACACTTTCTCGTTTTTCCATTAAACATAAAACAAATTGTTGGTATTATTCACAAGTTTCTTAAAAAAGAATCAATTCTTCAATTTCATGTTTGTCTTCTATTTCCTCCTGTAATTTTGATTCTAGTCTTTTGATAATTGTTTCAAGTCCTTCCCAGGTTAAAAGTCCTCCATTTTCTGGTACCCAATCTTGTTCATTATCTAGGTTCCATCCCCAATCTTTGGTTATTTGTAAAGTCTTAAAATCTTGGGACCAAAATGAGGAACTTGGGACCAATCCCAAAAATTGGGGTCATGGAATTGTTTTTTCAAACTTTTTTGAACATAATTTTTTTGGGATTTGCACTACAAGGACTGCCCTACTTTCCATTTTTCACATAGTTTTAGGGTTTTCGCTATGGTCTACCTAGGTTGGCCTAAGTTAGGGTTTCTTCTACCATGGAAGTAAATAAATGGGGCTCCTCCCACTTACTGTTTCTTTTTCATTTTCACTTGTGTTGTGAGCTATTTTGACTTTCTTTAGTTTCATTTAAGAGCTCTTCTCAAAAAAAACATCCTCATTTTTTTTGGTCTTCCATTGCTTTTTTTTAAAAGTCATGCCTGTTCTTCCATAGATGATGACTTTAAAACTCTTCATCAAGTAGCGATGAAGAGACATGTGTTTGAAGCCTTGCGTAGGGAGTCACAAGATCTAAATTCATGTTCTAAAATTCTGTTGGGATTTGATCTATTTGTCTGGAGGATAGGAGTGCTGGACTTCTAACTCTGGAAAGGGTTTTGAGGGCTGATTATGCCACTTTTCAGGCTTTTGTAAATTGCAAAATGTTCTCAGCCATGACATTACTGTCCAATGTTCTTTTTAGGACATTTGATTCATAGCCAAAGTGACCATCATTCATATGTAGATTTCCTATGTAGAAAAAGTGACTATCATCCCTAGGAAAATTATGCCAAATCTGGCTATATACCACATATGAAGTGAATTTTTTTTATCATCCTTCTAGGTTTTTGGCTACACACTGAAAACCAAATATAGAAAATCTGATGATTTTTATTTTTATTTTCCTCTCTTCTAGCTTTTGAAAACCTCCTAAATCAATTCATTTTTTCAAAAAATTTAATTTTCAATGTCGCGTTTTGGCAAAAAAAATTCCAATTAAAGAAAGTAATTTGATGTGTTGTTCTCACTGATCTCATTTTTGCATAATCATCATCTATCCTTTTCATGTCCATAGTTTTGCATAATCATTAACTATCCTTTTCAAAATTTAGCATAATGGTTTGGTCTTGCTACTCCTGTTATGCTGGGTTATGGGTTTGGCTGCCACCTTACCCAGCACAATTTTGTAGTATCTCCACCATTACCTGATACATGTCAAGCTCCTGTTTATAACCCAGCAGATCCAAGTGCTCTTTGATCCCTGATCTCTCTCACAAGAAAAAACACCCCAAAAAAATGGAGTTCACCCTGACAACAATCTGGATAGTATAACAGAACATGCAGAATGACCCTTTCAATGTTCAGGGCTATGGTGGAAGACAGAGAAGGGAGGGACAAGGATGATGCATGCACAGAACCAAGCATTGAGCTCCATTTATTTTGTGCATTGTTTTTGTATGGGCAAACTCCTCCCCTATTGAGCTCCTGACATTGGATCTCTTTGCACACAACATGCAAGCCTACCTCACCTGCACAAAACCCTTTGTAGGTTTGCTGATGAAGTGGTTTTAAAATCAGGGTTTTAAAATCCACTGTTGTAGGATTGATGATCAAGTGGCAGATTTTTGTGTTTCTATCAACATGTGACATCCAGATTAATTTGTGTAATTTCTTTTGGGTACTGGAAGTGTTTGGGACAATACAAGTGGGTTCTCTTTTAAATTCTATTCACTATGTCTAATAGCATTGTATGTGATGATCATATTATTCAGGATCTGAATAAACTACCCCTTCATTTGATTAAGTTTCTTTAGTGGAATGAATTTTATTTTATCATCATGTACCCAAAGCATTGCTGCTAAGATTCATTCTACTCGTGAGTCATTGCTGTCATTGGTGTGCACTTCAAGGCACCACGATGCTTTTCTATGTGCAACTGAATATGCTGAAACTCAATCTGACAGAAACTAATCTGTCAAGCCTCCATGACATTAGTTTGATGTGAAGAAGCTGTCTGCACATATGAACACTTTTCCGTTCATCAGGTCTTTTGCAATTTCTCTTACAGGAATGTAACATAAGTCATGTAACCAGCTTTGTCTTTTATGAGCCTTTGCATCTTACTATGTGCAAGTTATGGGTGATATTAAAATCTTTCATGTCAAAGTGATAATCTATGCTTCATCTGTTTGTTGTTGCTGGGTCTGATACTAGATTTGATGGTGTTACCTGCAGGCACAGATCTTGTTTTGCATGGACCTGGTTCCTTGCTGCTGCTGCAGGGTAGATCATGTGTTTCTTCCTGGTTATGGTAGATCCTGCAGCAACAAGGAACCCTGCAGGTTAAATTTGTCATGTTCAGAGACAACAAGATGATGTGCCTGTGTCAGTGATTGGGATCAAATGATACATGGTTTCTTCAGGTAGGCTGCCGAATTCCACTTCTCTTTGAGCTCTAGATTCATCTAGAAGACAACACTGTGGTTTAAGGAAGATAGTGGGTTACTAACAGGAAGGTCTGTGGGGTTTAAGGGTAAAGACCACCTCTTAGAATGTTGCATTACATTAGGTTTGAACCTCAATAGATGCACACATATCTGTATTTTAGGTATGTGTCTGTGCTCAAGGTCTGAAACTCCGTGGTCAAAAAATGTGTCTGAATTTAACATGTAGCTGTGTTATGTAGGTTATGTGTTTCACCCTCTGTGTTTGCAATACATGTTTCATTTCATTTCGGGATTCACAGGCAAACTTTCTGTAGTGCCTGTACTTTTTTGGCAATTCACCCAAAGCTTTTGTGATAGGAGTCTCTCTGAAGAACCTAGATATGCTTGTGAAATATTCTGAAGAGTAGCAAGTCTTGACTTCTTACATCTCTGGTAGGATAATTCACTGCCTTGGAAGTGCTTGATCTGAGTTGCATGTGCTATGGTAAATGATACCATTCTCAACTTTTGGTTTTGCCATTGTGTTGCAGGAAGGAGTAAAGATGCATAAGAGAAACAAAGAGTGAAACAATTGGCAAGGTTCTAGTAAACTGGTTTCCTCAATGCCCTCTCATGTTATGCAATTTCCTCCTCTTCTCTGCATTTTCAACAGCAATTATGGTTTAGAAGTCTGAGCTAACACTTGAGGAACTGGGAAAAAAAGTTCTATATATGGGCACTGTTCATTTGAAGACCATGTCCGGATGAGCCATGCAACTCTTAGTTTCAAGGTTTGTAATACCTTCCAGGCTAGAACCCTTTAGACAAAGATTTTAGGCCTAAGATGATTGGCCATCTTTTGATGCATTTTTCTCATCTGGAAGTCTTGGTGAGCCTGGAACACAAAAGTTCCTTCATAAAATAGTATACATTATTGTATGAATTTTTTGCGGAAATTGTTGGCACTGGTGAGTGTCTTCTGTTCAAGAGGTTGAAATGCTTGTGTGTGCAGTATGTGATTTAGGTATTAACCAAATTGAAATTGAAGATGTCAATGGTTCTTTCTAGCTTTGAATTTGAATCCTCGTTGTCAATGCAGATGCTTTGGGCTTCTCATTTCTTCCTTTATTGAGCCTCCAACTTGAAGCACTGCACATTGGAAGTTGGTTTCTACCCCAAACAGTTTAGGTCATATCAAATTTACTGGAGGTGGACTCAGAGAATTTCAACAACCTTAAACTAGAAACAAACCTACTTTAGCAAAACCAGAGCAAAGAGAGAAGAGAAAAAGGACAAGGACTGAACAAACCTATAGCAAAGAAAAAACAGGGAAAAAACCAAAAGGAAAAAAATTGAAGCAATGGAAAGTGTGAAAAAAAATGAAGTGCAAGGCATTGAAGGGCTATTGAATTTCTTTTCGGCAAGCAACATAACATCTTCTTGTAATTCTCAGATAGTTTCTTCACCATAAGTTTTGGTTAGGCAAACTTGTTTGTGTGATGCTTAACCTTGTTTCAAGAGCAATAAAAATTGTGACACTTGGATCAACTATTAGGTTTTGTTGGCTCATGGTAGTTGGTGAGAAGGGTTTAGGGTTTAGGGTATGGTGAAAATGGCTTAAGGTTTTTAGGGTATAGGAAGCCAGGGTGAACCAGCACTCACACTCATACCTCCAGTAATGTTTTGGAGTGGATGACCAGCAAAATATCATCCACCTTCCCTTGCACATAGGCTTCTTTGTCTTAGGTTCTGAGATGTGTCCATGCATTCATTAAATCATAAAGGCATAAAAGAGAAAAATGCTTTATGACTATTTGCATCTGAATTCGTTGACACATGATCCAAAAATCTTCTAATAAGTCAATGGCACCTTTATTTAAGGGTATCTGCATGTGCAATTCCAAACCTAGCTTCACAAATCACCAAAAAAAAAAAAGTTTATATTTAACAAGATAGTAGGTCAGGTTTTGCCGTAGCTATAACAATAACAACAAAAAAATCAATTTAAGCACTCTAAAATGGTGAATGACAAGAAGGATGACAAGTTTACGCTTAAGGTATATTAGAATTTAAAACAAAAAAATCTTTCAAAGTTATTTATCATGTCATATTGTTTTGCTTTCCCTTTCTTAAGCAGATTAGGAAAACTTTCTCAAAAAGTTGTGTGTACATTTTTTTGGGTCTGTTTTAGACCCTAAACAACCTTAACTTTTGGGTTATTTATATGCTTCTTGTTTGGAATCCTTGTTGTGTTTTATTAATAGGCATTAATACATTTGTTGACAAAATTCTCTCATATGAAAACTAATGCACCTGTCGAGATATTTTCAAATCATATTTTAAGCAAAGTTGTTAACATGTGTAAGTTGCAATTAAATTGTAATGATTACCCTAGTCATAAAAAAACATTTTCGGTTGAGGCTAAGGTCATCTTTTATGGGATATGTAGTTGTAAACAACGTTCATTTTGGTAAGACAAGTTCAACTTTTGTGTGAAAGATATGTCAGAGCAGCTGTTCAGATCTCCCTGCAGCAGCTTCTTCACCAATTCTCGTGTTGCAGGAATATCTCAGGCTGAAAAAGCTTATATGTTGGTTCCAGAGTTGCCTGCAGATCTCAATTCCTCTTTACAGTAATTTTATAGAGTTGTTGCAGATCTGATCTTGATTCCTCTCATGATCAAGGTCTTTGATCAGCTGGGTTTGTTTGAGTGTTGCATTCATGGTGTGCTATGATCAACAGGTGGAATGTGGGCAGTTGCACTTTGAAATAACCCAGAGGCCAGCTGCTACTCCAACTAGTTCTTATGAACAAGATGCAGCAGCAGCAGCAACTCCTGATGATCAGGACATTGCAGAAGATGGTAGGATCAGTTGCTTCAGGTAATTCATTACAAAATGACATCTTCATCAGATTGGTGTGCTCCTCAGCATCTGAGGGAGTCCTTCCCTGTCAAATGCTTCAATCACTAATTGGATTCATGATGATCAGCTGCAGCAGGCTCACCCGCTAATTAACTTCTAATTTTCTAGATCCTTGAATGGATCACATGCATGTCTCATACATGTGTGGATTGAAGATTTGTTTTTCTGGCAGCAGCAGGATCAGCTTGCAGACCAGGTGCTGTAACTACACATGCAGCTTGCACATGTAGCAAGATCAGTTTTGTACTTAGAATTTGAATATTGATCAAGATTTGATGATTGTTGCACTGCTTATAGCTGCAGGTTTAGTAAGGAGGAGTTACTGCAATTCTTGCAGGGCAAGATCACTATTTCCAGTGAGAGTGCCATTACCAATATTCCAGTTCCTCCATATGTGGAGCCTAGTCTCAGATGTTACAAGAGTCCTGCTCCACCAGCTGTTACTGTCTTCCAGAACTGGATGGCTGAACACTTCCACAAACCGTGAGCAAAATCGAACCATTTCATATACTATCTCCCAAGTTTAGGTTAGAGCTCTTGCTCATTATAGTAGTTCACTCATCCCTGCTGTTGTATATATAACTTGGCAGCAGTAAATATTATTATTCAGCAATCATATAGTACTACGTGCACTACATGATCAGATCAGAGGCGGAAGCATTATAAGCATGATTGGGTACTTGTAATGCTGTTGCTAATCATCAAGTTTTGCAGGTACCCAAATGATGCTGAGAAAGATGATCTGTGTTTCCAAACAGGAATCTCGAAGAAGAAGGTAAGCAGCTTGAGCAACTGCATTGATGAAATTCACACAGACATATATATATTTTTAGATCAAGTTATGTGTGATTGATCAACTATTAGAGATGCAATGATCTTATGATACATGTGACTAAGTTTTTCTGGCACTAGAAAATTGTACAAAGACTTGGATATAATTGATTGATATGCTGTAGTTGCAGCTCAGATGGAATTAGGGATTGTGATATTGATCAGTCTGCATGAATGTCATTTAGACCTGCTGCAAGTCTGGAAATTTTTAAGCTGTAGTTGTAATTACAGTGTTAAATGTAGAAACAATTTTTTTCAGTTTTTGCAAAGAAGAAAGAAGAAGCAAGCTCAGAGTTGCTGAGCACTGAAGTCTGAAGTGTTTTTTGGGGGTTTGCTGCTGTACTTCAGTTAGAGAAATGGTCCAACAATGCAAGACATCGGTTTTGGAAACCGTTGGTGGAAGGGATGCACAATCAGCTGCAGCTGCTAATCATGAGCGACAAGGATCGTAATATTACTGGAATCACGAATCAGCATCAGTTGCAGATCCATTATACGACACCCCTACCTCCTTCTCCATCTCCTTCTCCGGCCACTGCTTCTTCTCAGGATGAATATGAGGATGATGATGATGATCCAGCTACGTCTAGGCATCAACAACAGGCAGCAGCTCCAGGTTATGAAGAAGAAGGAATTGATGATGTGAGCTCAGATGGACGTCGATCACGGCCTTTTTTGGATCATCCAGGTGCAGTACCCAATCTGCAGCAGCTTGATCAGTCTATGCGTGAAGATTGAAACACCGGCCTGCACAACTTCTTAATAATCTTCTTCCGCTTCCTCCTCTTGCATCTTTCACAATCATATTCTGATTCTTGTCAAACTCTAGACAATTGATCAATCAGATGAGAGCTTGTCAAAGCTAAATTTTGGACACGAGTTTTTTGACAATTTTAAAGCTTGAATTCTTCCAACTAACTAACTGCTCAGCTCTTCGTGATCAGCTTCAAGAGCTCTGATTCCTCCCTCCTCAATCATTATCATCTTGGCAACAAAACAACATAAACACTCAACAACTGAGTCATGTTGCTTGCTTCAAAAATTCATGGAGCTACAGTTGTTCAGTATGCACATGATATTTTTTCTGTGACAAAAATTTGTCGCCACCCAATTTTCAATCACAAACAACTTGTGTCACTTGCAATTGTTTGTGCGTTTTTGTGATGAATTAATCATTGGGTTCAAGGAAGGTTTTCTTTTTCTTTTTTTTCTTGGTTCAACATTGCAAAGGTGTCCACCTTCAATGTGCATGTGTCACAGTTTACTTCTGGAATCTATGATTGGGCTTTTCTTTATTCTCTAATCTACAAATCTGTATTTTCTCCTCAAGCACTCATGACCATGCTTCCAGTTGTTAGACTTATCAATCTATATACAATTCCAAAAAAATGAACTACTCCCTTTACAAAGCTTGTACAAGGATCACGATGTAGAATTTACCATGAGTGAGCACATAATATGCCTCAACTCCACACAAATGTCAGGAAATGAAGGTCGTGCCTCAGGGTCAGGATGATAACAAGATCGAACCAAGGTGGACAGTTGCTCAGGACATTCTTCAGGCATGTCTGGTCTCAAACCATCTTTTATCCTCTTCCGAAGATCCATCAGCTTGATATTGAAGAAAGGGACACATCCAGTCAAAATCTCATAACACACCATCCCAAAGCTGTAGACATCAACTTTGAAATGATGCTTCAAAGATAAATTGGACTCACTTGACGAACTTGGACCAACATCATGATCCTCTGAATCACCAAACAGTTCTGGCGCCATCCATCGAGTTGTACCCAGATCCATTGTTAGGTTGGAATATGTGCAACTTAATTCCTTTATTTTGGAGAGCCCAAAATCAGCCACTTTTGCATACACATGCCTATCACGTTCATTGTACTTCACAAGAATGTTATTTGATTTCAGATCTCGATGAATCACCCTGTTTTGATGCAAGTAGTTCATGCCTTCTGCTACTTGCAACATGATGTCAACTGCTTCAAGAAGTTCAAACGGGGCAACTTCACTTTCATTGTTCATCAATTCTTCCATTAATTGGCAAAGATCCCGATCCATCAGCTCCATAACAAGGGAACAAGAAAAATCCCTAGTTACACAACAAAACAAGGGCAAAATATTGGGGTGAGATAATCCTGCAAGAAGAGATGCTTCATTTTGCATAGCATCGTTTTTCGGTCCATGAAAACACTTCTCTGCAAAATCATTGCCAAGCCATGTAACTTTGCGAACAGTTGCAAAACCTCCCTTTCCTATTTGACCATTTGGCACTCGATGAATACTTTTGTATTCCACTTTCCAGGCATCGATCACATTAGTTGCATTCTCATGCAAGAAAGTAGTTCGATCAAAGGAGATTTCTAATCTCTTGATGAGATTCTTTGAAGCACTTGACCCAACCTCAATCAATCTTGACAACAACTTTTGTCGATCTTCCATTGCTTTCTCATCAATGAATTGAAATTCTTTATCCTTGATATCATCAATCCACTTTCGATCATGAAGTTTACTCAAAAACTCCTTTGTTGCTCCTTCCTTGAAAATGCTTTGCAAAAGCTCCATGTACAACCTTACTTTAAACGTCAAGGAAGCAAAATGTTCCTTCGCATTTGCAAAGATCATGGCAGCTTGGATCCATTTAGGATCACAACAATCATGAACAAGTTTCTTAGCCTCCTGAGCCAGTCGTGCAAGACTTTTCAAAATAATATGTGATTTTTGAACGTGTTGCAAAGATGCATCTTGAATGCATGCCTTTGCACTTGTTAGAGTATCACAAAACTTCTCCAATAAATATTGACATTGTAGCTCATTGATGGCTATTGGATTTTCACTTTGTTGTGAAATCAAAATCTGGAGATCCATCAGAGAGTTTGCTACAAGTTCCAAGTCCTGAGATGGAACACCTTTTATGATATTTGGTAGCTCGTGGAGATCCTCAAATGAAAAGCTTGGGTGCCTCAATAAAGAATCCTGTCAATGAGAGAGTATGTTCAATTTAATCAAGTCAATATGGCCAATATGGCCTAGCTAAAATCTTGTGAAGACAAGTTCACAACTATAATTTGATCATATTTTTGTTGAACATGCATGCTAAAGTGAAATGGTGTATCTTACATCCTTTAAAAAACTAGATTTGTCATATTGGTTGTGGAAGAAATGATAGAATTTTTTGTTCAAAATGGTCTTCCCAATCCCACCCATTCCAACCAAACCAACAATAGATTCCTTTTGTAACAAGATGTTTATGTCTTTTGTTTTGTCAATCAATGCCACTTCATGACATGGCAAAGGTGGAAGCAATCTATTTTTCTGTCAAAATTCACAAAATATAGGTCATTTATATGCTATATTCTTAATTGATAATCAATATGCGATACACATCAAGTGTGCTATGACCTAATGTGTATCAAATTACATGAACATATATGAAGTCAAAAGATTTAGATTTCATGTTTTTACCTTCATACATATTCTTAAACATTTTAATAATAAAGAATAGCTTGCATGATCTTTGTTTGGTGGCTTGCAAATTGTCAAGTGATTAGCATCTTCAATTTTGTAATGGTTGTTGTTTGACAACCGAATAGCTGATGCATATGGCACTAAAATTCCCTGCATGTGCAAAAGATTAAGTTAATGGAACTCATTGACTTGTTTGTTCACTTATGCTGTAACTTATAAATAACATAGTAATTCCATATGGCGGTGGAAATTATAGGTTTATAACTATTGATGTTTGAATAATAATGAAATATTTTGTGTAAAAGTAATTTCCTTCAACCTTTTGGCAAGCAAATTATTTAAATACATCACAAGGTTATTGGTTTTTAATCTCATTAATCTTACATGTTTTAATGATGTTATGATTTTCCTTACAAATATTTATATGGAATTGATTTAATGAAGGGAAAATTTTAAACCTATTTCTAGATGTTTGAAATCAATCAAATTTCCTTTCCATCAATTATAATTCATGAAACAAAGTTTATAAAACACATGACCCATCATCACATTAATATATTCAGAAGTATTGAGTACATGATCCCACACAAGTTTTGACAATACAAAAAATGTTCAACTAATCAACCTAGTTGGATAACTTTCGATGTGGTGAAATGAAAATCTTACCCAATTCTCATCAAGTGGTAATCCTTCCGCAAATGCATAAATCTTGAGGTCATCATGAATAACATCTTGAAAATTCCTTGAAAGGTACTCCATTCGTATTCTGAAAGATTCGTATTCTCTTACCAAATCAAATTTTGTTTCATATTTGTTCATTGTCATGTTCATTATGTTGATTTGTTGATGTTGCCAACTGAAATAATTTGATAAATATTGGGTACCACCATGTGGTACACCATAAAATATTATACCTTTAACATTGTTCAAAAAAGAATTACAATGTTTGCATACTTCAGCATCCAAACCATTTCTTGGACTTCGATGTACATGTTTGCGAGCTTCAACCATCAAGCTTTTGAGTATAAAACCTCCAAAACTATAAGCAACTAATGCCACCGGTCCATCCCAAAGGGATTGATAACTACAAAATATTCAACAATGCACCAAAATTCCATTATCAACATTGTATTAGCATGTACAAATTCATCCTATTATACTTGGGGTGATTTTCCAATTCACACAAGACTTAAACCGTAAGTTCCTAATTGATTTGCTTGTCATTTGTCATTTATTGATTCCATTAATCTACCTAAACAATGTGCCAGCCATGTTTTGGTAAAACAATTATTAAATACAAATATGTAAGTGTTTACATTCTTGTGTTAATGTATAACACATCTTCTATGTGTTTCCATGGAAATACTATTGCAATAATTTTTTAAAATTAAAACAAAGATATACATTTTTTTTTTAATAAATTTTTAACAATGCAATGGATGCAAATTTTTTAAACATGTATTAATATAATATAATTCAATTCAATTGCACTATCAAAGATAAATCTTCAAAAAACGCAAACTAAAAATTACCATCAAAACCAAAAACTAGTTGTACCATGAATTTATAATATGAATACAAACATTGTTATTATCTTTAAATAAGAACATTTTCATTTAAACCCCATCTTATGTTCTCCTACATGAATCTAACAATTCAAATAGATTGAAACTTGTTAGTGTGTATCAAAATACTAACACACGTGAACAATTAACTCGTGCAAAACATTTTAAAAATTCTAAAGATGTAAACAATTATCTTTAATAACATAAGGAGAAGTAATTAATGTGTCCATAAATAGAGGAGATTGTCACACCTTGAATTTGTAATCAAACTTTGAACAAGGTCTTTGCCAGATTCAGTTACATCATTGTGAAAATTTGCCACAATGTAAGAATCATAGGACAATGATAAAATTCGAACATTGTCGTTCAAGTCTTCGGGTAGCCACTTTTCTGGCCAAAATACGTATTCTTCTAGATTGTTGATGGGGCGTATTGTCCATGTTTCCTTCCAAGCATCATTTGTGCCAAAAATAATCCCATGAAAAAAAATAATGGTCAAGTTTGGATTGTGAGAAGTGCAAGTGGGATTTATTTCATGCACTCGATATGTCTGTAAAAAAAATGAAAAAAAGTCAATAGAATTTTTCAAACATCTCTTAAATTATTTCACTATACATTAAATTAGAGAAATGGAATATACATTTATAGTAGTTAGATAAAGACAATAATTAATTGAAAAGATTAAGTTTACCAAGAAGACAATAATAGATGAATTGGAGAATATCAAATCTAGTTTGCATGACTAACGAATGCAGATTACTCACATGTGTCATAGACTTCAAAGTTTCAAAACATAGTTCAATGAGAAAATATTGTTACATAATAAGTGGAACTAATTCCAATCAATAAAGGTTAATGCTAAGAATTGGATTCTTTCAAGTTTGGGTTGATTAACTAAGCAATTCAGTTTGGTTCATATGTATTTCATGCCATTTTCCCCAACATTTGGGTCACTAAGGCCTCCAACTTCTAAAGAATTGGGACACAAACCCAATAAGAATGTCCAAGAACATTTTAATAATTTGCTTTAGATTGTTAGATCAAGACACATTGAACTTAACTCATAATCTATAATGAAAGTTCCAATCCTTACAAGTTTAATATATTTTTAGTCAATGCCAATTGACAAATTTCCCTTTCACCAATTCTACTTGTTATAGCAAGTGAGTCACTGGCCTAATGTAAGAGGCTATAATGATGACTCCATTTACCATCATTTCATATTGTTTTTATCTAAACAAACAAACTGGAAAGTAAGCAAAGTGAAAATGTATGACAAGGAAGCTTGCAAATGATTGAGGACATTCAGGTACCCTAGTGGCTAAAGGGTATGGTTGTGAAGCTGCTGGTTGGGAATTCAAATCTGAATTAGACCTCCTTCTCCTCCTGATGCTTTGTGAGGACAATAAGCTATCATGGTTGTAAGGGTCAAGGAAAATTGTCAACACACACCCAAACAAAATTTTAAAAAGCAAAGAAAAATCAAACTTCAACATGTAACTTGGGAAAGCCCAAGAAAGAATTGTGGAAAGAAAGCTCATCATAAGATTAAGAAGACGGACCAAATTGCTGTGCCATCCAGAGCTTGAAGGAGCATTTTCATCGGGGACGAAAGGTGTCTCAATCACAGACCCTTGTGAAAGATCAACTCCTTTTCGCTTGAGGTTGTATGAACTTCCCATATTTTGCACTACTGAAATTCCTTTTGCTCGCTGCTCTCATAAATATTTTTCTCTTAACCTTTTGCTCTCATAAAACCTGCTACAAATCCTCTGCCATCCCAATAGCATACAAAGGGTATGATGGGTGTCCTTCACATCACAAATTCCCGCAAGCTAAGCTGATCTTTCCACTAGACCTCCCCAAAAAATCAACCCCTTCCCTCTTCACTATCTCCCTGGAATTCTCACACTCTTCTCTTCTTACTCCTTTTCGACTTTTCTCACGTAAGAAGAAACTCTCATAAAACCTGCTAGAAATCCTCTGCCATCCCAATAGCATACAGAGGGTATGATGGGTGTCCGTCACATCACAGACTCCAGCAAGCTAAGCTGATCTTTCCACTAGATCTCTCCAAAAATCATCAACCCCTTCCCTCTTCAGGATCTCCCTGGAATTCTCACACTCTTCTCTTCCT
>Ga0116227_10009236_pt1 | contig 18021 bp, 12 predicted proteins | sample S1TSphgellanicum_FD_89693 | JGI IMG/M metagenome (GOLD analysis project Ga0116227, IMG submission 89693) | Host-associated microbial communities from peat moss isolated from Minnesota, USA - S1T2_Fb - Sphagnum magellanicum MG | ecosystem: Host-associated > Plants > Peat moss > Unclassified... | reverse complement strand
AATTAATTTAATTTTTAAATTTTAAAAAATTAATAACAAGAAAAGATGTTTATAAAAAAAAAAAAAAAAAACACCCAACATTGGTATATATCTAAGTTCTTTCACAAATACCCACCTTAATAACAATGGGGAAGGGTATATATGTATAAGTCTTAAACACCTACCCAAATAATAACCAAGGTGTGATGTTATTTTAGTTATCCAAGCAAGATTTGGTGCAATGTTTTGCAAGTATTTGATTTTTGAAAAAAACATTCAATAGGGTATTTGATAAAACATTTAAGGATCCACCCACCAAGTTTTTGAAGTTGAAGAACCTTGGGTGGGAAGATTTAAAAACCAAGTTTGTGCAAGTGTGAGGCGAGGGTGGGTTTTTGAAATTTTAATATGTGGTTGTTATATATACATATAATTGTTTTGATTCTCGACAAGGGTTTGGCACAAAATCTCATGCCTACCTCACTTGTAAGGATCATAAGTAATTAAGTGGGGAATATAAGTTGTTAGTATTTAAATAGATAAGTAGATTAAGTGGCCACTAGGTATATGTACATGGTTGTCACATTGATTCACCCACCTAGCGTGTAAATGTTAGATTTCATCCAAAATATATTGTGCAATGCACCAATGAAGAGTATTCACAAGATGGTAACATATCATAAATACGATTGATGTTCAGCATAAAATAATTATCAAAAGATCTAGCTAAAATAAAGAGAAACTTGTATTATTATTTGTTGAAATTGTTGAGAATTGAACTTTCAACTTGTGAAGAAATGTTTGATCTCCCAACCATTGGGTTATTATTCCAAAAAAAGTTGCAGTTTGCATACTTAATCTTCAACTGTTGAAATTCTGAAAAATTAAAATCGAAGTTGCCTAAACTTGTTTTTTTAAATAAATAAATATTCTACAATGAAATGTTGATTATCAATTGTAAGTATGTATAAGATTTAGTAACTAGTTAGTGTGTTAATAGTTGATACAATTTCATGAAGGTGTCTTAGGATTCCTTATATTGTTTTCCAAAGATTTGGTTCCAAATGGTCTGTGTCTTGTGATATTTGTGATGCTTATGTTGGGGGTCAAACTTTCCATAAGACATGTTAGTAGGTAGATGTGAATTAAACATATGAAGCTTCATGGTTTCATCTCTTCATCACTTTGCAATTGCTTTGTGAGTTTAATTCATTACTAGTGATGATAAATATTAATTAAAATTTATCTATTAAAGATTTATTTGATTGAAATAAGGATTTTTTGAAAAAAGGACTTAGGAAAAAAAAAACATATATATACATTTCATGGTCCTCCCTTTCCTAGGCATAAAATGTCAACTTTTTAAGACCAATGATTCATGTTGTGGAAAACTTCCATGAAATTTCAATGTCAAAAATTAAAAACTATATTTGTGACAAATGCCTTATTTTCAAAGAAAGAATTGCAAAGTTTCAAGGAAAATGTTTTTTTGGAAGAATTTTTGTCACATTTCAACACAATTTATAATTTTTGGGAAGTTTTTCATTTTTTAAAAATAGTTTGGACAAGTTTTTGCAAACTTGTTATGAATTAATGTTAATATTTTGGGGGATGATAATTAATGATATTTTATCATAAAACTAAAAAAAATTTACTTGAAATAACATAAATATTTTATCACAAACATCAACTTTCTTTTCTCATCACTCACAATAAATTAGTAATCATAATCATGATGGGATGTTATTGTCATTTTAACAACATTGGGTATTCATAAAGGTGACCCCTTGGATTGGCCATTGTTTCTTTTAGCACATCCTAGGGCACAACAATTTACAACCACATGCCCTTTTAGCTGACCTATTCCAAACCATTGTAAATGACATTCACATCATTTTAGGTCTTATCATCCCATGATTTACATTTGAATATTTAGAAATCCAACTTTGGGTGATATTCTTATTTGTTCACTTAACAAATGTGTTACATGGTTTTTAGTTGTTTTATTTATTTACTTTGTCTCCTATCAATGTTCAACACCCCTACAAATAGTACTAAAGTACTAGGAATGTTGGTGGGTTCTCCATCATTCACATCATCTTTTATCAAAAATCATTTGTTAAGAAATGTAGGACATGTAGATTTGTTTCTTAGGTTGGGGGATGTCAAAGTGGTTATAGAAATTTGAAGTTATTGTTTCATACAATGCCCATAATACTCAATTATGTTTCTTACCCCCATTTCCACATTTTAGACTCCCATTTCATCATTTGATTAATATATTTCCTAAGTTTTTGACCAACTTTAAGGCCCAAGGTCTCTCAATAGCCCATATGAAACTTTGGCTTTAAACAAGAACTTTTTCCCAATATCCCTTGGAAACATCAACCTCATTTCAACATCCACCATCACCCAAATGTAGCCTATCTCAAAAGTTGGGTCCTTATAGCTTCAACCATAGCCTTTAAATGTCTACTTAACCATCATCCTTTTCTCTTAAAAGTTGTAGTTCATGTTGATAAAAACATTTTTCCATTTCAACAACAATTGAAAATAGCTTGTGAACTACTATTGCCCCCCATATAAGTGTACATTTTGCCTTTTCAACAATTTATTGATCAATAAGTGGTTCAATTTCAACATTCCATTTCAAAACATTTACACCAATGAACCTTTTTTAGCATGTTCATGGAGGACATACATAATGTCCACCATGCTCACATCCTTTCATGTTATTCCTTTGACACAAACAAATGGTTTAATATACAACCTATCCTTTCAATGTTTTGATTATCTTTTGTGGGTCTTCCTTGATGCATGTGTAAACAACCCATTAATCAAATGGGAGAATATTATGGCAATGTGGTCATCATAACCAATGTATTAATAAGATTCATGATTTTGTTCATGACACTTTTGTATCTATGACTCATGAGGTTGGTTTCCACTTTGGATGAAAACAATTGCACACATTTCAACCATATTCAACTCCTCTTGTTCAAGGAGGTCACACTTTGTATATTTTATGAAGCACGTGATATATAGGGGTATTTTTTATGTTATGAAATCATAAAATAATAAGTGAATATTTTTATTGAAATTGAGAATATTTTAAGTATATTTTGGATAAGTTTGTAATAAAATGATCCATTGAATGTGTAACCATTCCTAAATAATATTATTGTAAATTTTCCACTAGATTTAAGGTCAAATATTTCTCATGTAACTTATGTATTGTGATGTAATATACATTCAAGAATGACATATAGAATAATAAATCAATTTTATCAACATTTGAAGATGGGGAAACACCAATTTGAAATTTATAACCACTTCTGAAGTCTTGAAGAAGTAGTCTAGAAATTCTCAAAATTGATCCAATTTTTTTGGGGGAATTTATAATATTATTGCAACTTGAATAATCATTACACTTTACATGGATTAGGATCATCTCTTGGATTGATGTGAGAATAAATTGTCAAATTCAAAAAAATAAAAATACTTATAAAAAAATGTAATATTCAAATTTGTAATTAAAACATAAATTTTGCGCAATGATTGCACACCACATCATTTTGCAATGTCAAGTCTTTATTCTTGTGCTTTTGCAAAAAGAATTTTGTGTGGGTCATTTTACCATAGACTTGCTTTCTGGTTTTATTTTCATGATTCAATTTTTTGCACTTCATTTACATTGAAATGAATTATTAAATTTATTTCCTTTATTAAATTTCACCCTATTTTGAAAAAAAAAGTAACCTCCCATAATCCTTTCATTAATTTGTTGACATGTCCTTCCCAAAGATGGGGTTTGAATTTTAGTCAATGTCATCAAAGTTAATCTAATAAACACAAGCCCACTTCCCTAATCATGTTTCACAAGAGGATTTTTCACCAAGTGGTTGCAAGTTTGAGTGGTCCATTTACAATTCACAAAATTCATAATTTAACATTAATTTGAAAAAAACATTAAAAACCAATGTTAAATGGGATTATTTGGTGATTTATGAACTCACAAAATTTATATGAACAAGAACCCAACTAAACAACTATTTTTTGGATATACATTTGAAAATAAAAAACATCAATCCAACCAAAAAAATTTAAATAGGTCCAAATTTGGTCATTCTAAAGTCCATTGTTATTAGTTGATTCAAATTTTTGTAATATTTTTTGAAATTTATGTTTTTTTTCTTAATGTGTATCACATTTTAAAACCTTATAAAAGATCTTGAGATGAAATGATATTGAAAAATGCATTTAAATCTTCATGTAAAAAAGAAACCATAGTTTATGATTCCATTTCAAAAGTTCATTAGTAAAAGTTTAGTGTATATTTATTGAATTTTATCATTATGTACATATTCTTATTCAAGTTAACAATCTTAATTTATATTGAAAAATTACCACATTGATAATTTTATTATACATTTGTAGCATTTGAATAAAATACATTTTGTAAAAAATCTAATGTGACACAAAAAATGTACCACCCTATCTTACAACTTGCAACTACCCCACCTCAAAAGCAACACAAATGAAAGAAAAAATGATTTTGACACACCCCCAATAAACTAATTCAACCTTTTAACAATTGAATTATTTGGATGAAAACAAAAACAAGCAATCATTTTCTTGCATGCTTGCATTGATGCAACTTCAAATATGCAAAGACTAAAAGGTCCCCCACTTTTCATCTTGGTCATTTTCCTTCACCAACACATTTCCACCACACTTCAATAGATGAAAATAAAAAGATGGGCTGAAATTCTCCAATTTAATTTCAAGCTTAAATGGATAAACACTTAGTGCAAACAATGTAACAAAAAGGAAGTAAGGTTCTTGTCGTAACTTTAGCCTTGGGCTTATGACCAAGGCAAAGGTTTGCAAAGGTGCAGGCCAAGACTAGGCCCAGGAGTCACATTTCATATTCTCGGGAGTGCAAAAGAATGTGAGGGAATGAACCTTCACACTCCCAAGTGAACTCCCATTTTGGGATTTAGAATCCCAATGGACTCCGAAATTTTTAGAAGGTGATTGCAGGGGTCAAAACTCATTGGATTGAAACGTTCCTTATATCATTGGAAATCTCTTGGAACGAAGATGTTTGAAATGGGCTTGCATGACCCATTTGGACACCTAAAACACAAGTTATGGCCAAAAGAAGGGTCGGGAGTCAAATTGGCAATTTGACTCTCGACTAGTAAAAGTCGAGAATCACCCCGATTTCCTTGCGTGCAGGTGGCTGCGACATACTGTTGGAAAATGAGGGCTACAACTTTGCTTTAGACTTCATCTCAATTGGAGGTTTGCAGACAAAGTTATGGGTCCCCCAAACTCGCGAGAGTCCCAACTTTTGGAATTTTGAGACTCGCACTTGAGAGTCTTGGGACAAAATGTCATTTGGATGCTGGTCCCATGATTAGCCACAGAGTATATTATAAGGGGGAAGGTGGTGGCTTCCCCCAAGTCCGGGTCGTGGTGAGTCTTGTGAGTTCGAGTTTGCTCGTGGTTCGTCCTAGCACCAAAAGTGTTCCAATTATGCACTAACCAACTTGTTGTTTGGTTTGCGCAGGTCTGTGTGAATGATTAATCGCTTGTCATTCTTCCTAGTCCCATCTCGGAGCTCCAACACGCCCCTTTACCCCCAAAGTGTTTTGAGCCATGGAACGTGCCCCAACTCCTTACTCTTTCGTTGTTTTCACTTTGGATTCACATTTGAATCTATCAAGGAGTTTGGGAGTGCGTCAGTTCCTTAGGTTAATATGAAATGAAGTTGTAACAATGAATGCTTGGAAATCGAAAACAAATGTATCCAATAGCTAGGCCTACTTGTTGTGTTGTCATGAAAAAAAATCGATTATTCATAAGTTTTGGGAATGTATTCATGCATAATGAGCATGGTGTTACACACAAGATTTTGAATTAGCTCAAGCAGGCAAATAGCTCCAATGGAATTTGAAACATTGCATTTTATCCACCAAGGAACCTACTTCCATAATGTGGTTAGGCTATGGTCCTTATTGCAAGGCATCATGCTATGGTTTCTATGGATTGAAAGAAATAACAAGGTATTCAACAATGAAAGTTGGTAGGATTCAAAGATGGAGAAGCACATTTTAGAGGCCTTCCTTGATTATGACAAAGTATCTTGGATCCAATGCTTAGGAATGTGTAAGCTACATCAAATGTTTAGGAATGCATAAGCTATCCCTGCCAAGGAGTTAAAGCACCTTGCTCACTTTGATCAATATTGGGGTAAACATGAGATGATTTGTGCTAGGATTTGGTAGATTTGTTAAATGGTGAACCGTCATAGTCCTTCATTAGTTAGGGTGTTGAGTGAGTGTCAACATGTGAGGATGGCCTTTCACCATTGTTTTTTTTTTCTTCTTCATAATGAAATCTTTCATTTGTGTAAAAATAAATAAATAAAAGAAAGTTCAAGCATCTTCCATTTGAAGTTGAGCAATTACAATAGAATAGGTTGAACCACCTCTTGAGTTTCCCCCTTGAGATATCCACCTTCTATACCCTCTTTTAACTTACTACAAGCAAGTGGTCGAGTTACAATAGATCCTACTCTTACAAGCAGTTGTCAAAGTCAGGATCTCTGCTACAAAAGAAGCTAAATTTCCCACTAAACCCTAAACCCGGTCCACTACTGGACCCTAGTCCTTCACATCTGACTTGTAGCAAATGAACTTCGACTTAAGTCCAGCCATTTTGTACTTCCTCTGCCACTCTGGACTGGGTGCTTTCTGTTGTAAAGAAATCACAAAGCAATTGTCAATTTTTATTTTATATTTTTATATTATTTTATATTATTTTTATTTTTGTCAATTCCATAGCAAGCTCCCACAGAAGTTGCAGTTTGTCAGAGCTCCCTCTCTCATGGCCTTTTTATTTTTCATGGTTTAATAATGTTTAATGCTTCTCTCCATCATCCTGTTATTGACTTGCATTCTCTTCTCTTCTGTTTTCTAGACTACTGACCATTTCTGTAAAAACTTTTTGCTTCACCAATGCCACCAACAACAAAAGCAAATCAAATGTGGTTCATGTGCTGGAAGCTAGCTATTAAACTCTTCACTCTTCCTGTTGAGAGGGCTACTTTGTAGTATGGCAAGGATTATGTGACCTACCCAAGTGCCCCATCCATTGGAAGCCTAGTATGACTCAGTTGTGGATGAACAATAACCGAGTGACCAAGTTCCAACCATTGGTTTATTTTGATCTGGGTTGTGAGTTTTAATAATATTTCGACCTCAAAAATTAAAAAGAATTTTTTTTTTTCACAAATTCCCTTTCTACAAGAATTTTTTTCAAATTTTTAAAAGATTTTTTTCTGGGAGAAAATTAGCCACAGTTTGACATAAGTGTTAATGTGATACAAATACTTGGTGACCTGTCTTTAAATTCACCCAAACTAGTCAAATTTACACTGAAAAGCCCATCTATACAAAAAAATTCATTTTTTTTTTTTGAACTATGACATTTTCAAATTTATGACACTAGCACAAGTTTCAAACTGATACCTATAGCCTTTCCATTTGGCCCATCTAGGACTTTGGGCAAGGAATATGGGGGAAAATGTGGGACTATTGGGAACAACATCGGGGACACATGAGAATTTTGGGAACAACATAAAAAGCACTTGACAAAGAATATTGGATAAATTTCAAGGAACACATGTTGAGGACACATGGGAACATTGACAACAACATAGGGAACATGTGATGAAACATTTGGGATAATATAAGGAAGACATGATGCACAAATTGGGAACACAATTTGGAAGATTTGGGAACATGTGGGGGAACAAAATCTACAATCCCCAAAAAATCTCCAAGTTCTCCCTCCCCAACCCCACCTTAAATAAGAAATTTTATTAATTAGTTGTGTGTACATCCAAAGTTGAAAACATTGTCTGGTAATGAGCATCACCAATGAATTTCTCTCTGAAAAATCTGATTTCAACATGTATAAATTTGCTAGATTTTTATAATAGGTGGACCACAAAAAATATATCAGAATTTTGGAACATTTCCCAATGTTGGACACTCCCAAGATAGAACGAATATAGCATTTCCATGGCCCACAGGCTATATTGGTCAAAAGAGTAGGATTTGGGCAAGGAGTATGAGGGAAAAAGTGGAGGTATTGAGAACAACAGAAGGGATAGATGGAAACCAAGAGAACAACATGAAAAGCTTTAAGCAAAGCATGTAGTGTAGTGGGATAAATCTAATGAACACATGGGAATTGTGGGAGCAATAAAAGGGTAATGTGGGAAAAGATAGTTGACATAATAAGTAACACATAGAAATAACAAATTGGGAACACCATTACAAACAATATTGGAACATGTGAAAAAATTATGACTTTTTAATGACCATTCTTTGATTCCACCACGATAGATGCCATTAACTTATATCTCTTGGTGAACAAAACATTTGTTATTAATCACAATTATCCACACAAGCTAGACATGACATCCAACATGGATGATGCTCCAAGTTAATTGCAAGTTACAACACCTAATGGGCAAGGATTCATCTGCCATGTTCCCTTCAATGTTATTTTTAGTGGTGAATTTTCACACTATAACAAATAATAATAACACAAGAATATATTGTCATAGAGTCCTTGTTTTTTTGAATGCCAATTTTTGAGGATTTTTTTTTTTTTGAGAAAATGTTGTCACATTTATGTCTATTGGTTACTATTTGAATAATTCTCTACAAAAGTGTTGGCAATTAAGGTAGACACACTCATCAGCAAACACAAATCGATCATTGAACATTTATGCATATATTTCTCATTTCTTGTCCTAGCCTAATGTAAAATCGTTTTTTGAAATGCTTGTCTCTTTGGTGACATCACAAAATTCATTAAAAAGACAAATTGGAATTTGGTTCCCTTTGCCTTCAAAATTAAACATCACATAAGACTTAATCATTTTCCCATGGTAGTGTTATGATGAAATGCACAAGGTTTCCCAATTAAGCATAACCACATGTCTTTTTACCTATTGGACTATTGCTTCTCATCAAATGTGAACTTTTAAAAACTATCATAGGTTAGACATGGCCTCTACTGTTTAATGGCCAGTGTCCAAATAGCCAATGGGAGTTTGCAAGTGGTCTCTTTGTTGTTTAATAAAATGTTCATGATCGAACATTTGGATAAAATTTTTATGAGGACGACATATCTAGCAATACTAACACCAAGATTAGATGTAGGGATAGATATCATATATCATATTCACATGGAGAAAGACAATAAATACTTGCATTGTTTGCACAATCTATATCAATAGGTTCTAAAGTTGAAAGGAGTGCAAAGAGGACCAAATTTCAACAAACTCAACTTCATCACACTTCAACTTCCTACCCATGGCTTGCACATCAACATTAAATGTCATTTTAATGTGGAAGGACTTCGAAAACTTTTACACATTCATAGATTATATTGAACCATTAAAAACATATCCAAATTTAACTATTTTTTCATCTCTTGGTTTGTGTTTAGGAAAGACAAAGGCCTACCACTTGTTGGGCCAAGATGTGATCCCCCAACTCCTTGGAGGTTAAGGCCAAAAAGAATGAGGAAATGATGGACCCAACTATAATTGGTAGGTGACAAAACAATGTCTTGGATCAACCAATAATGAACAAACAAAACGTGCCACCTATTCTTGAAAAATAGCCAAGAAAAAAGGTAGCAAAGGTTAATTGAGCTTTAGTGGTTACGATCATGAAAAAATGGACAAATGAAACATTGAAGGAAGTAGTGGATGTTGTTGAAAAGGAACTTATTCTTTATGAAGGGCCAACAAGTCATGGAAAATACCTTTGAACTCCCTTTGTGGCCATTTGAATGGTCCAACCAAATCCAAGCAAATGAGTTTAAAAGGAGTGTCGATAAAAGAAAAAGATGTAATAGTCGCCGCTTGGACATTAATTATGCAAGAATGTGGCTTATCCATATTGTTGCACCAACTAATAACGAAGGTTGTAAAGTTGACATAAACAAGGCCTACACCATTTCAAGATGGAATACCAAGGAACAACTAGTGTTTTTGGTTCAAATGTAAACATCCACAATTGAACATTAGAAAGGTCATGAAATATGTAGGGCACAAGGTTTGGCGACCAATTCCTATAGTTCATTCTACCACAACCTACAAACATTATATAGTGAATGCCAATCCATAATAAATCACACCTAAAATTTCAATGAAACAAGTATACAAGTAAAAAAATAATTAGAAGTAAACATTTTGGCTAGGAGAGGGTCCAATGCAATTTATAACACCATCCCAAAGTCTCATGAATGGCTAACTATAAATTATGTTGTACATGCAACAAGTGGGTTTCTATTGGGATTTTACAAATTTACAAAGCTAAAAGATTGAAAGATGACTATAGTAAATTTTGCAAACCAAGGACATGCATGGTAATGCAAAAGAAGGCTTGGATGACTTCTTTCTTGTTCAAAAAAGTTTTATTTTTCTTCAAAAGGTTTGTTCCAAATGAACTTTTTTAACCAATTGAAATTTATTAATTATAGATGGGCATGGCAATCATGTAACCCCAAAGGCAATAGAACAAGCTTAGGAATTTGGATTAAATATGATCATTTTACCCACCCATACAGTTCATGCGCTTCAACCCTTAGATGTTTCCTATTTTATGTTGTTTAAAACAACATTTAGAAAAGTCAAAGATGCAACAATGGCCAAAAAAAAAATGGAACTAAACAAGATCACCTTCGTTAGATGGGTGGACCAAGTTTTAAACCATGCACTCACAAAATATAAAATAGTCTGGATTTAAAGCTATAAGTATTTGACTTATAACCCCCAAGCAATGGACAACAATATTCAACCTTTAAACATTTGCACAATAACATAAAAAAATGAGGCAAATGAAGAAGATTACATGTTAATTCATCACACAACAAATGATCCTTGTAGTATTCGGACAGAATCTAATCAACATTACTATGTAGATATGTTTCTTAGCCCTACAATGATAAAGGAAAAGCCAAAAAACTTCAATGTGGTAAACTTAAACGATCATTTTAGTTTTGATTAGTTACAATAAGAACAAAGCTTTCCAAATCTAATATAAGAATCAATGAACTTCCACAAACCTTTGTTACCACCCCATTTACTTGTAAAGCATACCAAAGGCAAAAAGCCATTAATTGTTTATTCATAGTCACATGGTGTGGCTTCTACATAATTCTTACATATTTTACAAAAAAGACAATAGCTAGGGCAACTATAGAGGAAAGTAGAAAAGCAAAGTGGAAGGAGAAAGAAGAAAAAAGGACCAACAAAGTAGCAGATAGTTTGAATATGAATGAACAAGCAACAAAATGTGTAGTTGAAAGGCATGCAAGAGATGTAATTGCTGCAACTTGGTCCACATCAATGTTAAAGAAAACAAAAATTATTTCTAGTAAATTTTTCAAGCAAGGTGCAAGGCACAAGAATTAGGGTACCAAGGTGTTAACTTTGAGGTCACAAGAAAACTTCAAAAAGAGGCTAAGAGTCAAGCAAGGGATACAATGCTTACATGAAAGCACATTGTAACATGTAACACCTTGTTGTATCATTTTAACAAGTAATATAGATGAAGCAAGAAGGGAGAGGGGGAGATGGGGTAACAATAAAATCAATAACAAAAGTGATGGCTATGAAGAGGAAGATGGCAACATTATGAAAAGGACATGAAGAATAAGACAAAGAAAACAAGAAGAAAAGGAAAAATAGAATAACTTATAGGACCACTAATAAGACCAATGTAAAGAGGAAAAGAACACCAACAAGACCAGTACCAAAACCGCTTGCAAAAAGGAAAAGGGTATCAACAAGACCACCATGAAGATAAATAAGGTGGTAACAAGACCACTAACAAAAACATTGCGAAAAGGAAAAAGGTACCAACAAAACTATTGTGAAGAAGATGAAGGCACAAGCAAGACCACCAACAAAACCACCATGAAGAAGAAGAAGGTACTACCAAAATTACTAGTAAGACCACCTTTCAAAAATTTGCAACAAGATTGCACCCTTGTAAGAATAAGGAGGCCCCACAAATTTTTAATATTTTAAGGAGTTAACATGAATTTGACAAGTGGAAACAAAACAATGTTGCATTATTGTGATAGAACCACTACACCCATGGTGCCCCTTGAGTGCCCATAGAGCCATTGTGCATGGATGTTTAACAAGTTTAAATTATTTAAACCTTCCTAGGCTAGTGTCCATTGATGTGTGAACCTTTATTTAGTGTACATCCCTACCATTGAAACATTAATTAGGTCCAAATTCTGTAAGATGTACCAAAATCTTGTCACAATGTTATTTAATGTTTTGTGACCATGTAAAGACACATTTATGGATGATTATGATCAAATCTAGAATTGTAATGGTTTTAAATATATTACTTATGAAATATTTGACACTTTTTGATTCATCAATTTTGATGGGGATTAAAATATAGGGGAAAATATTGCAATAAAAATTAGGTTTTTTTCATCCTAGGTGGTACAATTTAAAGGATTTTCACCCAATTCAACATTAAACACACATTTCTATTCATCTTGCAAATCATCCATCATGGTGATGGGGTAGATTATGTATGTTGGTGAACATGTGCATGTTTGATAATAGGCGGACAAAAGGTTGCTCATGCATTTTCAAGTTTACAAGGGATTTTTAAAGATGTTTTTGATCCTTGAAACTTTAAATGGCCATATTTTTTTCAAATTTTGATTTTTTTAGCAATTCAAATGGTCATGGATGCACTTGGAGGAGCTCGACAACTTCTTTGTACAGTTTAGAAACAATGAACCGTCAATGGATAAATGTGAGACCTTTGATACACTTTATGTATGGACACCAATGTGTTTATCCTAGTGTCATGAATCTTGTTTCTATAAATTTGTTGCTAAAAGATCAAATTTTCCAAAGGTATGGGCATTGCAAAGGTATGGACCCCAATGATTATTGCACACATTTGTCATCAATTTCAAATTATGTAACACATATTCAAGTTCAATCATTCTTTTCATCTATTCATAACCTTTGACATAATATAATAGTGCTAATGATTATAGTTTGTTTCAATGTCAACAAAATAATTTTGTTAATTGTCGTAATACATGGGGTAGCTTTGGCAATTTCCTCTTGAATAATTTATTTATTTTGACTTTTGAACTTTGATAGTTGGATTTTAAATTTCTAAATATTTTCACATATGAAATATTATGTATAAAATAGCAAGCAATCACAACTATGCCACTAGCTTATGGGTCTAATGTGTCTCCCAATTAAATATTTATATTTGAAGTGTGCAAGTTTGAATTTGAGTAATAAAAATTTCAACTGTATTCTACCAATGGTCAAGTGTTCCTTTTTTATTAATTTTTCAAAAAAATTGGCAAACCTAAAAATAATTTAATTAGTGTTAAACCTGATTAGTTAATATGGTTTTTTTTGTTAAAAAAAAAGCATCTATTTCTTGGTTACTTTAAAAATTGAGAACGGATTTTACAACCTAATTCATAACACAAAAGAAATTATCAAAGAAACCCATTTAGCAAAAAAAAATTCTTATTTAATAAATCTTCAAGGGATTTCTTTTTTCATGACTTAATAGCTCAGGCTTTGAAGTTCATCCACATTTTGAGTCTTGATAATGTTTTGTCATCTCCATTGCACTGTTCACATCTACAATTGACAAATGTGAAAACACGGTGCATGACTTTTATCAATTTTCAACTAATGCTTGAATTTCCCCCCAAACCACCCAAAGAAAATTTGGATGATGTGCATTCAACCAATTAATGTTTGGTCCCTAAAGGTTTAAATTTTAAACTTCAATTTAGGGTGAAAGCACACTAAGTGTAACACTTTTAAGCACATGTGAAAGTCCATAATTGCTTAAATTAACATTGTGAAAGTAGTGCAAAGGTAGGATACCTTGAATCACACAAATCATTTTACAAGTTATCATTGGAAATTTATTATAAAAAAAATTTCAACCCTAGTTTACCTTATGGAGAACTTAAATTTGAAAGATGGGCTTCTAAAATACTACGTTTGTTAAATAAAAGACCCAATAAATGAAAACCATAATTCAAGGTACATAGAAAATTTTGATCATCAAAATCTTTCAAAAAAGTCCTCCTTGGTATTAATGTCACCACATCATATTACCATTGAGTCCTTTACTCGTTAAATTAAAAAACATTATAAGAAAGTGCACGTAGTCCATATTCATTAATTATGGATTGTTACAAGTTTTTGGGTATCCCTTTGAAAGTCCATTATGTTATGGCTATTCAAAAACTATGCATGAAATTCATATAATGTGATTATATTATATATAACATTGTAATGTTAAGTCTTTTTTCATCCTAGTTAACTATATTTAATCACATGGTCAATTACAAATTTCAAAATCTTGCAAAAACAACCTTGTGACAACATTTTATAAATAGTGTAGTGTGTTTTCACCCTTTACCAAACATATCCCAAGCATTTAGTCTCAAAGCCTACATTTGTTTTTCCACCAATTTTACTTCTATCCAAATATTTGTTGAAAATCTAGTCAAATCCAATTATTTAAGTTTTTTTGCAAAATTTTTGCCAAATTTTGACCTGAAAAATATGATTTCAAATTATACAAGGGATTCTTCATGGAAAAAAATGACCCACATTCACCATATTTCAGAGCGGAAAAAAAATAAAAAATTTCATATTTTTATGATAAGTTCTAGGAGGAAGCCAAGAATATAAAATGATTCTGGTTTATTTTTACTTTCATATTTAGTATGTAGTCAAATCTGGCTAAATCATCTTATGGATGTTGTCAGTTCAACTACATCACAAAATTGAAAGCAAAAAAAAAAAATAGCCTGGTCAAATCTACAAAATTTTGACTGACGTTGGATTTAAATAAAGTCTAGGCACTGGGAAAACTTTGGTAAAAGATTTAACCAAAATCAAGCAAGGGATGACGAGATGGCAAAACTATATTGAGTTCCTATTTGCTCCTGTGGGACTAGGCATGTGTTACAAAAGATTGGATCCAAAGCATACCCACTTAACAAGAACTTTCTTTCAACAAGACACAAATGCATGCATCTCGATATGACTCTCACAATAACCAAGTTACATACTCATAAAAATAAAATAAAAACTCAAATGTCATTCTTCAAATAAGAATGAAGCATGGCAATTTTTCGAATATGAATACAAGGAACTTTGAAAATGGGAGCAACTTATCTTACCTTAACTCCAGAAGGTTTAGGTCAATTCTAAATTGACTTTTTCCCAATGAACCCCTAAATGCTTGGCACTTGAGTGTTTGTTTTTGGGGCGAATTTCCATCAAATGGAAAATTATTTATCAAAATAAAAATTTTACAAGCATTTTTGGGAGTTCTACTCACCAAGTTTTTATTTATTCTCATTTTTGACAAATTCTACAATAAGTTCCAATAGGTAGCCCAAAATGTATATTGATGCTTAAATTTGTTTCTTTCCATTATTTTAAAGCTAAATCTAGCTTAATCATCTTATGAATGATCCCCATTCAGCTACATCACTAAATTGCCATAATAAATGGCACCAACTAGTGTTGGCCTGTTATTTTGTTTAAAAAAAATCTCCGTGTAGGTGTTTTTTTCCAAAAGTTGGATCAAATAGGTTATCAATATCAATATCAAAATGTTTTTGGTTGCCAAGAAAATTATAAAAAAGGCTAATAACCATCAGTTCTGCATAAGGGTAGGTTATCAAATAATCAATTGATAACCACCTATGAACTTTCCGGTTATTATCCGGTTATAAGGTTTTCAAAAATATAAATTACTGTTACTATTTTCCTGGTTTAGAAAATAATTGTTGCCAGTGTTTAAAGACCGATCACCTATCTCGATGATAATCGAGTCATCCAGGTAAATTGTAAAATCTTCAAAATTCAATACCAGGCGATTGTCAATTTAACCAGTTATCAGAACATCAAGAATTGACTGGTAGATTATTAATAACCGGGATGATAACCGGGTCCGAAACCAGCCAACACTGGTAACCACCAAACCTCCACCCAGATATAATTGCAACCCTTGCTGATACTGGCCTTCACTGGATTGTTTCTATTGTGCCTTCAGGCGGACACCGGCCCCCATTCCCCCCTCTCTTCCCCAATTGACATGGACTTTCCCAATTAGGAGGCCATTTGGAGCCTATGATCACACTCCACATGCTCAGAATTATTTTTTTGAAAATAATGAAATTTCCAGTTGTTCCATTGATTTTCTAAACAAAATCAAATCACTTTTGGATTATGGGTGAACTCCCTTACACCGACATGTGATCCCCCACTACCCTTATTAGTATACTCCTAAGTGCAACGAGTTGTTTTGACTTGTTGAAGGTCCAAAGGCATGCAAGAACTTGATCAAGACGTCTCCCAAAACTAGTTGAAGGCCCAAAGGCATGCAAGAACTTGATCAAGACGTCTCCCAAAACTAGTTGAAGGCCCAAAGGCATGCAAGAACTTGATCAAAACATCTCCCAAAACTAGTTGAAGGCCCAAAGGCATGCAAGAACTTGATCAAGAAGTTTCCCAAATCTGCATGGCAATGCTTATTAATCATGAAACCGTTTAAAAGCTCTCAAATTGTGAGCCCCATGCAACCAAATATGCTTTGAAACTTTCCATTGAAACTTGTCCAAGGACCACACTTATTTGAAGCTCCAAAAAGGGTCACTTTTTGGGCTTATCATGTGTTTCGGGGTTAAGCAGTCTAGGGGACAAAGACTACTACACACTACACATATTAACTTTGATTATACAAACAAAACAAAATTAGTGTGGGATTGTAAAGTTTCACTTAGAGATTTAGCACATCTTGAAACATCATTGGGTGGGCCAATTAGCTTTGTCATGCCACTTTCATCTCATGTAGTTAATGTTTAAGCATAAAACATTTTGGAAAAAAACCCTTTGCATTTGGAGTGGGCTTTATCCGATGAACCTGCATGGGCGAGGGTCAACATCGTGGCTTACCCTACACTTAAGTTGACTACAACTAAAGACATGATGAAGGAATTAGACTGGGAACTTTGGAAGATTGCAAAGAACTTGGTGTATTTTGAACAAAAGGTCTCCTCCCTATATAGCTTTTTGGAACAAAGCTTGGAAGTCAATACATCAGCAATGGCCATTAAGTTGATATTGTTCTCAAAGACCACACAACATGGAATTTGAGGCCATTGCTTCCCAAAATTGGAAGTCAATTGTATGATCGTTTAGTGGGTGATGTAAGGATTCATGTTCAATACGTGGTCAAAAGGGAAAAAGGTGGCAAAAAGTTTCACCCCACTAATTATGTATTCCCACAATTGCTCTAAGTTTTAGGTCCCAAAAGCCTAAAATAAAATAAAATAAAATTATAAGATTAAATCATAAAATATTTAAACCATCTTAAAGATTGCATATCACCTATATTAATTGTAGAATTTCTCTATAAGGAAAGGATTGTGAACATATGTTGATACTAGTACTAGGTTGGTATGAAATGTTTAAAATGGATTGGATACAAGTACCAATCTAGTATGAAAATTTCAAATAAGATTTGATACCACTACAAGTTAGTATGTTCAAAAAGTGAGTACCTTAGAGATGGCGGTAACGGGTTACATATAAGTTGGATATTCCTTATAAGTTACTTTAGTTGGATATTCATACCAGGGGGAGTTGGGAACATGATGCATATGTATTTCCAATTTATTTATTTATTTATAAAATTTGGGAACAAATTGACAACCTCCATTGTGTATTTCCAAATATTCATCACAATATATTTTAATGGGTTCGTATTCTCCAACATCCAAACATTTTTAAAATTTTCTTCAATGGAAATAAAGTCACTTTATATCCTGTATGACCTCAGTTGTTAGTGTATATGTCCAAATTAGTTTTGGGGGGGGGGGGGGGGGGGGGGGCGCGTTTTT
>Ga0116227_10009234_pt1 | contig 18022 bp, 7 predicted proteins | sample S1TSphgellanicum_FD_89693 | JGI IMG/M metagenome (GOLD analysis project Ga0116227, IMG submission 89693) | Host-associated microbial communities from peat moss isolated from Minnesota, USA - S1T2_Fb - Sphagnum magellanicum MG | ecosystem: Host-associated > Plants > Peat moss > Unclassified... | reverse complement strand
AGCTAGGGAATAGAAATTGGGCTGAAAAAAAAAGGACCAGAAGAAAAAAAGTACCTACGAGGTAAACTGACCCCTGGGGGACAGTTTCATCCCATCCATGAAATCCCCGAACGGGATTTTTTGGATGGTGCAGTGGTGGGTGCTGGGTCACTCAAGCCCATTAAAGCTACATCTTCTGTGAAATCATCGGCACTCAAGCTAAATCTATTGTGGGATGATCGCCACCCATGCCACATCACAAAAATGAAAAAAAAACACTGCTGCTCACTGATCACCAGTTTAGCTAATGACTATCATTGCCACAACCAGGTGGTGGGTTCAAGATCCAGACCAAGGTCTCAGGTAGGAATTTGCACTTTAAAACACAAAAACCCAGAAAATCATGAAATCAGTGATGTCTGTGACAAGCCAGGCAGGTGCTTTATTGTGATTCCCAATTACTCACAAATTTCTGTGGTGTGTATCCTATACCCAATGGGACCTTCAGTACCTGCTAGGCAGCCTTTTTTTAACTGGAAAAATTTCACCAAGAAACAGAAATTCAAAATTAAAAATATGAGAGTAAAGTGACTTTTAGGAATTTTCAATAAGCCAGAACTTAAGAATGAATAAATAAAATTGTCGTATATCGGAATTCACTTGCAAAATGTCGAAGCATGCATGATTTATTTGAATTTTCATATCTCATTTATAACCAAATTTGGATAAATCTTACTATGGATGATCTTCACTTTGGTTGTTTCAAAAACATTTACAAAATAAATTACTGCTACCTTCAGGTTGGAAACAGAGCACAACAAAATTCTGTACTTCAGGCAATACAATTCCCAGATCCCATTGGGTGTTGTTGTCTTGAACGCCTGATGATAGAGTTGTTCAGTGGAGTTTACTATTCATGAAAAAGTAAGCAAAGGGGTTCTGCTCTAAAGGGTTTTATCTGACATCATACATGCTTGTCTATTTTCGAACTATTCTGGGTAGTGAATTGTATTCCCATACAATTGGAAAGCCCTCATGAGTAAGCGTGCATGGACCTGGTTCTCAAATGTTTAGAATGCAAGAGAGAATTTGGAACATATTAAGTGGTCCATCTATTTCCTGATTCATTGTTCCTCGCTCAATGTGGCAAAGCTACAACTTGGATTTAAATTTGGCTCCTTTTTGGTAAGGACTTTCTTAACTTTTTCTGAAGTATGTTGGTAATATTGTAATACCTTGGCAGCTTTTACATAATTACATTGCTTGAACGTTTCAACAAATTTACTTTCAAAGAACAAATTTTTTTGAAGGAAAATAAAGAATTTTTGAGAATATTCAGAAATCTTCAAAATGAATTAATGATTCAACAGACTTGTGTTGAAGCTGCCACTATACTACAGTAATAATGTATCATTTTGTCACTATTTTAAGGCTATTGCCACTTTCTTTTCCATTCTGTATGTGGTAAGAAGTTTGCGGTCTCATGAATTGTTGGACATTCAGGGGTTGTGAGCATGATGAAATTGAAATCCTTTGTTTGAACCGAATTCATTTTGGCATCTTGAATGTCATCATCCAAGCACCCAGCCATTAATCCAATGGCAAAGTATTGATTTAATCCATTCTAGCCATGATTCATGATCCCTTATCCCCAGTTACTCAAGACCAGTCATTTAGATCATTCAACCCAACTAGCAAGTGGGCAGGGAAGAACTATGATAAGATCCCATAAGATCTCATGTCCTAGTTTTCGACAAAAATCACATATTTGAAATCTTTAGTGGAACCATTGGAATGTGTGAGCACATGTTGCCCACAGAGTCTGGACACACTCCAGCTGATAAAATCTTTATGGGATGACTTCGGGTGGGGAGAGGCCATATCAGGTTGCAACTGGGTGCAAGCTGCCTCGACTAGCATGAAAACTTCATCACCTATTTGGATTCATGACCAAAGGATTACATGAATCACCTATTTTGTTGTAAAGCACAGTAGTCTGAATCCCCAAACGAGGGAAAAAATTATGACAACCTGTAATACCTAATATTCACTAAATTTTAGAATTTGGGGCGATAGAACTATATGGAGTTAATATGTGAAGAGCCCCAAAGTTAAGGGCTACTGGGTCCCAATTCCATCAAAACTGGGGACCATCAAAAGTCAGGATGAAAACAGTACACAGGAAAAAATAAGAGAACAAAAGCAATGAATAAAAAGCATCCAACTGTTTTTCTCACCTAAATTGGTCCGCACAGGAATTTCACCCTCAGTTTTGGATTTTCACACATCCCTTCACTGCTGCTCATATTTTTCATTTAATCAGGTCATGCCCAACAAATGTTATGAACTGAAACCCCATTCATTAAACAGTAGCCAAATTTGCTCACTTTCAGGCTACACTCAAGTTGGGGATGAAATTGGGGTTAGAGGGTCAAACTAGGGCCAAAGACAAGGTGGGTTTATAGATAACTTACTTTAATTGGCTCAATTTTTTAAAGAATGGCCTTGCCACTTTGGTTATAGTGACTGATATTACATGGACATATTCAGTTATTCATAACATGCCAATGCAATGCATGACCCACCACCCATCAGGCCAAAAGTGATGGAGTATCCTTCACCTCGATTCAGGCAGGATCCTGTTTTACGTGGGATAAAATGGATTTCATTTGAAGGTGAAAGCATAGCAATGGAGAGTTGACTCTTTTGTTTTAATTCCAACTTTTTCTTCAAATTGGTAATCAACAAATATTGAGTCATAGGAACAAATGAAGGACAAAAATTATAAGTCTAGAATTGGCAAGATGAAAGATGTAAAATGAAAACAACATTTTGTTGAGAAATATGTATTATGTCACCTTTTATTTGCAAGTTAATGTATGATGTTGGCATCCACCTATTCCTCAAAGTTGATGGCGTCAATGGGGATATTAGGATGGTCAATACTACACATCCTAATAGTGAAGTCATTATATCCTACATCTTTTTTTAGATTTGCCTTTGGTATGCTCATATTTTGGATGCTCTTCTCATGAATTGGATTGTGACAGGCTTAAATTTTGTAAAGGAATGTTTTGATCATCAATGCAACAAGTGTAATTGTGATGTGTTACACATGAAAACTTGTAATGCATTGCAATTACACTTGTTACATTGATGATGAAAAAATGTTTTTGTAGTCCACATGTAATGTCCCCTCTTAAATTGTGGGCTACAAAGGTAACAAGCTCAAATACCACCATACCGGGATAAGGAGGTCAACCCAAAGTAGATTCTTGCTACATGTCCATGTGCACCTACTTATGTCTGTCACTAATACTGTGGAGTAGTGTAGAGCCCAAGTTGTTAATGATTATCCACTATGGATGGGAAAGGAACATATGAATGATTATTTTTGAACCTACTATATTTATTTTATGAATATGTGGTCCCATAAAGGTCAATGGGTGAACCTTTGTGACAAAAAACATGGCTTTCATCTAAATTCACATTTATCTTTTCACAAAGTGATGAAAACACATTACATTATTCATAAAATGTTGTCATAAAGTAGCTATAGTAAGGTTTTGGGATTTCTAATTGGTCATGCAATTAAATAAAAGTGATTAAGATGAGAAAATATTCAAGATTACAATGTTTTATACAGTATAATCACATAGTATAAGTTTCATGAATAATTTTTGAATTTCTATAAGATGATGATTTTTTTTAAAACATAAAAAAAAATTGAAAAATTAAAAAAAAAACTAGTCACATTTCACAATTAATGAATATGGATTCAATGATAATATGATGTGATGACAATGATATAAGGAGGATTTTTTGGAAAGATTTTGATGACCAAGTTTTTTTTATGTACTTTTAATTATGGGTCTTTATTATTAAATATGTTATTCAATGAAAATAATAATTTAAAAAATCATCCTTCAAATTACAAATCTCCATAAAATAAAATATGGTTTGATTTTTTTAATGATGTCCAATTACACCTTGAAAAATGACTCGTGTGATTCAAGGTATCCTACCTCCACAATACTTGCATAATGTTAATTTCGACAATTATAGATTTCCACATGTGCCTAAAACTATTACACTTTAACATGTTTTCATCTAGAGATCACTTTGAATATATAGCTAATTAAAGACTAGCAACAAACTATTTGTCAATTGGAAACTTAAGTTTTTTGCCTATTGAGATATTGGCCATCTAAGTCTTACATTGAAGTTTGATTCCATTTCTAAATGGGTGCTGGTTGGTTATTGAAAACACACTTGGTTGTCAACTAGAATATCAATTCAATTATTAATAACCTACCAAGTGGTTATTGATTTTTTTTTAATTGATAAAGAACCTACCTCCTTGGTAGGAAGCACATAAAGAATTAAAAAGACCTTTTTGGGCCAATTATTGAATTAAAAAAATTTGATCACCTACCAAGACATTTGGAATTTTCATCTAAGTAGGTTATCAGTTTTGAAACCCTAAAATTTACAACCAACCTTATTTTTCATCCAAATAGGTTATCAATCTTTAACCCAATATGTACCTTCTTGGAACATCACCCCACATTTCAAATTTGTCCATTGTTGTCACTGTTTTCTTTTGCAAAAAACAAGTTTTTTTCATCCTTCTACAAAAACCAAAATTGCAATTAGGTCAATGTGAACTAATTACTTTAAAAGAATTCCTATTTTTGAACCCAAACTTCATATTTAATTTTTTCCACACAAGAAACCTTAAAGGTATCCAAAGAGCCTAAAAACAAGAATTTGCACTTTACGAAATTGCAAATGTAAAAAAAATGTACATGACATATACATGGAAAAATGTCTACAAAGAAGTAAAATCTAATTACCCTTATAGATACCAAAATGTTTTGGAGCCTTCCAATGTGGCACTCCATTGTTGTTGGTTAAAATATTTGAATTTATAAAAATAAATAACACATTATGTGTTGAAAGGTAGGTGCACAAATGGGTGGATCAATTTGCCACAAATCCAAAGTCCCTATTTACTCAAAATCCCAATTAGATCTTGAAAATTACAATTAGTTTACACTGATTTCCTCCATATTTTTTTCCATGTCATTAATGTTTCATTTCAAGTTTCTCTATGTAAGCAAAAGTACCATAAAACACTTTTTCCTCCAATATGTATGGACTTATAAAAAAATGTTCTTAATTAGCTCATTCAAAAGTCCATAAGTATAGTCCTAAAATTTAATGAATATTTTTTTTGACCTTTAGCTTCCTTATTATGATATTTTACTAATTTCAAGTCCTTAACACACCCCATCAATCAATGGATTGTATCATAGTCCACAAAGAAATGGCAATCAAAAGTATAGTCCATGAGTTTTAAGTTTAAAAGTCCATGGCTTTTATGATTTTTAAAAATTTGTAAAATGATTTTGTGCATCATTTAGATATCCAAGTTAAGATTTTAAAACCAAGTTCATTTTAATAAATTTCAAAATCTATAAAGCAACATGGGCATTGCAATGCCAGCCACCAAGCAAGATTACCTTACATGACACCCAAATTGGTCCACCCATTTGTGCATGCACCTTGAATCAAGAATGTTTTTTTCATCTTTTGAAGTCCAACTTCGTATAATGTTTACCACATAATTAAAAAATTAATTAAAAAAAAGACCCTGTCCCCTACCTTACTTAGATAATATAACTTGTGGTTGTTATCAAAATAATTATTGAATAAATTGATAATTGAGGGTTAAATTTACTTGGACACTAAACTTAATAACCAATGGGTCTATTTTTTAATTTTTTTGATATTGAGCGCTTGTGTGGTCCAAAAACCACCTACCCAATTGATTAAATGAAAAATAAAATAAAATGATAAACACACGTATAAACAAACAATTGAATGTCATGCATTGGCACTCACCTTTATGGCAAGTTTAAATAAATTTCTACACCAATCACACATGGTGGCAACTCCAAAATAAGGCAATGTTAAGTTAGGAGATAAGTTTTTCACCAATTTAAACCAAAATGTTTATATGTAACAAAAAAGATGATATGGATGCTCATGTGGCACAATGTGGTGCTAAATCAATGCTAGGCTATGGTAGCCTCATGATAAAGCAACATTGAATTTCTAAAATATCCCATATTGAAATTAAAATTACAATGTTATGTAGCAACCCCAAAAAGAGGGCTTTAAGTCAATGTTTGGGTAGTACCAATTCAAGTTTTTGATTTCCTACTTAAAAGTATGTTCCCACAAACAAGATTCATGTTCCCAATTGAGGAACTCTCCTCCTCTTCCCCCTACTTTAATACATTTACATTAATTCCAAATATTGAAAGTTGAAAAGAGTTCACACTTCCAAGGAAGCTCAATATTCCAAATTCAAAGCAATACAAAAAGTAACATATAAAACCTTGGGGTGCAAAAAAAACAAATAATACTAGCCAATTTTATTGATAAGTTCAAGAGCTTTGAAAAATAATGAGTCTGAAACTTGATTACTGGAAATTATTAAAGAAGGTGCATTCATAATCTTAAAAGCTACCTAAAGGGGTGGACATTACTTAAAATTGTAATTTTGTATTTTTGAAAAATCACAAGCAAAGCACAATAATTTGGATTGAAATTTTATTTCTGAAATAAGCTTCATTACTTGCAACATTTCAATGTTCAAAATTTGATGCAAATTGATGATGTTTCACAAGTGATAAAACATTAAAACCTCAAAGGTAGACAATTTTTAATTTCTTTTGTTTTTTCACTGTCCTTTTTCCTTATCAAATGTGCACCATTCCTTTTCATAATTGAGAGGATTTTAATATTCATGATCAAAAGATAAAATGGAGTTGAAATCAACAAAGCACATTTTTACAACCCAATTAAGTGCCTTTGGTTCAAATGTGCTTTTGGCCTTAAAACTCATAAATTTTGAAGATGTGTCAACGAATGTTATTCATTTTTATGTGATAAAAAACACGAACGTATAGTATATATGATGTATTATCAAGGTGTAAATTGTTTTTTCAAAATTTAGAACATAATTGTAAACTTAATGTGAAGAATGCAAAAAATAAATTAATAGACCAATACATGATTTCCAAGTGTCACATGCAATCCTTGGAAAATGACTTTTACTTTGGTGCTATTGATTCAAAGATTGTGAATCCACCATGGAAAGAACAATTGATCATCCATATAACTCTTGTTTGTGAATGAAAACAAAAGGATTGAAACGATACAATAATAAAGATGATGATTACAAAACACACACACAAATAAAAAAATGAAGGAACATTTTGCACCAACCATTATTTGATGAGTCAAGACAAAGAGGTCGAGTTGGTGGATTGTTCAATTTTTGTACACATACTTGGCTTGACGATGAGCCTTGATTTGCAATGTTGAAACAAGAGATGCTAACAGATTCAAAAAATAAATTACAACACATTTTTGCAAAGATGTGACAATAATAACAAGGGACAAGTGATGGTGTTCTCAACTTGCAAACATGCAAACACATCATCACAAGTGTGAATGATGATAAAATGGTATTTTTACATCATAAGTATGAATGTTCAAGTGCATAAAACTAGGTATCATCATGCTTGATGGAAGGGTAGGTATAGATCATTAAATGTTAGCTTCACTATAAGAAATCATGGTTTTTTTTACTAGGCTTTTCGATAAAAAAACCCTTCATATGGTTTTTTTGCCCCAATGTCCAACTTGACCGAATTTGTCGCAACCCCACTTTGGGATAAGTGTGAGGATGAAACTCACACCCCCTAAAGTGGGAAGTTGGAGTCCTCCGGGACTCCCGAAAATTCAGAGCTCGAATTCAAGGGTCAAAACACCTCGCATTGAATTGTTCTTTATATCAATGGAAAGGTCTTGAAGTGTAGATGCCCAAAATGGCCTCACATGTGCCATTTGGACATCTGCAGCCCAAGTTATGGGCAAAAGAAAGGGTGAGAGTCAAACTGGTAGTTTGACTCCAGACCACTAAAAGTTGGGAATCGACCTCTTCCCAACGTTTGCTGAAGGAGTGTGACATGGCGTTGAAAAGCTCTCAAGAAGAGCTACAACTTTGGTTTAGACCTCGTTCTAATAAGAGGTCAGAGCCGGGAGATATGAGTTTTCAAAGTCCCGGGACTCCAACCCAGGACAATTTCAGGACTCCTCCTTGGGAGTCCCAAGAAAAAGAGCCATTTCAATGTAGCCTCCACTGAGAGCTGCAGAGAATACTATATGGGGGAAGGTGGTGGCTTCCCTCGAGTCCAGGCCGTGGTGAGTCAAGTGCCCGTGGCTTGTCCCAACACCCAAGGGTGTTATCAAATGTGAACTAACCCTCTTGTGGTTGGTTTTGAATGTAGATTCGAGTGAGATAATACTTGTCCCTCTTCCTAGTCTAATCCCGGGACTTCTAGCACGCCCCTCTACCCCCTTTTAGTGCTGGAAGTCGGGAGCGGCCTTTAAGTCCCAACTTTCCGCAATTCAACGCACTTGGACCCTCAAGTGGGTCTAGCAAGGGACTTAAGAACGCGTCAGAATTGCCATTTTGGACAAGTTGATTTGGACCTCACCGTTTTGATTAGGTCTTTTTGGTTGGTTTTTTTATTAGGAATTTTTTTACTGAACCACTATGACAATAATATAATCTGGGCAACAACCAAAAATATATATTATTAAATTATTTTAGTTTAAACTAATAGGCAAGTATTAATTAATTAATTAATTAATTAATTATCCTACCTACCTACATAATTAATAAACCTAATGATTAATGCCAAATTATTTTTAAAATTTCCCCACCAACCCATGTCTTAAACCTAGGTTAAGCCACTTAACTTAACCACCTAGGTTAAACCAAACCACTTAGGTTAGGCAAAGCCTTCTAGGTTAAGCCCCTAGGCCATGCCAAGTAGCTTAGGCTAAGTGGTTTAATAGCTTTTGTAACCTAGGCTACTTAATTAAGTCACCTAAGTAGCCAAGGTAGCTTAAGTTATAATGTGGGGACTTGAACTCCTCACTTCCACATTGAAGAGTCAAGTTCTTAACCATTGCACCACCACCTGAAAAGGTGATTTTCTTGGACAACATATTTGGAATGAACATGATTTTGGACCAACATATTGTAATCAATTTCCATGAATAGGTAGGTTATAATTAGATTAACTTAAGTAGGTAGGAGGTACTTATTAATAAATGCATGTGCTAGGTAACATGTAAGTTATAGTTTATTAAGCTTTAAAAGCATTTACTAGATCTATGTTTATAGTTACTTAGTAAACTATCTACGGGCCTATATTATTTAGTAGGCTATGTAGGTACTTATTAACCTATTAATAGACCTAATTTAGGCATACTAAGTAGGTAGCCTAACCTATTAAGTAGGTTTAAGTTTAAACCGCTTATTTTATAAACAATGCTACTACCTAGTAGGCCTAGGTGGCATAGCTTAGGTTAGCTACATACTTAGTAAACTTAAGTAGCTTAGGTTAAGTTATGTACATACTTAGTAAGCCTAGGCAGTGTAATTTAAGTTATATACATTTTTAATAGGCCTAAGGACCTTAAGTTAAACTACATACCTACCTAATAGGCCTAAATGGTCTAAGGTTACCTACCTTGTAAGCTTAGGTGGCCTAGGCTACTATTTTAGTTAATAAAATAAGCTACCTATAGGTAATTAATAAAAATATCATTAAAAATGATTGATGAATTATTATAAATTATAAATAAATAAATAATATCAATGATTAATAATTGATTAGGTCCTAGGAATTACTAAATATTAAATATTAATTAATGATTAGTTCCTATTAATTAATGTATATTCAATATAAATGGGTGATTATTGAATATTTCTTATGAAATATTAAATATTTAACATTTAACAATAATAATTTACTATTAATTACTGATTATTGATTATTTACTATGAATTAATAATTATCAATTAAAACACATATTTAATTAAATTAAGATTAAATTACTAATTTAGGACTTTTCCCATTCCCTAAACCCTAAACCCTAAACCGTCAAGTAAAAACAACAATCACTCACAAAAATAACATCCACAAAGACATTTTGTCTCAAAAAAATTCATAGCAATATAATATTATGTTAGTTTCAAAATTAATATATATATATGATGAAAAGAATATTTTGCTTGGTGCCCACCAAATGAAAATTATAGGATTAAATTTTTTATTAGAACTTTATACAAGTTAGTGGATGGAATGAACTCCAATTGGTTAGCCACTGGACTTAACAAATTAATGATCATTTTCTACATGAATGTCATATTATAATTTTTTTGAATTACATTATTTCCAAATAAAAACAACTTTGTAACCAACAATTCCAAAAATATCCATGTTCATATTATGTTTAAAAACATCCATATCAGCTCTAAGAAAAGATTATGAATTTTCATGAGTGATTGAAAGCCAAAATGTTAGTGCTCCCATCTAACATCAAAAATCTCAACCCTTTGAATTTGAAACAAGGAGAGAGGCCAAATTATCAAAACTATAACATCACACTATCACACAATTTCTACTAATATTTTTCAAATATATATGCACCATAAAACTTTTAAAAATTTAATTGAACACTTGGTGGCCACAAGGTGAAACATAAAAAATTGTAAGCTATGAAAACCAAATGACACAACTCCCATTTAAAATGAGAAAAAAGAACTCAATGTTTTGAATCCAATATATTGTCAATTACCTTGACGATGTAGCCACTTTAGGTTTTTACCAAGGGTGATGTGCAAGAAATGCCAACAACTTCAATTTTCTTGCACATAACGCACAAGAAAAACGTCCTTTGTTGGAGGTGAATGACTATCATTTGATTTTCGACTTGCATGGTGTTCTTGTTGATATGGGTGAGGGTCAAATTAAAATTCGCCTAGTGGTTTTTAGGCTTGGCATCAAAGAATTCCTATCCACTTATGTAGAAAAAATTATGGTTTACATGTGGTCCTTGGCAATGAAGAGAAACTTTTTGAGGCACTTGGAAATTATCATTGAGAAAACTAGCATTTGCCTTCCATCTTGTAGGATAATGGACTAGTCATTCTATTTCAAAAATGATCACTTTTTGCTTGAGAAGCCAAACAAGCCAATTTCCTAGTTTGACATTTGAAAATACCTTGTTGATAGATGATACACCTCAGAAGAATTTGTTTAATCCTCCTTTTAGTGCCTTTTTTTGAGATGTTCTATGGTTTGCACAGTGATGCTAGTTACCTGCTACAAACCATTTTTCCTTATTTTGGAATCTTTGCATTTGTTAGGACTGCACATTTGTAAATTTGTAAAGTTAAATCCTTTTGGTAGCATTACAGATGTGCTTCTTGATGACCTTTAATATGCAAAATTGATTATTCCATGTTTTGTAGAATGTGATGAAACATTTTGTAATAGAGTGAAATCAAAATCTCTAAATAAAAAGAGATGAACTATTTTATTTATTTATTATGATCATTATGTATGGATGGTTTACTAACTTGAATTACGATGGGTGCATGCTTTATCTTTATTAGTTGTTTTCTTGCCTAATGTACTAGAGTCCAATGTAAGGGTTGTTCCACACAACTTTCTCTCCCACAAACATCCATTAGTTTTGATTTGATAGTTGGGCATTTCACAAACACATTGTTAATTTTTCATAAATTGTTCTAAAATTTCAATGCAAATGACTTGGTGGCCACTAGGCACTTCATGCACATAATTTAGCAATTCCCTTATATTTCAATGACTTTTCTAAATATTGTTTTCTTCCATCTATTGTTAGCTTGCTTGGTGGTTGCCCAATGTTTTTTTACATAGTGTTATGCAAATATTTAACTTAGAAAAATATTTATTATTAGCACGTGGACATTTCGCTCCCAATTTATTATTGTAAATCTTGATAGCACATTATCCTTTTCCACATGTTTAATTCATTTTCTTGATCGGTTTTTCTTCTGTTTTAGTTCAATGTTTCATCCAAGTTGATTATAGTGGTCAATGGTAGTTCAATGCGTTTGTGTCTACGTTTGTCATCTTTTGAGCCTAAAAAAATGTTGGTTTTTAACGCCAATGGCATGTTGTGTTATTTCCCACCTTTGGTTGTTCTACAAGGGAATGTTAGAATGTTTGGAAAAAATATCAACAAGACCAAAGTGAAAGTTAGAGTTGGAATGGAGAATTTTTTGAGTAAGGCATTTCAAAAGTTTCATATCACAATTTGGTTTTTTATGAAACTTGAAGATGTATTGGAAGTTCTTCCCATGTTCATGCTTGAAAGTTTCTTGGATTGGTTCGTTTTCATTTGGGGATGTGAACAATGTTTTAAAATGTCTGGTGAAATTTCACTTGGGTCCCATTATTACTTAAATGATTTGAAATGTGTTTATTTTGCTTGCCGTGGTAAAGATTATGGAAAGGATGATCAAACATTACTATTGATGATGAATGTAGTAAGGTGCTTCGGAATCTAAAATGGATTGGTCTTTTTCTTGAATCATTCAGGGGACATATGTTTTCAAAAAATAAGGTGCAATGGTTGGACCTGCCATCCTATTTGTGGCCACCCTTGGTTGGATTGCCATTGGACAAAACGATTTGAATTCATTATGACTTTATGGTCAAGTATTTTAAGCCTTGTTTAAGTTCTTCGTCAAAAGATTATTTTTGGTTCCTCTAGTATATGTATAATGATAATGCCGATGTTCACAATAAAAAACCCTCTTCAAGTATGTAATCTTAATCATTCCATTTTTTTTTTCTTTCTTTTTTGCATTTTTTGTTACTTATATATATAATTGTTATGTGTTTTAATGTGTAGTTGTTTTATGGTTTCGACTTTTGTGTGCATTGGTTTGGATAATTGTTCGTAGAATATGCGACTTTGTTTGTAGCTATGAAAGGGAGGAAATGATGTTTGTTAATCAATTTTTTATTTTGAGATGGTGTCGATATTGTTGCATATTTGAGTATGGGCAATCACAAAACTTCTAACACTAGGAGGATTTCACATTGTGTTTAAAATTATCCACAAATTTAGAGTACCTTTTAGGGCTTTTATACAAATTTTAAAAAAATAATGGATATTTTGTTTCAAGACTCTTGGAAAAATTAGGAAATGTGTTTTGACAACTTGGTGGCCACTTGGTGGTTCAATTAGTTTAAAATTATCCTTCAAATTTAAGCTATCTTTTAAGGTTTTTTCAAAAAGAAAGATTTTTAATACTTATTTTTTATTGTCAAAACTTTTGGACAAATTAACATAGTTACAATTTTGACAACCTAGTGGCCATTAGGACCAATTTGTATCTAAAACATTTAATGAAGGTTGTTCAATTATGTAATATACAACATAAATTACTGAATTTCACAACTTTTTCTCTTGTTATGTAATTTTTTTGATTTTTTTATTGTTGTAACTTTTTTTCATCTTGTTCTAGGCCCAGTGGCCACCATGCTTCAAGGTTCAGATTGGATTTTCTAATATTGAATATAATGTTTGTTTGATTTATGTAAATTGTATTTCATTAATTCATCATTCAAATTCTTTTTGTTTTTTTTAAACAACCTACCATGGTGTCCTCAAGGTTTAATTTGTATAACTTGGAATGTAGCTTGTAGTTCTTTAAAAGCTTTTTCTTATGGTTATCAAACTTTGTCTTAGTGGCCACTAGGTCATTTACAATGAAAGATTCAAAAATTTAACATTGAAATTTGTGTGTTGGCATTTTCAAACTTTTGTGAAGTCCTAAATTAATTAAATATGTGTTTTAATATACTAAAATTTATTACTAACTAAAAAATTAGTTTAAAATAATCATTTGTCAATAAGTATTTACAATTATATATTGACTACTATTAATTATTATAAATTATTATCAAGTATTAGCAAAAAATTAGATAAAATTGATAATTCGATAATAATAATTAATCAATTAAAAAATTGATGGATAAATTAATTATATAAAGTATTAATCATAAATTATTGAGTATTAACTATCAATTATTAAATATGAACTAATTAATGTACTATGTTTAAGTATCTACATGTGCTTAAAGGTAGCATGTAAGTAGTCTATTAAACTTTATAAGTAGCTACTAGGTGTAATATGCCTAATTAAAAACCTACTAGCCATGAATTTATGTTTTGTATGTACCCTATGCAAAATAAATTTGTAAGTTAAATAACCAATTTAGTATGGTTGATTTGACTAGGTGTCAAATCAAAATGGCTAATTTGACTAATTATAAATCACAATGACCATTAAATATGGCCAATTTGTTTTGCTTTGGTAATTTTGATGGACCTTTTGCCTTTTTGATTAAATGTTTGGTTTGTCACATAGTTAAAAAAATCACTTAGTCAAATGTTTTAGTCAAAAGTAATTCATGTCTTTCATGCCCCAAATCTTTAGTCAAAACAATTAGCCCCATTGGTCAATGTGGACATTTCAATCAAGTTGGACCTTCTAAAAAGTCATGTTTTCTTGTACTGCTTGGTGTCGGGGGATTTATCACTAAAGTTTTTAACACCAAGTGTGAAGGAAAATCTAGTTTGGTAATTTGAATGCAAAATGAAATTGATGAAAAGAAATAATGTCCAGAGAATACCTCCAACTCTCTAGCTATCACACACATTGGTGTAAAATTTGGGGATGAAATTTTGACTTGAACTTGACCTAGTTTTGAATGACATTTGGAATATTATGTGTACATATAACAAGTGGGCATGTTCCATAGAAGTGCATGCATCTAGATGAAAAGTCTAGATCTAGAAGGGAAGTTTTTAGTTTGAAGTTGCCATAAAGGCTAAAGTCATCATGGAATGAGTTGCTTGTTCCAAGTTCAAACCAATTTTTTTCTTCTAAATCCTAGACTTATGCAAAACCTCTTCCATCTAGCAAATACATGACAATACATGTGATCAATATGTTAGTAATGAGAATCATAATTACACTTGGAGATATTTAAATTTGAGATTACAAATTTTTTTCCAACTCTAATGCATATTTGGGAAAAATAAAACTAATTAGGGTTACCTCCTTGTTTACTTTTTACACCTACCAAATGTCATTGGTTAGATTGCTAAATTATCAATAAATTATGAAAGTATTGTATACATGACATTACTACCAACATACAAAGTTGCTTATGATATTTAATGTTTCATGATGGGAAATCAACATTGTCCATTCATTCTCCAACATATATGTATGTATAGTGACATATTGTGATTCATAAAATGTGGCAAAAATGTTTTTAGCCAAAGTTGATATTATATATATAGGTTAATGCATGATTAATTTTTAAAAAAAAAGAATGACCCATGAAATAATGAACATAATATTTTGATATGCTCTGAAATTTTGATCATTTTTCAAATGCAATGAAAAACTTTGCACATTGAAATAAAAAATATTCATTTTCCAACATTGATTGTCACATGGATTATCAAAGACTTGCAAGTTGTTGGGCCAATGCCCAACAAATTAGAAAAATAAAATAAAAATTCATTCAATGATTCCACAAATCTATTTTATGAAATTTGATTTTTGGACAAAAACAACTTGCCATCCTCGGATTTATGTTGTAATTATTTCCTAGAATTGCATTTTTACCTTAAATTTAAATCCAACTTCACACAAAACTTGATGATGTGGGACAAGGATGTGAAATATACATGAAAAATCTCAAGAAAAACTATTTGAATAACATGAAAGAGTTTAAATATGAAATAAATTAAACATGGTTATAATGTAAGGTTGTACCTTACTTGTGGATAATACATTGAAAAAATGAAGCAAATATCTCTCAAAGTTGTATTTAATTGAGGAGCTAACTTAATAAAGTTTCCATATCACCCACTATGGCATAATTGAAAGGTCATTTGAGTATTAGCCCTTATATATATGCATATGAATGAAAATGGGTGTTCAACCTTCACATATTAATGTCATGTGTGAAGGTTTATTTAAACTACATGAAATATTTTTATTATTATTATTTTTTTTGTGTTACTCTTAAAATACATGTATGTTTGATGCAATGTATTTTTTCTAGCAATGCTTTTCCATTTTTTGACAAAAAAATGGGAAAAATTTGGATGTTTTCTTCTAATGTAAATTCAACTAGTTTTGCTAAACTTTTGTTGAATTTTCCCAAAATTTTGATATCAAGAAAATGAAAAAAATAAAAATAAAAATTTGGTTTGATGAACTAATTCGGATTGGTTTGTGGATGTAATTTGTGACATAATTCATTAAGCACAAGTTAGTGGCTTGAGGTGCTCACTATGCCATGAAACCAGTTGGAGTGCCTTGGTTCAAATACTTCAACCATGTAAAAACATGGTTGTATGGGTTTTGCATCCAGATCTCCCTTTTCTTAACCAATTGATAGTATACTTGTGTTGAAGTATAGAAGGGAACAGGTAACGCTTTGGCCCCAACACATGTCACTGTCAAATCATGTGTCTAAAGTTAGCAATATAATAGTCATTCTTGTGTTGAAAATTGAAGCTCATGGACTATTCTTAAACATTTGCCTATTTTTTCATAATGATGATATGACATGTGCACACAAGATCTACATATTTCTTTTTTTGGTTTGCACCCATCTTCCATTAGATTCAATACATTGATTGGAAATCTGGTTCATGTTTTAAATTTTATATCGACCTTTGTGGATGGCACAACTCCTTCATTTTGAAGCCAAATATTTTTGGGCATTTGTTGGATTCATCGAACCATATCATTGAACCAATAATAATATAAATTACCTCAACATGGGGGCAAAAGTGTTCTTATATTGAAGAACATTGTGAAAGGTTTTTAAAGAATCCAATCCTTAATGTTCCATGTTCCAAGTCCAAACAACCTTTGATAAATTGAACACAATCTGGTTTCAACCTTGATACAACTTTCAAAGGGTGGATGCTTTTAACTATTTTAATCTTTGTCCCATGGGACATGATCATTGATTTGATGTTAACCATTTTTGCACACCACTTAGTCTAAGCATGGTAAAGTATCTACAGAAAAAGTAGAATGGTCACCGTAGTGCAGAAATTTGGGTCTTTGGATAATATTATACACCAAAAGTCAATTCATTGAAGCAACAAGTAAATCATTTAATACATACATCCTTCATTATTGTGAAAGTAAATATCTTTGATTTAATGGAGCATTTCTTAAGTAATTCAGTTTGCCTCAACTGTTGTTCAATTCTGAAGAGTAGACCACATGTCTGTCCATGAAACCTTATAGTAAGGAAAAACAAAATGGAGACCTACATACATATGGGATGCACATACAACCTCATTGTAGTGATGCAAACACTTTCTAGGCCCCAACATTATATATGCCCATAGTTGTCAGTACAAGAGTATTGCTGCAATTCTTTTTCCCCCAGTCTGCCCTTTGCCACATTTCTTTTTACCTTGGCATTTTGAGACATGTTTTGGGTCTGGGTCATACATGTTTTGGGCATGTTACATGCCCCTTGGTACTCATAACATGGGAGGTTATGGGTGCAAAACATGACAAGTGAAAAAAACAGGGCTGAGGGCAGACTGAGGGGAAAAATTTGTAGCTGTACTCTTGTATTAAAGCAAGATTCACACCTGGTGTGAGGGTGTTTCTGTTAAAACAGGCTACCATTAGCATAGTTGTCACATTTTTGAGATTTTAGCACATAATGTTAGTAACAATGAAACTTCAGGGACCAAAAAAAGTTGTGCATTTACACTTAAGATGCCACAACCTGTTTTGCATAATTAGAGAGACGTAAAATACTAACATAATAGGGCATTCACACCAGAGGTACCTTAAAGGTATGTAGCACTGTTGTTGTCGTATCTTTTGCTCTAGGTGGGTGGTAAGTGTGAAGGAGGTGGGATCTAGACCACCACCCCCCCCCCCCCCTTTTATTTTTGCTGGCTACAATTGATTTAAATATTCATTTTTGTCCTTGTTTTTTCATTTTAAAAAAAATTTTTAAAATTAATGTTTTAAGTATGATTGATTTTT
>Ga0116227_10009233_pt1 | contig 18022 bp, 14 predicted proteins | sample S1TSphgellanicum_FD_89693 | JGI IMG/M metagenome (GOLD analysis project Ga0116227, IMG submission 89693) | Host-associated microbial communities from peat moss isolated from Minnesota, USA - S1T2_Fb - Sphagnum magellanicum MG | ecosystem: Host-associated > Plants > Peat moss > Unclassified... | reverse complement strand
GCGTTTGCTACCCCCCGCCGCTCACCACGGGCGGTCGTGGCGGAATTGGTAGACGCGCAGCGTTGAGGTCGCTGTGGGGCAACCCGTGGAAGTTCGAGTCTTCTCGACCGCACCAGTTGAAAAATGCGGGCCCCAGAAACCCGGGACCAGAGCCGATGATCCCAAACCACGGCCCCATGATGGACTTTGCGCTCGGCGAGACCGCCGACGCTATTCGCGAGACCACGTCTCGTTTCGCCGCCGACAAGATCGCGCCGATCGCGGCCCGCGTGGATTCTGAAAACAGTTTCCCCCGAGAGCTCTGGCGGCCCATGGGCGATCTTGGCCTTCACGGGATCACGGTCGAAGAAGAATTCGGTGGCCTGGGTCTGGGCTATCTGGAGCATGTGGTGGCCATGGAGGAGGTCTCGCGCGCCTCAGCCTCCGTGGGCCTGAGCTACGGCGCCCACTCCAATCTCTGCGTGAATCAGATCCGCCGCTGGGGGACTGAAGACCAGAAGCGCCGGTATCTGCCAAAGCTGATCAGCGGCGAGTGGGTCGGGGCGCTGGCGATGAGCGAGGTGGGATCGGGATCCGATGTCATTTCCATGAGCCTGCGCGCCGATAAGTTGGGCGACCACTATGTTCTGAATGGGGCGAAGTTCTGGATCACGAACGGCCCCCACGCAGACCTTGCGGTGGTCTACGCCAAGACCGCGCCACAAGCCGATAGCCGGGGCGTCACGGCCTTTCTGGTGGAGAAGGGGTTCGCCGGCTTTTCCTGCTCGCGCAAGCTCGACAAGATCGGCATGCGTGGCTCGGACACCGGCGAGTTGGTCTTCGAGCATTGCGAGGTTCCCGAGGATAACATCATGGGCCCCGAAAATGGCGGCGCTGGAGTCCTGATGAGCGGTCTCGACTATGAGCGAGCGGTTCTGGCCGCAGGGCCTCTCGGGATTATGCAGGCCTGCATGGATACGGTTCTTCCCTATGTGCGCGAGCGCCGGCAATTCGGAAAGGCGATCGGCACGTTCCAACTGATGCAGGGCAAGATTGCCGACATGTATGTCGCCCTCAACTCGGCGCGGGCCTATGTCTATGCGGTGGCGCGCGCCTGCGATGCTGGCCACACGACAAGGTTCGATGCGGCCGGCGCGATCCTTCTGGCAAGCGAGAACGCGGTGCGGGTTTCACTGGAGGCGATCCAGGCTCTGGGCGGCGCCGGCTATCTCAAGGATTTTCCCGTGGAGCGCTATCTGCGTGACGCGAAGCTCTATGATATCGGCGCGGGAACGAACGAGATACGGCGCTTTTTGATCGGTCGTGAATTGGTCGGAGCCTAAGGCCCTAAAGCCCCTCCGCCCGCCTGACCGCCTCCCTAAATCCGCGCAGCGCGAGGGCCAACGCCAAGCACGACAGGGCCGTCAGGGCGGCGTCAACGAACAGTCCCCCGGTCAGACCATGGGAAGCAAAGGCCACCCCGTCGATCATCTGCATATAGGTCAAGGGGACCGAGCTCGCGGCGAAGAGCAGCCCGAACTGTGTGGCGGCGAGCGGATTGTCCTCGCCCAGGGTATTGAGCGCGATGAGGTTGGAGACCGCAAAGGCCGCCGCCTGAAAAACATTCTCGCCAAGAAGCGCGGCGGCGAACATGACGGGGGTTCGCGGAAGTCCGATGAGCGCGAAACTGAAGCACGCGCCCAGTAGTCCGAGGACAATGTAGAGTACGCGCGGTCGAAGCCCGACGCCCAATCTCGGAACAATGAGGCTTCCGATGACACCGGCCAGAGACACCCCGGTTCCACCCAGCAGTCCCGCAAGAGCTTCAGGCGTATGGAATTGGGCCGCGAAGCCCGACAGCGAGTTGGTCAGAGCGAAGGCGGTGGCGGGCGAAATGAAAAGCAGCAGCGTCCAGAGCACGATGGGACGTTTGATGATGCGTCCCACATCTCGGGCGAAAGCCTTAAATCCCTCATGCGCCAAGCGCGCGTCCGCCGGTGGGCAAGGCGTTACGAGAAACACGGGTAGCGCCAAGATACACAGACCACCCAGCGCGATGGCGCCCACGGGCGCGGGAAGGCCTCGGAATAAAGGGATGGCGACAATCGCCGCCAGGCCGCCAGAGGCGATGTTTACGGCCGCGAGCCAGGACCCGAGTTTGTCCTGCCCGCCGCGCCCGACAAGTTCGCCGAACCACCCGCCGCAGGCCGCCGAGACGAGATAGGCTCCGAGGTTGGAGACGAAAAATAACCACGGGAGGAGGTCAAGGTTCCCAACGAACAGGAACGCCGCCATGCTGCCGAGGCCTGTCGCGAGCGTGAAGATAATGGCCCAAGCGCGCCGCGAAAGGCCCCAATCAAGCAATGGCGCGAGCAGAAAGCTGACAAATCCAGGAGCCAACGCCATGGAGGTGATCGCCGCGATTCGCCCCGCGGGCGTGTGTTCCGCCGAAAGAAGCTGGGGCATGGTGATCAGGAGAAGCGCGCCGTTCACCCCTAGGGGCCAGAGCCCCAGGCCAAGAAGCCAAATCGGCGGATGAGAATCTCTGACAGCCACGCCTGTGACGCTTAACGAGCTTGGCGGCGCGGTAAAGGCGGCGGGGGGCTTGTCCGAACGTCTCGCCGAGTGGCGCCGGCTGCAGGGCTCGAACCCGCGACCTTCGCTTTACAAAAGCGCTGCTCTACCAACTGAGCTAAGCCGGCCTCTTGGCGCGCTTATGGCGCGAGGCGGGCAGGGGACGCAACCGCCGGCGCCTGAACTCTTGGGAAATCGCGGCCTCCGGGCCTATATCCGCCGCTCCCCGGGCCGTGGCCCGTTTTTGTGCGCGACATGTCTAAGATCCTGATCACTTCGGCTCTGCCCTACATCAACGGGGTCAAGCATCTGGGGAATCTCGCCGGGTCTCAGCTGCCCGCGGATGTGTATGCCAGATTCCAACGCGCCCGAGGGCATGATGTTCTGGCCGTCTGCGCGACCGACGAGCACGGCACTCCAGCCGAGTTGGCCGCCCAGGCTGCGGGGCAGGACGTGCGGACCTATTGTAACGAGCAGCACCGCTTACAGGCCGAGATCGGTTCCCGATTCGGGCTGTCCTGGGATTGGTTCGGGCGTTCGTCGTCGCCCCAGAACGCGGCCCTAACCCAGCATTTCTCAGATGTCCTCGAGGACCAGGGCTTCATCGAAGAGCGGGTTGATCGACAGCTCTACTCCCTCGCGGACAAACGCTTCCTGCCTGACCGCTATGTGGAAGGGATTTGCCCGGTTTGCGGGTATCCCAAGGCCCGGGGGGATCAGTGCGACAACTGTAATTCCCTTCTCGATCCTCTGGATCTGCAGGAGCCATACTCCGTCATTTCCGGAAGCCGAGACCTCGAGGTACGGGAAACCCGCCACCTCTATCTCTTGCAGACAAAGCTGGCCGAGCGCATCCGCGCTTGGATCGAGACCCGCCAGGACTGGCCAGCCCTGGCGCGGTCCATCGCTCTTAAGCATCTTGATGAAGGCCTGATCGACCGGGGGATCACCCGCGATCTTTCCTGGGGCGTGCCCGTCACGCGGCGCGGACAGCCGCGCACTGGCATGGAGGGAAAGGTCTTCTATGTCTGGTTCGACGCGCCCATCGAATATATCGCCGCGACTCAGGAGTGGGCCGACGCCAAGGGCGGCGATTGGCGGAGCTGGTGGCGTACCGACACGGGGGCTGATGAGGTTCGCTACGTCGAGTTCATGGGCAAGGACAATGTGGCTTTTCACAGCGTCAGCTTCCCCGCGACCATCCTGGGGTCAGGCGAGCCTTGGAAAACGGTGGACACCCTCAAGGCCTTCAATTGGCTGAACTGGTACGGCGGGAAATTCTCGACCTCACAGGGCCGTGGCATATTTATGGACGCGGCTCTTGAGATTTTGCCCGCCGATTGCTGGCGGTGGTATCTCACGGCGAATTCGCCCGAGCACTCCGACAGCTCATTTACGTTCGAGCAACTGGTGGCGGCGGTGAACCGCGACCTAGCCGACGTGCTGGGTAACTTCGTCAACCGGATTCTCAAGTTCTGCGAGAGCCGGTTCGAGGGGGTTGTCCCGGCCGGCGGTCAGCCGGGACCTCGGGAGGCGAAACTCTTCGAGGACGTCGCCACGCGGCTTGACGATCTGACCACCCAGTTCGAGGCCATTGAGGTTCGCAAGAGCGCTCAGGCTTTGCGGGGCCTCTGGGTCTTGGGCAACGAATATCTCCAGGAGGCCGCGCCGTGGAGCGCCATTAAGGGCGATCCGGTTCGCGCCGCGGTGATCGTGCGCACGGCGATCAATCTTGTCGGGCTCTATAGCCGCATAAGCGCGCCTGTTATCCCCTTCGCCGCCGAGGCCATGGCCCGCGCCGTTGGCGAGACCTCCGCCGCCTGGCCAGAAGCCGACATCGCCGCCGAGTTGTCACGTATTTCCGAAGGGCGTGCTGTTGCTGCGCCGCCGATCCTCTTTTCGAAGATCGAAGACTCCCAGGTGGCGCAATGGTCGCAGCGGTTTGGCGCGGCTTAGCGCTTTCGCGCGATTATCTCGGCGCTCACGTTTCCTTGAGTTGCGCTAGAGCGACAAAGGCGCAACATGCAAGGCAAGTTCGGTATACTCGGACGACGGACGGAAAAACGACGGCGGCCAACATCTTAGTCGCGGAGGAAACGTCATGGTCCACAGCCACGCCGTGGGTTCGCCCGTGGGCGAGATTCTGCCAAGTATTAACCGGATCAACGATGCCGATCTGAATTGGGCGCTGACCGAAGGCTGGAAGGACTTTCGGGCGCGGCGGGGCGATGTGCTCCTGTTACCGCTAATATATCCACTGGCGGGCTTCGCCGCCGCCGTCCTGGCGCTTGATAAAAGCTTCTTGCCGATGCTGTTTCCAGCGGTGGCTGGCCTTTCAATTTTGGGCCCGGCCGTAGCGGTTGGGTTTTACGAGCTGGCGCGCCGGCGCGAAGCCGGGCTTGACTCCAACTGGTCCCATTTCATCGATCCATTGCGGGGTCGCGGGCGTGGCCCCTTGGCTATGCTGACAGTGGGACTGGTCGTCCTGTTCACCGCCTGGCTGGGCGCCGCATCGCTCATTTTTCACGCCACGATCGGCGCCTCAGGTTCCTTGAGCCTCAGCGATTTCGTCGGACGTCTCCTGACCACGCCGGAGGGCTGGACCATGATCGTAGCCGGAAATTTGGTCGGTTTTGGCTTCGCCGTCGCAACACTTGCCGTAACACTGGTCTCATTTCCGATGGTTGTTGACCGCCCCGTCAGCGCGGCCACTGCTGTGACCACCTCTCTTCGGGCCGTGGCGTCTAACCCCGCCATCACGGCGAGCTGGGGCTTGCGGGTGGCGGCGCTTCTGCTGGTGGGATGTTTACCCCTGTTTCTGGGGCTGCCGATCATTCTGCCCCTTTTGGGTTATGCCACCTGGCATCTTTACACCCGACTGGTCCCCCGCTGACGGGCGCCAAGAGACCTGTCCGATAATGCGGTTGTCGCGGACATGAGCGTCAGGGGTTGATGGCGTGGGGGGAAGGGGTTATCGCCCGCGCCGTGTTCGACAGAAGTAATGATCGTGTCCTGGTGACGCCGCTCTCCCCTCCACGGCCGCGCGGAACCCCCGATCGCGACGCCGTGATTCAGCTGGTCTAGACGTCATGCCCACCGCCAAGGTCAACGGTGTCGATGTCGCCTTTGAGAACGGGATGACGGTTCTACAAGTAGCGGAACTTGCTGGGGAGGAAATTCCCCGCTTTTGCTACCATGAGCGCCTGTCCATCGCGGGCAATTGCCGCATGTGTCTTGTGGAGGTGAAGCCGGGCCCCCCAAAACCGCAAGCCTCGTGTGCGCTGCCGGCCGCGGACGGTCAGGAGATCATCACCAACTCGCCCATGGTTAAAAAGGCCCGGGAAGGGGTGATGGAGTTCCTGCTCATCAATCATCCGCTGGATTGCCCAATCTGCGATCAGGGCGGGGAATGCGATCTTCAGGACCAGTCCATGGGCTATGGCCGGGACGCTTCGCGTTACGCCGAGAACAAGCGCGCCGTGGAAGAGAAATTCATGGGCCCGCTCATCAAGACCGTGATGACCCGCTGTATCCAATGCACCCGCTGCGTGCGGTTTGTGACGGAAGTGGCGGGTGTATCGGAGATCGGCATGATTTCCCGGGGCGAAGACGCCGAGATCACGACGTACCTGGATCAGGCGATCACCAGTGAGCTGTCGGCCAATGTCATCGACCTCTGCCCGGTTGGGGCGCTGACGTCGAAGCCCTATGCGTTTAACGCCCGCTCCTGGGAGCTTACCAAGACAGCCAGCATCGACGTTATGGATGCGCTGGGCAGCGCGATCCGCGTCGACTCTCGCGGGCCTGCCGTGCTGCGAGTCCTCCCGCGCACCCATGACGCGGTGAACGAGGAATGGATCAGCGACAAAACCCGCTATGCCTGCGATGGGCTTTCGCGTCAGCGTCTCGATAGACCGATGCTGCGTCGGAACGGCCGGCTAACGCCCGTCAGCTGGGGTGAGGCGCTAGGCGCCGTGGCGGACAAGATCCAGGCGACGGCTTCTGACCGTATCGGCGTGATCGCCGGCGATCTACAGGACTCTGAGTCGATGAAAGCGGCGCTCGATCTCTTTAGTGGGCTCGGGGTGACATCCCTGGACTGTCGTCCTGACGGACTGGCGCTTGGGGACGGGCCGCGGGAAAGCTGGCTCTTCAACAGCACATTTGAGGGCCTTGAAAGCGCGGATACAATCTTGCTGATTGGCGCGCATCCCCGGATTGAGGCGGCGGTCTTCAATGCCCGTCTGCGCAAGCTATGGCTCAGCGGCCGGACGCGTATCGCCGCGATTGGCGCTCCCGCGGATCATGGCTTTGGCTGCGAACATCTCGGTGTGGGAGCCGAGGCGCTTGGCGCGATCTTGGCGGGCGACGGCGAGTTCGCCAAGGCCATGGGCGGCGCTGAACGACCCGCCATCATCATGGGAACTGGCGCCCTGGCACGCCCGGATGGTCCGGCGGTACTGGCCGCCGCCGCTAAACTTGGCGCAGCTATGAAGGTGGTCCGCGAGGGCTGGAACGGCTGGAACGTCCTTCACACGGCCGCAGCCAGAGTTGGTGGGCTCGACCTCGGGTTTATCCCGCGACGGGGCGGGAAGGATGCGCGGGCTATGCTATCGAAGGGCGCACTCGACGTGCTGGTCCTCATGGGCGTGGACGAGGTGGATCTTTCCGCCAGCGACGCCTTCGTGGTCTATTTGGGGACCCATGGGGACGCCGGCGCCCATCGCGCGGATGTCATTCTCCCCGGCGCGGCCTACACCGAAAAAAGCGGCCTATATGTGAACGCGGAAGGACGGGTTCAGCGCGGTGAGCGGGCTGTCTTTCCTAAAGGCGAGGCGCGCGAGGACTGGGCCATCTGGCGCGCGCTCTCAGCTGAGCTCGGCGCGCAGCTCCCTTATAATAGTTTGGAGCAGCTTCGCGACCGACTGTTTGCAGAGCACCCGACGTTTGGCCAGATTGACTTCTCACCGGGCACAATCCCCGCGTGGTTGGACCTGAGCAGCCTGGGCCTCGTTGGCGAGATCGGACCCGCGCCATTCGCCAGCCCCATCAAGGCGTTTCACCTCACCAATCCGATTTGCCGGGCCAGCGTGACCATGGCCGAATGCGCGGCCTTGGCGGGCGGCGCGGCGCGGCTGGCGGCAGAGTAGGCGAATGGCGTCGGCTCCCTTCTTCGCCACGCCGCTGGGTTGGGCAGTCATCACTGTCCTTCAGATCCTTGCCGTCCTTGTCTGGCTCCTGATTTCTCAAGCTTTCTTTATGGTCGCCGACCGAAAGATCTGGGCGGGCGTGCAGATGCGAAAGGGCCCGAATGTCGTTGGTCCGTTCGGGATGATGCAGTCCTTTGCCGATCTCATAAAGTTCATTCTCAAGGAGATCGTGGTCCCCGCTGGGGCGGACAAGATGGTCTTTCTGCTCGCCCCTCTGATCAGCTTCACTCTCGCTTTTGGCGCCTGGGCGGTCATGCCTCTGGCGCCCGGCTGGGTCGTTTCGAATATCAACGTCGGGGTTCTTTATCTCTTCGCCATCTCTTCGCTGGGTGTTTACGGTGTGATCATGGGCGGCTGGTCGTCCAATTCAAAGTATCCCTTCCTGGGTAGCCTAAGATCCGCCGCTCAGATGGTGAGTTATGAAGTTTCCATCGGCTTTGTGATTGTCACCGTCATTCTGATTACAGGTTCCCTTAATCTGGTGACGATCGTCGACCACCAGGCCGGGTGGTTCTGGCACTGGAATGTGCTGGGTGGCGGCGGATGGCGCTCGCTGCCGATGGCGCTGGTGATGATCCCCATGTCGGTGATTTTTTTCATCTCGGCCCTCGCCGAGACCAACCGGCCACCCTTCGATCTGCCGGAAGCCGAGTCTGAACTGGTGGCGGGTTATCAGGTGGAATATTCATCCACGCCGTACCTGCTGTTTATGATCGCTGAATTAGCGAACATCTTGCTCATGTGCGCGCTGATTAGCGTGCTCTTTTTCGGGGGCTGGCAGGCTCCCTTCCCGACACCCTTCACGGTTTCCTGGAAGCCAATTTGGGTCAGCTTCTTTGGCTTCATGTGGTTTTTCATGAAGATGATCTTCTTCTTCTATCTGTTCGCCATGGTGAAAGCGATTGTGCCCCGATACAGATATGATCAACTCATGCGTCTGGGCTGGAAGATATTTCTGCCAACCTCCATCGTGGCGGTGGTAGCCGTTGCCGGGTGGCGCGTTTTCACCGCGGGAGGCGCCGGATAGGTCATGGCCATGTTCCAACGCATCGGTCAGGCAATCCGCGGCGCGGCCCTGATGGATTTCATCGGCGCCTTTGGCCTTGGCATGAAGTACATGGTCCGCCCGAAGGCCACTGTGCTCTATCCCAACGAGCGCAATCCCCAATCACCCAGATTTCGTGGAGAGCACGCTTTGCGCCGCTATCCCAGCGGAGAAGAGCGCTGCATTGCCTGCAAGCTTTGTGAGGCGATCTGTCCGGCGCAGGCTATTACGATTGAGGCCGAAGCGCGCGCGGATGGATCGCGGCGCGCCACCCGCTACGACATCGATATGGTCAAATGCATATACTGCGGTCTGTGCCAGGAAGCCTGTCCCGTGGACGCTATCGTCGAGGGCCCGAACCTCGAATTCGCCGTCGAGACCCGCGAGGAGCTTTATTATGACAAAACGCGCCTCCTCGAGAACGGCGACCGCTGGGAGCGTGAGATCGCGAAGAATCTGGAACTGGACGCGCCGTATCGGTAAGACCCCCTCTCACTAAGAACCGCCTCGCCTCAAACGCGGCTTCCGACAACTAATCCGTTTCGCGACGGACTTTCAAAGCTCGAGACCATGCTGCCGCAGGCAATCGCCTTCTATGTGCTCGCCGCCGTCACGGTCATTGGGGCCTTGTCGGTTATTTTCGCGCGCAATCCGGTTCACTCCGTGCTGTTCTTGATCACCGATTTCTTCTCGGCGGCCGGACTCTTCGTTTTGATGGGTGCGGAATTTCTCGCGATGATTCTGCTAGTCGTCTATGTGGGCGCGGTCGCGGTTCTGTTCCTATTCGTCGTCATGATGCTCGACGTGGACTTTGCCACCCTGCGTCAGGGCTTCTCGCGATATCTGCCGTTAGGCGGGTTGATCGCAGTGGTGCTCACTGTTGAGATGGGCGTCGTGGCCTCCACGATAGCCCATACGGGCGCCGCAGCCGCGTCGTCCGGGCCCCTCACGCAATTTGGTGCTGTAACCAATGCCGAATCCATCGGCCGCGTTCTCTATACGGACTATGTCTACATCTTCCAGGCTGCCGGCATGGTGCTCCTGGTGGCGATGATTGGCGCAATCGTGCTCACCCTCAAGCACCGATCCGGGGCCAAGCGCCAGAACGTGGGAGACCAGACGGCCCGGACCGAGGCCAAAGGGATGCGCCTCGTGACGATCAAGTCCGGCGAGGGGATAGACGCGTGACAATCGGCCTTTCGCATTACCTCGTGGTGGCCGCGATTCTGTTCACCATCGGCGTCTTCGGCATTTTCGTGAACCGGCGAAACATCATAGTCATTCTGATGTCCATCGAGCTGATCCTCTTGGCGGTTAACATCAATCTGGTCGCCTTTTCGGTGTTCCTGCACGACGTCGTCGGCCAGGTTTTCGCCCTCTTCGTCCTAACTGTCGCCGCCGCCGAGGCCGCGGTGGGTTTGGCTATCCTTGTCACTTTTTTCCGGTGGCGTGGCGACATCGCGGTGGATGACGCCGCTGTGATGAAGGGCTGATCGCGGTGAACGGACGCGTCGGGTTGGCGGCGGAGGAGGGCCGCGCGTGACTCCTCAACTCATTGTCGTCCTTCTGGTTTTCGCGCCGCTGCTGGGTGCTGTGACGGCGGGCCTTTTCGGTCGCCTAACTGGCGATCGCGCCGCTATGGTGGTCACCACGGGCCTTCTGCTCATCTCCTGCGCTTTCGCCTGGACGACGTTCCTGAGCGTTATCTGGGGAAGCTGGCCGCACGCTTTCACCCTAGCGCTCGCGCCCTTCATAAATGTGGGCTCCTTCCACTCCACCTGGTCGATCCGAGTCGATTCCCTGTCGGCGGTGATGCTGGTGGTGGTGACAACCGTCTCGGCTCTCGTCCACATCTATAGCTGGGGCTACATGCGCGAGGATCCGGCTAAACCGCGCTTTTTCGCGTATCTGTCGCTCTTCACCTTCGCCATGTTGGCCCTCGTCACGGCTGCCGATTTCATGCAGCTGTTCTTCGGCTGGGAAGGGGTGGGCCTCGCCAGCTATCTCCTGATCGGGTTCTGGTACGAGCGGCCCACCGCCAACGCCGCCGCCATCAAGGCGTTCGTTGTCAACCGCGTCGGCGACGCCGGCTTCGCGCTGGGGATCATCACAGTCTATTGGGCGTTCGGCACGATCCGCTTCGCCGAAATCTTCCCGCTAGTCCCGTCCCATCTGGCGATGGCTTGGCGGTTTGGCGCCGGGACATTCCAGCTCATGGATCTCGCCTGCGTGCTCCTGTTCATCGGCGCCATGGGCAAGTCGGCGCAGTTCCTGCTGCACACCTGGCTGCCCGACGCCATGGAAGGGCCCACGCCCGTTTCGGCGCTCATCCATGCCGCCACGATGGTCACGGCGGGCGTTTATATGGTCTGCTTGCTATCTCCGATGTTTGAAGCCGCCCCAGTGGCTAAGGCCCTTGTCACGGTCGTGGGCGCGGTCACCTGTCTTTTCGCGGCGACGATCGGGCTGGCGCAGAACGACATCAAGCGGGTCATCGCCTATTCGACCTGTTCGCAGCTCGGCTACATGTTCTTCGCCGCGGGCATAGGTGCCTATCCGGCGGCCATGTTTCATCTCTTCACCCACGCCTTCTTCAAGGCTCTGCTGTTCCTGTGCGCCGGCTCCGTGATCGAGGCCATGCACCATGAGCAGGACATGCGGAAAATGGGCGCGCTCTGGAACAAGGTTCCAGTCACCTATGCGGCTATGATCATCGGCACCCTGGCCATCACCGGTGTTGGCATTCCGGGCCTGGATATCGGTTTTGCCGGATTCTATTCCAAAGATGCCATCATCGACTCGGCCTATGTCGCGGGCCAGACAAGCCAGACAGGAATGTTCGCCTTCGTCGCGGGAATGCTAGCTGCTGGCCTGACGTCCTTTTATTCGTGGCGCCTGATCTTCATGACCTTTCATGGACACGCAAAATGGGCGGGGCACGCCGCCCATGAGCCGCACGGCGCGGCCACCGATCACGGGCGCCATGACGCTCACGGCGGCGCGCCACATGAGAGTCCCGTGTCGATGGTCGGCCCGCTGATCCTTCTGGCGGTGGGCGCGGCTTCGGCGGGGATCGTCTTTGACAAGATCTTCGTCGGCGGAGACCGCGCGTCCTTCTGGCGCGGAACCCTCTCAACGCTCACCAGCGGCCGCCTGCTCGCTGAAATCGACCATCTACCAATTTGGGTCGTCTGGGCGCCTTTGGGGGTGACGGCTATCGGATTCGGGGCTGCTTGGTACTACTACATTACACGCGAGGGGCTCGGCGCGCGCATCGCCGCGCGTCGGGGGCTCATCTGGTCCTTCCTCTACAACAAGTGGTACTTTGACGAGCTCTACGACCTCATCTTCGTTCGCACTGCGCGTTGGCTTGGCGACGTCTTCTGGAAGACCGGCGATAAGGCCCTGATCGATGGTCTAGGCCCTGACGGGGTGGCCGCGACAAGCAACACCATCGGCAGGGCCGCCTCTCTGTTTCAGAGCGGCTATCTCTATCATTATGCCTTCGTGATGCTGGTTGGAGTCGCTGGGCTCGTGTCGTACGCCCTGTGGGCGTTCAGATGACCGGCCTGTTATCACTCACGATTTTCGCGCCGCTGATGGGCGTCGCGGCCATTCTGGTGATCCGCGCTTTTGGCAAGGAAGGTGAGGCCTCCGCCTCCGCCGCCCGCTGGATCGCGCTCGCCACCACGCTCGCCACCCTGGCCCTGGCGATTCTAGTGGTCGCGGACTTCAGACCAAGCCTTGCCGGTTTCCAGCTTCTGGAGACCCACACCTGGTTTGCCGGACTGAATTATAGGCTGGGTGTCGACGGCATTTCGGTGCTGTTCGTGCTTCTAACCGCTTTCCTCATGCCGATCTGCATCATCGCCTCCTGGCGCTCGGTTCACGAGCGCGTGGTGGAATATATGATCGCCTTCCTGATCCTCGAATGTCTGGTGATCGGAGTCTTTTGCGCCCTGGATCTGCTGGTCTTCTATCTGTTCTTCGAGGGTCAGCTTGTGCCGATGTTCCTGATCATCGGGATCTGGGGCGGCGCGAACCGCGTCTATGCAGCCTTTAAGTTCTTTCTCTACACGCTCCTCGGCTCCGTACTGATGCTGGCGGCGATCCTGGCCATGATCTCCATCGCCCATACCTCCAGCATCCCTCAGTTGATGGCCTATCATTTTGCGCCGGGCGTCCAGACCTGGCTATGGCTCGCCTTTTTCGCCTCCTTCGCGGTGAAGATGCCCATGTGGCCGGTGCACACTTGGCTTCCTGACGCCCATGTGGAGGCGCCGACGGCTGGCTCGGTGATCCTGGCGGGGATCCTCTTGAAGATGGGTGGCTATGGCTTCATGCGATTCTCCTTGCCCATGTTCCCCAATGCGAGCCTCGCCTTCACGCCCCTGATCTTCACGCTGTCGGTCATAGCCATCGTCTACACATCCCTAGTGGCGTTCCGGCAGACCGACATGAAGAAGCTGATCGCCTATTCCTCCGTGGCCCATATGGGCCTGGTCACTTTGGGGATCTTCTCAGGCAACCTGCAGGGCGAGCAGGGGGCACTCTTCCTGATGCTGAGCCACGGGGTCATTTCTGGCGCGCTCTTTCTCTGTGTGGGCGTGGTTTATGACCGGATGCACACCCGGGAGATCGCCTTCTATGGCGGGCTCGCGGCCAAGATGCCGATCTATGCGGCGGTCTTCATGCTCTTCAACATGGGCAATGTCGGCTTGCCGGGCACCAGCGGCTTTGTCGGTGAGATTCTGACCCTCACAGGGACCTACGGCGCGTCGACGTGGCCCGCGATTATCGGCGTCTCGGGGATCATTCTGTCAGCCGTTTACGCCCTCTCGCTCTACCGCCGTGTCGTCTTTGGTCAGATCACCAATCCCGCATTGTCGTCGATCACCGATCTGGTCAATCGCGAGAAGTTGATCTTCGCGCCGCTGATCATTGCCACCCTGGCGCTCGGTTTCCAGCCTGGCCTGATCTTCAGCGTCACCGAGGTGGCCAGCACACATCTGGCTCAGGCCTTCCACCTCGCGACGGGTCGGTGAGTTTCTCATGAGCCCTTTCCACCTCCTCGCCCTGGCCGCCCCACAGGTCGTTCTGGTCACGGCGGCCTTGTTGTTGCTGGTCTGGGGCGCGTTCCAACCTTACACGGGGCGTCTTTTTGTCTTCGCCGCCGCCGCCGTCCTGGTCGCTGCTGCCGTTGCGGCCGTCGCCGCGCCGCCCGGTCGCGCCTTTCTGGGCGCCCTGATCGTCGACAAGGCCGCCACCTTCGCGGAGGTGATCATCTATCTCGCCAGCGTGGTGGCGATTGTTCTTGGCGAGCCGTGGTTCGCCCGACGGGGCGTCAAGCGCTTTGAATATCCCGTGCTGGTGATCGTCGCGGCGCTGGGTATGGGAATGATGTGCCGGGCCGGGGACCTGATCTCGCTGTTTGTCGCCATAGAGTTGCAATCCCTGCCGCTCTACATCCTGGCCGCCTTTTCCCGCGATGACGGCAAATCCGCCGAGGCTGGGCTGAAATATTTCGTGCTGGGCGCGCTCTCCTCCGGCATCCTCCTCTATGGCGCCTCGCTGATCTATGGCTTCGCAGGCTCCACGCATTTCGACGCGATTTCTGTCTCGATATCTCACGGGATCGGCAACGGGGTTTTGCTCGGACTCGTGTTCCTAATCTGCGGAATCGCCTTCAAGGTCTCGGCCGCGCCGTTTCATATGTGGACGCCAGATGTGTACGAAGGGGCGCCAACCCCCGTGGTGGGCTTCTTCGTGGGCGCGCCGAAGCTCGCGGCCATGGTTCTTCTGGCTCGGGTCCTCACCGAGAGCTTCGGGGCTCAGGTCTTCCAGTGGCGCCAGATCCTAGTTGCCATGGCCATTCTCTCCGTCGCCGTGGGAGCCTTTGCGGGCCTTCGTCAGACGAACCTCAAGCGCCTCTGGGCTTATTCGTCCATCGCCAATGTCGGCTATGCCCTGGTGGGGTTGGCGGCGGGAGGGCCGGCCGGCGTTCAATCGATGATGATCTATATGGCCCTTTATGTGGTCGACGTGACCGGCTTTTTTGCCTGCCTGATGGCACTCTCGCGTGGCGGAAAACCCATGGAAACCATGGCCGACTTCGCCGGTCTTGTGCGCGAGCGTCCGGGGCTCGCGGTGGCGATGACGGCCTTCGCGCTTTCGGGCCTCGGCATGCCGCCCTTCAGCGGCCTGTGGGGCAAGTACTATGTGTTCAAGGCGGCCATGGGCGCGGGCCTCGCGCCGGTGGCGGTGATTGCTCTCATCGGGAGCGTCGTCGCCGCATATTATTATCTGCGGCTGATCAAGGTCATGTGGCTCGATCCGACCCCGGGGCCCACCGATGCGCCGCCGATCGAGGCGACAGCCGTCACCTATGCCGCAGCCATGTTCGCCTTCCCGGCGGTGCTGATCGCTCTGGTTTTCATCGATCCTTTGGCCCATTCGGCGGCCCTGGGCCTGATGCAAAGATAGGCAGGAGCGAATCGTGAGCCTAACCCGACGTGAACTTGCGGTGGGTCTGCCCGTCGGGGCAGCCCTCATGACCGCAGCTAGCACTGCTCGTGCCGCGGGATCGTCGGACGCTTTCCGCGCTCTGGCGGATGCGGAGTGGAAATGGCGTCAGGAGCAGTTCGCCGACGACGAGGATTCTCGGCGGGGCGTACAGGCATCCCTTCCCGATGTTGGGGCGGAGGCGCAGGCCGCGCGGCTCGCGCGGTGGCGCGATGTTCAAGCCCAGTTGGCGAAATTTGATCCCACCAGTTTCAGCGCCGCCGAGCGGATCAATTTCGAGGTCTATAAAGGCCAGATCGACGCCCTGACGGCGTCTCAGGCCTACGGAGATTGGCAGGCTCCCTTCAATAGCGACTCATCGTTTTGGGACAATTTCGCCGGCGCCCCCCGCAGGACCTTCCGGACCGAAAAAGACTACCGCAACTACTTGGCGCAACTTGGTCAGACACGCCGTTTTTTCGACCAGCAGATCGCGGCCATGCGCCTCGGGTTGGCGCGGGGGTTCACGCCGCCGAAGGCGACGCTCGCCGGGCGGGACAAGTCCGTATCGGCGGTCAGCGAGGCGCGGCCCCGCGAGACGGTGTTCTTCGAACCTTTCACCAAGTTTCCGGCGAGCTTTAGCCCCGCCTTGCGGGCCGAACTGACTGACAAGGGCGAGACCGTCATCCGTGATCATGTCATTCCCGCCCATGCGACGCTCTACGTCTTTCTTAGCCAGGTTTACATTCCGGGGGCCCGGACGACCCTCGCTGCCTACGACCTGCCGGACGGCAAGGCCTACTACCAGTCCAAAATCCGGGAGTTCACCACCCTCGATCTCCCACCTTCCGAAATCCACGCCCTGGGCCTCTCGGAGATCGAGAAGATCCGCGGAGAGATGCAGGCGGTGATGGCTGAGGTGAAGTTTACGGGCGACCTGCCGGCCTTTCTTAACTTCCTGAGGACCGATCCCCAGTTCTATGTGACCACGCCCCAGGCTCTGCTGGATCGGGCCGCCTGGATCGCCAAGACCTTCGACGGCAAGGCTGCGGACTGGTTTGGACGCCTGCCGCGCAGTCGCTTCGCCATCAAGCCGGTGCCCGCCGCCATCGCTCCGTTTTACACGGCCGGGCGGGGCGGTCCCGGGGTCTACCTCGTGAATACCTATGATCTTCCCTCGCGCTCGCTCTATGCGCTGCCCGCCCTGACGCTTCACGAGTCCGCGCCCGGCCATGCGTTCCAGATGCCGCTGGCGAACGAACAGCATGATCAGCCGGAATTCCGGCGCAAAAGCTACATCTCCGCGTTCGGCGAGGGCTGGGCCCTCTATTGCGAGCGACTGGGCGTGGATATGGGGATGTACGAAACGCCCTATGATCTGTTCGGCATGCTGAGCTATCAGGCTTGGCGGGCGGCCCGTCTGGTGGTGGATACGGGCGTTCACGCCATGGGCTGGTCCCGGGATCAGGCCATCAACTATCTGGCGGCCAATACGGCCCTCGCTCACCACGAGATCGAGACCGAGGTGGACCGCTATATCAGCTGGCCCGGCCAGTCGCTGTCATACTACCTTGGGGAAAAGGCCATCATGACGGCGCGCGCCAAGGCCGCGGCCGCGCTGGGCGCGAAGTTCGATATTCGCGCCTTCCACGACACGGTGCTGCAACTCGGGTGTGTGCCCCTGCCCATCCTCACCGCGCGCATAGACCAGTTCATCGCCGAGGGCGGACCCTCGCCCTATCCGGCGACCGATGTCTGACAGGCCGCCGATCCTCGCCTTCGCGGAGATCGACTCCACCAATCTTGAGGCGCGGCGCCAGATGGATGCGGGAGGCAGCGCGCCGCTGTGGATCACAGCGGGGCGCCAGACAGCGGGACGGGGGCGTCGGGGGCGGCCTTGGCAGACGGAGCAGGGCAATCTCGCCGCCACCTTGCTTCTGGCGACGGCCAAACCCCCTATCGAGGCGGCCCAGATCGCCTTTGTCGCGGCGCTGGCGGTGGCCGATGTTACGGCGAATTATGTCCCTACAGCCTTGGTGACGCTGAAATGGCCCAATGACACCCTGATCGGCGGCCGCAAGGTCTCAGGCGTTCTGGTGGAGTCTAGCGCTCATCCGACGGGGGGGCTGTGGGTGGCCGTGGGGATCGGGGTCAATCTGGCTCATGCGCCAGAGGATGTGGACCGTCCGGCCACGAGCTTCAGCGCCCATATGACGGGACCACCTCCAACGCCCTTGGAGGCGCTCGACATCCTTTCTGGCGCCATGGAACATTGGCGGGGACTGTGGGAGTCCGCCGGGTTCGCGCCCATCGCCGAGGCCTGGACCTCCCGCGCCCATGGTTTGGGAGAGCGATGCGTGGCGCGGCTTCCGGCCGAGACCGTCGAGGGCGTCGCCGAGGGCCTGGACGCCGACGGCGCGCTACGACTGCGCCTGGCCAATGGCGCCTTGCGTCGGATCACGGCCGGCGACGTGTTCTTCTGACGCCACCGCTCTTAGAAGAGCTTTGCCGCTTTCTGGAGCGCTATGAAGAGTCCGGTGGCGAAGGGGACGGCGACGGCGAGCCAGGCCAGGGCGCCCCAGAGACCCAAGGAATCGGACTTTGCCGATGCGGCGGCGCCGGGCGGCGTCTCGCCGACCGCGTCCTCGCTCATCATCCGACGCGCGCTGACCGGCCGCACCAACAGGTTGCAAACTAAACCGACGATAAGCAG
>Ga0116227_10009231_pt1 | contig 18028 bp, 17 predicted proteins | sample S1TSphgellanicum_FD_89693 | JGI IMG/M metagenome (GOLD analysis project Ga0116227, IMG submission 89693) | Host-associated microbial communities from peat moss isolated from Minnesota, USA - S1T2_Fb - Sphagnum magellanicum MG | ecosystem: Host-associated > Plants > Peat moss > Unclassified... | reverse complement strand
TCCCTATGATGATCTCCGCTTCAATGACACGCTGACCCAATCTTTTGACAATCAACCTTGTACCATTGCACAATCCTATTGATTGATTGAGATTGTGCAACAAAAGGATTGGCACACCCACTTTGAGTTGCAGCTCATGAATTGCGATACCGCTGAATCGCAAAGTGTTTATAAATTCCACTAGATAAAATGAATCCATTGAAACTCTTGTAGCAACATTTGCACCTTCTTCTGTTGGAGCCAAAGAATTTGCGCTCAGGTATGTGTGTAATTCTTTAGATAACAATTCTAAAATTGCATTGTTGACTTCATCAACGTCAATATTTTTGGGGGTTAGAATGTTGCGTTGCATAAGATACATGGCATCCCCAGAGTGGCACCGGTGATCCGGATAGATGGTGCGGATTAATCTTCTTAAGCTGCAATCTTCTGTTGGTAGCCTCATATGGGATGGAATCTTGATCCAATCTGGATCGTCACCTTCTTCTCCTGTAATGGCGGGAAGACTACCGTCTCCAACATTCAACACCCATTTGGCAAACTCTCGCTGCTCTTCAGAATTGGTTGCCATGATTCGCATGTTGATATGAAGATGAAGAATTGTAACATGCTGCCAAAGATGCGATCGAGGCAAGGAAGCACTGACAATGTCTTCTCGTCCCGCCTTGGGAACGACAGGCAAGATCTATCGAAAATCCCCACCAAGGACCACGGTTTTCCCACCAAAGATTTTCCCGGTTGCCTGTGCGTCATCCAATTGCATCAAATCACGCAGGGTGCAATCAATAGCTTCGAAAGCTCAGCGATGCATCATCGGTGCTTCATCCCAAATGATCAGATCAGCTTTATGCACCAGCTCGGCCACTTTCATTTGTTGTGTGATGTTGCAAGTTGATTCATCGTGCAGATCAATCAGAATCTTGAATCTTGAATGGGCGGTTCTGCCGCCCGGAAGCAACAAAGACGTAATTCTTGATGAGGCAACTGCAAGCATGATTTTGCCTTGCCTTCGTAGACGGGACAAAAGTGTTGTCCAAACAAATGTTTTACTGGTTCCACCACTGCCATACACAAAGAATAGTTTGCCCTCTTTGTTTGTCACGACATTCAAAATAGTTTGGTATGTGTTGCGTTGATCATCATTGAGCCTATCTTCTGCATTGTCCGCATCTGTGGTCAATGAATGTTGATCATAAGCCAGTTCTTCTTAGACCAATCGGTTTCCTCCATGAACAGAAAGGATGTAATTAGACTTGGGAAGTGTTGGAAAATCTTCCAGGTGGTGTCCATTGCGCATGAGAACCTGATCAATCTCATACAATGCACGATCCTTTAACGCATCCTCAAAAAGGGTAACAGTTGGATCAGCATGCTCGCAGCGTGTCATTGCTTCGATGTCATCGCTCAAAGACTCCCAATGTGCATCCCATAGCTATCTGGGATTCGTGACCTCACAAAACATGAACATGGAGGCAAACATGTCACGCAGCTGTCGTCCTGAGGCCCAAACACCGGCTTTTTCCAAGGCTTGATCCCATTCATTGTCGTTTGCAAGCAAACCCATGGCAATGCATGCATCTTTGAATGTGTCGTGCACTCTGCCATCCACTGTTTGCAAATGTTCGTAGGATGTGGCACCTTTGACGTAGTTCAGCAGCATTCGTAAATAATAACGTTCACTTGATGTCGAGTGTGCATAATACATGCGACCAATGGCAAAACCTCTCTTGCGCAGTGTCCATCATTTCAACTTCTGATTCCACGCCCATTGTTGAGGGAATTGATCGAACGTAAGGCTTCGTGCAACTTCCGATTCTTAGTTTGTTTTGAACCATTCTGTCAGCATCGTTATGGAAATGGCTGACCGTGTTGCCACTTCTTGCACATCATTGCCATCGCAAAACAACACCATTTGCTGATTGGGCAAATGGTATTGCAGACGCTCAACGGTAGGAAATCGTTCATGCATATCAAACTTGAAGATGCGCCACGCTGCTTCCGATGCAGATACATAGCGACAGTCGAGATATTTTTTAAATTCATCAGTATCGACCACATTTCCTTCGGTGGCATTGTCGTTCTCGCACGAGATTTCAACAGTCGCACGATCATGTCTTTTATATACGTACTTGAATAAATACTTGGTTGCACGAATATTGTTGCAGACCTCAACGTTGATGTGCGCATCGTATTTGGTCGATAAATAGACATTGTGCGGTATCACCTAATGATTGTCCAATTTAATGCCATGAACCACAACTGTGTGCCCCATATCTCTACACCGATAAATAAGGTATCCGTTTACATCCGTCACCGTTTCGAATTAGAACTTGCGTGGATATTGTTTTTTGCATTTGCCTTCTTCCATGCATGAGGCATTTGGGAACGCAGCTCCACATGGACCATGCATCGTGCATCTGGCAACCGTCTCGTGGGCCAACTTTCTTTGTTTTTGAATTCGGAAGTTCAGCACTAATCATGTGGTTTACATCTTCGACCGTGTGTGGCTTGAAGTCTTCGGTAAAGAAGATGAGAATGTGTGCATGCGGCAGCCCACGCTTTTGAAATTTAACGACATAGATTCCCGCAATCGTGCGTCCCAGAATATGCTTCTTGTGAATGTCATTGATCAACTCCTTTAGCTTGATTTTGAACATTCGGGTTACCAAATCCGGTCGATCCTGAGGTTGTTGTTCGAGCAGCAACGTTCTCTTGATTTCAAGCCACTGGGGATTGTAAGTGAATGTAACAAACGCATCCGGGCAGCCTGCCCATCTGCAGATTGCCATGGCATCTTGATAATTCTGAACCATGTGATGTGGACCTACTATGAAAGAAGATGGCAGAATGATCTTCTATCCGATGGTAACAACCTTATTGTCACCTGTAACTATGGCGTCTTGAAGGCCTTGATAAAGATCCACACGAAGCTTTTTTTGATTCAGGTGCAGATACTTCAAACGATTTTGTTCGATAGCCGCATAAGCATCCACAATGTATTAATGCCGCAATCGGTCACCTCGAAGTAACGCAATGCCATCAGTGTCTCGATGTTGAAGTTGATAACCGTAAAATTTTGCCATTGTCACATTGCAATGCTTTTTTCAAAGCTTAGATTCTTCCGCATGGTCGTCATCTGAATCTACATCAACAACAACACCATTGAGCGGAATATTCGGATGCCATCCATCCTCACCGTAAGGAAATAACAATGGATAATGTAGAGCCATGTATCCCACATGTAGTTCGGAAATGCGCTAAAACGGGCCAGCTTGCTGAGCAAGGACGACGTCAAGTTTGTCTACAGCCTCAAAACCATCTCCTACCATCAATGTAGCAACTTCATCGGCTGTCGACACATTGTATCGGCGGGCATCCTTTGTTCGAGAGGTAATGAAACGCAATTTCAGATCCATGGGAACACCTTCTGTTGCCATCATATCCCTTGCCATTTTGAACACTTCGACATAAGGATTAATATTGTACATCATGGTCAACAACCGATCCAACGTCGTTGGATCAAGCGAAGGCATAACGACATGACGGTTTTGACATTCGTGTTTCGTATCATGAATGTATAGTTGTGCAAACTATGGTCGTTGGCCTTCGACAGGACATAGGGATCCGATTTTGTGATAAAATTCACCTTGAATGCGAAAGGAGTTTGGTCTAGGGCCTCTTGTTACCGACTCATCAACTTTGGCACCGAGCGAAGTGAATACTAACACCGAATTGTACATGCGAATTTGATCTCGAAATTTGACAACACTGCTCTCTTTGTTGGTTAAAAGAACTTCTAGCTCTTGCGGTGTTGTAGGAAGATTCGGCAACAAAACTTTGCCATTTTCGCAACATAGAGAAAATTGTGGGTTGTTGTTTGTTGACTTTGCCGATCGTTCTTTGATCCACATTTTCGCGCTGCAGAATCCACATATTGTGTCCATTTCTCCACAATCCCATCGTCTCGGGGTTGACGCATCTTCGTCTCCAAACAATTGTAATGCATCATTGCGAAGAGAAGGTTGTTCACGTTGCTTAACATGCCGTTTTTTCTGTAGGCGATTGTGACGTTCATGTGCAGATTCTGACGTGACTTGATTAAATTATGTTAGAACATTAATATGTGGAACAAGATTTTCTAAAGAGTCAGTTTGCTCGTCATTTCGTTGAGCTTCTAGGTGCTGCCGAAGGGCCGTCAAAGCAGCCAAAGCACTACCATGTTGCGCAATGAGTGCACGCATATGTTCTTGTATGTCTTCGAGCATCTTGGGGCAGGGGGGTTCTCCTGCACTTTTCTGTGCTAGTGCCATGTGTGTGGACATTGTTGAAGTTTGGCTACATCAACTGAAGAATTGTACAGGCGGTGCTATTGATGTCAAAATGTGAGGCAAAATCAATCCCATGGGTGGCGGAGGAAATGAAAGTCCATGGTTTATTAGTTTGTACTCACTTATTTGCTCAAGGCATTGTTGACTCCTGCAAAGATCACAATACCGAAGAAGAGAAAGTGTGTGTGAGAGAGAGAAAGAGAGACAGAGTATTTCAAAGCAATATTGTATGGACTTATCAAAATCCATCTTCTCTCATTTGAATGTGATTAACTTATTGTGTAGTATTAACTTACTTATTTATTAAATGACAAAGAAGCACTGGATAGGTGTTGGATTATATAGTGGGTGAAGGGCATTTCCAAAAGTAAGGGACCTAGAACAACACAATAGCCAAGTTTGGGTTCACATTTTGCAAATGTTCTAAACTCATGTGCTCTACTCATAGTTAAAGCATGAGGAAAGCATTATCGGGAACTTGAACATATATATCATAGTCATTGAACGGATTCAGCAAATGTTTGCCAAATAATTAATATATTTAGAATCTTAAACGTTGGCTCTGGATTTTTAATTTTTTGAAAATTTTAGTATAAATAATATCATTAGCAAGAGACACCAAATTCTAACGACTACATAGTAATCCTGGTTTGTCTGAACTGTGTGTGATGGGTGTTTGGCCCCCATAGACCTGAATTCTCAAATCCCAAATCTGACCCCCAAAAACTTATTTTTGTTGATTTTGGCATTCTTGGTAATTATTTTTTTCAAAATTTAATTACTTTCAAAATAATTTAATTAATGTTGAATTTGTGAAGGAACCACTTTGTTGGCGTCTACAGAATTGTGCGGCTTGGTATAAATGAACTATTAGGAGGACACCTATTGTTGATTCTATTAATTAATGAGCGGGGTGCACTCAAAAGTTTGTTTATTTGGCTTTGAAGGAGCCATTTTGTTTGGGCCATCATCAATATTTTTTTAAACCATTGGGCAAGTCCCACATTAGAAGCAGCTCTCTGACCCCATCCCCCAAAATAAAAGCACCATCAAGACAACTGGACATTAAGACTCCCAACGTAGCATTACATTGCACAGTGCTACATATTCCTCTGAGTTCAATTTGGAACCCTATTCTATATTCATTTCTATCTAACACAAAGTTCAGCAGTGTACAAACCATGGTACTCTGCAAAGAGCTATGTGAATAAATGCAGAGAGGAACAATCATCCGTCAAGGGCTTCAGTTATGTTTACATTTGCTCATGCAATGCAATCTAAGACTGCCCTGAAGACAGAGATCCTACAGTAAACCCACCCTTCTCTGCTTCAAGCTATGAAATTGTGCAATCCCATTCAAATCACTTTGCAAAACCCCTGGCACGATTCAAAATCTAACAAGAATATGCACCCATCTCAAAGCCAATTTAGCATTCATATATATCATATGTGAGGGCTTTTGTAATCACTCCTTTATATCAAAGGATGCTGATGCATTCCTTGGTGCAAAAAAGAAGTTTCTCTAGAAATTTTCTTGCAATCCTATTAGGTCAAACTTTTGGTGCAGTTTCAGCCTACTGTCTGGTAATCCGTTTACACCTCAATTAAACCCTAGAAGCAAAGCGAGAAGAGGTAGAAAGAAGGAGATGGAACCACCTGCTGGGGCTGGAAAAAGGACCATGGCAGCGGCTTCTGGTAATTGATAATGGCTGTTTGCAGTTCAGCACCCTGCACACCCTTGTCGTGAAAGCGCGTGAAATTGGCAATGGAGTTCAATTTTCCTTCTTTCTCTACAAATTTTGCTGATGGTGAAGATGATGAAGAAGAAGATGATGCTAATGATTCAAAATCCCTCTGTGACGACCAAAAATCTAGAACCACCACCACACCGATCTTTCTTCTCCTCTTATTCCGTCTGCTGATGCTGTTGCTGCAACTGGCAACATATACCCTAGAATTATCCCACTCATTACTACCTAAGAAGAAGATGATGCCAATGATTCAAAATCCCTCCGCGATGACCAAGACTCTAGAGCCACCACCACACCAATCTTTCTTCTCCTCTTCCTCCGTCTGTTGATGTTGTTGTTGCAACTGGCAATAAATACCTTAAAATTATCCCACTCATTACTACCTAGACCACAAGAAGAAGAGTGTGCAAACTCCAATAATCTAGAAGAAGAAGAAGAAGAAGAAGAAGAAGAGACGTCCAAGAGCGACGGATCCAAGCCGAAACCGTTTGAGGAGGACGTCAAGTCACACCCTCGCTATATTTAGCTACTGTCCGTAGCCACTATCCGTCCGGAGTCAGGGGAGGCTTCATTCTTCCTTTATAATATATAATATTCTCTCATAACATCATGGAAGAACATTATTTTCACAAAAAAGTGAAAATTGTCCAACATTTGTTTAAATTGTCTCAATATTCAATTATTGAACCTTAAGGTCTACATTCAAACTATATAGTTGAAAACTTGCAATTTTTTAATTTTTTAATAATTTTAAAAATTTTTGCCAAAACAAAAAATAATCTGATTTATGCCTAAACCATTCATCTATTATGATTTCAAAATCTCTTCCAACCAAGCAAAGTGTTTTTTCTTTTGGTGACATTTTGCATTGTGGTGACAAAACAAAACCAATGTGATTCATGCAAAGGTTTTTTTGTTTTTTAATGGCCCAAAGTCATCAAACTTTGAGGAATTTATTTTTGGAATCATCAAACTTAAACAAAATGTTAAAAGCATAAGTTGTAGCATGTTTATAAAATACAACATAATTCCTTTTTTTTTTACTTGTCTCTTTAATTTTTTGCCAAATTTGGTGAAACTCCTCTTGTTGATAATTGCCAAACCACCTACTTCACAAAATTGGAAATAGAAATCCTAATTCTAGGTGAAGATCTAATTAAAATATTAATTTTGAAAGAAAATAAAAACAAGTGGTTCATTGTGTAGTGGCTCTACCCCTTCTAGCAAACTCAACCTTCAAACTTACAATAATGTCATATATGAAATTTTCAATGAAATGATCAAAACTTCAACTCTATTCATGGTAACAAATACAACGCTTGGTAAACATTCATTAAGAAGGTTTATTTGAAATCAAAGGTTTGCATTATTACTTTTGTTGTTTAACATGTGGAGTAATTTTCTTCAAATTGCAAAGAAGAACAAACAATAAATCTCATTTTTTAGTCTTTAAGTTTGTAAATGAAATAAATGTCTTTATGATTTATGTTTTAAAAATGTGTTGCTGAAAATGTGATATGGGTTGAAAATATCCTTTCACTAATTTGAAGGTTATAAAAGACTTTAAAAAAATCTTAAGAAAAATAAGAAATGGGAATCATATATAGGAAATGTGTCATTGGCTTAGTATGTATGTCTATAACGTCATATTCACGAAAGTGAAACCATTTAAGATAAGTTATTTTTGTTTCAATGTGTAATTGTCATAGCAATGTTTTGTAATACATGCAAGAAAAGAAAACCAATGTTAATATAAAGTAAAAATTTAATAGGGTTAAATAAATTTATGGAAAATGGAAGATGGAATGTTTGGAATTTGGACCTCAAGAAGATTGTGGCAGGACATGAGTTGTAATGTGCAACATTGGAAATTGTAATGGGGATAGTTGGATAGCACCATGATCACTCAATAGGCATGTGATCACATGAAATACATGTGAAAACAATATATACACACCAATTTCCATATGGAAATTTTAAATATGAATCGATTGTAATGGAACAATATTTCTACTAGGTGTATTTCAAACTAAAGTAATCACTTTAGTGACATGCCTTTATATGTGTGACAATACTGTAATTTGGATGTGATGCCTATGTGATGTATGTAATATATATATAGTTATATTTACATGTTAAAGTTAAGAAAACCTTTTCTAAACATTTTGCACCTACAAATATATTTTTTTGGCTAATAAATATATTGAATGAAATGTGAACAAAATTAGGTGCGTGGAACATACTTTCAAATTTGAATTTTGAATAATATTGTTGGGTGTCAATAAGGTAAAGTAGATAAAAAGAAAGTAGTCCACCCAACTCCAAATTTTTAAATAAATTAATTTTGATATAAACATAAGAAATTATTTTTAAAATATTTTAAAATAAATATATGATAAAACATGGCACTACATTTAGTTTATGGGAACTTGAATACAAAATTTGAACAACTTTGTTATCATAAAAGTAGGTTAAAAATATGTTTGAAACTAACCAAGTCAATATGGTTTTCAAATCAACTTCCTATTAAAATTTTGATATATTATGATTATAACATGCATAATTTGACAATACATAAGTATCTTTTAGGGCCCCATTAACTTGAATTTTTTAAATTAATATTTCATCTACACGGAACCCATTTTGTAAGATCGGACATATTGTGCAAGTATATACATTTTTAAACATTTACTTAAATCTACTTTCTAAATGGGCTATTTAAACATTTTAATTTAAAATGAAAGACTATCATCATGTTAATTATCATACAAAATAATAATTTTTCTTTTGATACATTAAAAAAAAATTCATTGTTAATTGTAATTTTTTTTGACATCGAGCAATGAGTTGTTTACTTTATCTTCCTTTCATCGTATTATAGTTTTAATCTTCTAGGAAATTATAAGGAGTAAAATCATTTGGAACTAGATTTCTAATTATCTTAAAGTTGTTTCAATTTATGACTTTAGGAAATATGACACATGTGAGGCCATGTGCAAAATTTTCTTTTATATCAATGACAACTTTTGTGGCATTTGTTACACCTTGTGATTTGTGACCAATCATAGTAGATGTTAGTACTATTGGAAATGATGTTTTATAATAATCTCCATCATATATATATTTGTGTTAGATGGAACAATTTTTGAAAATCATTTTTGTGGAGTTATTTGTTTATTGAACTTTGATGGTTGTAACATTATTTTGAGGATAAAAATGATAGATGTACTAATTGCAATTGCACCATTTATAGTTCCTTTTGGTATGTTAACATTTCAAATGAACATGATTAATGAACCTATAGCAATGTTGTTTATGTGATTAAAAGACTTGTCATTTAACCTTGGTTCAATGTGTTTGATATTTATAATTTTGTGTTTATTTTTACTTGGTATGTTTATGTGATTAATAATTGTTTATGTAACAAAATGTTGTTGTATTTTTCAACATTTGTTTTATGTGTACAAATAATTGTTAGTTACATTGAAATTTTGGATTGTATATATTTTTTATTTATAAAACATTGTGATAATGTTTTTTGAATTTCTTTACATGTTGCTTCTATTTTTCGTATGATGTTGAAAAATTACAAATATTCATGATTTGTAGCAGGATGAATGGAAATGGATAAAAAATGTTGTTTTGTTGTTTTCCAACACATGGTAATTTTAATGTGCTAACTTTTGTATAATGTGTTATTATTTCAAATTGTGTGTTTACAAATTAGTCATAGTTGGGCAAAGGTCTCCAACAAGTAATATGAGTTATATTTTGAATGGAGATATGTTTTCAAAATGCATTCATTATTTTAACTATTGTTCAACCACACATAACATGTTGTTGGTCATCATTAACATTTCATCAACAATTATGACATGTGTGTTTTTAAAGCACTTTATGATATTCCCAATTTTAGGAATGATGGACAAATATCTTTGTGTTGGAATTCGAAATCCATTGTGTATTATAGTGATAATGGAGTTCAAATGAAATGTTGCAACACCTATGGTTGTTGATAGTAGTACATTTTTACCAAACAATTGGAAATTTTGTGTGATGTATTTTATAATGAAAGACATTTTGTCACTACCAACAACCACTATGACAAATTGTAAACCTTTTGAATTTTAACAACAAACTACAACATTTTTTTTGTTCATCATTTAATTGCATGATGGAAATGTGTGTGTCAAATATGTGTTGTGAAGGCTTGGAAAATAAGTTGCATTTCATTTGGTTATTTGTTATGAAAAACAAAATCAATTGTAATTTTAAGTTATGCATATTATGGGTCAAGTTATGGATGATCTAAAAAAAATTAAAGTATTTATTTATTTATTTATTTTAATGTCCAAAAGGTTTCCATGAGCATATTTCATTGTATATGTTTGTAAGTTGTCCAATGTTGGTAAAAATAAGGAAATATAACATTCATGTATGTAAATTTTTTCAAAGCTTGATGTGCACAACAATCCAGTTTCATCTCAAAAAGACACATTTTGTAATAATATGTTGTAAAATAATCATTGTGTGTGGGATGGAAATTTATAAATCTAGTTAATTTGTTACTTTTGTAAATGAAGTTTCATAGATAATCTTAACCATGATATTTTAAAGTGAAATGTTGTAATTTATCATATTCAAAGTTTGTTAAATATTCAATAAAAGTCATGTTTTCAAAATTAGTGGGTAATTATTGTAAACATATATATGATGAAGTCGTAAAACTTTTGATTTTGTGATGATTTTTATGTGGATGTGAAAAGGTTTTGAGTCGATATATTTTATTATTATATTATTTTGAACCACTGGTATTTATAAATGTGTGAATGCAACTTTGGTAAAAAAAAAAACAAGTTTGTTGATTACATTAAACAAAATCTTATATTATGTAACCATCCAATTTGCAACTATATGCAACTAAATGTTATAAACAATTATGTTTTATCATATTTACAACTAATCACCATCCTTTTCAATCTTTTCTTCTTTTGCAACTATGGTGTAACTAATTTGTGATTATTAAATTTTACATTATTCCATCTGGATTAGGTTTTTGAGATTGTTGAGCTTTTCATTAAAAAAAATCCTTTATGTCCAATTAGTTGCAAAATTAATCACAATTTGATTATTTTCAAATGATGTATGTATATTAAAGTGTTTTGGATTATATTAAAAATATATTTATATATTCATGAACTTAATTATCTTATATTTAGGGCATATAAAAAATATATATTGCACATATTGTGGTTACATAGGCTAAATAAGTTGATAAATAAATAATTACATAACTAAGTAGGTAAAACTATTTACTATATTTAATATAAATAATAATTACTACTAGTTGCAAGTTAATTAATTAGTTCATAATTCATGTTGTCACATGGCACTTTGTAAATGGGTTATGACATAGTTGCAAATAATGGTGATTAATTACAAACTTTATATAAATAGTTAGCATATGAAAATGTATATGTTAATTATATACATCATCCATATGAAATGTGATGAGAACATGTTAAGTCATCATTTGTAATTAAATGTTGCATGCAACTTCACTTGAGCAACTAATAAAATTTTTAATTGTCGTTTGTAATTTATTTTTAGCTACAAATTATAATCTTAAATTGAAACTTTTTTTTGGTGTTATAAGGGAAGATATCAATTGAAATTGCATATGTGAAATATTTCATTGACCTAAAAGTTCCATTGAAAACAAATAAAATTGATGTTCCATATTGTTCACATTTCATGATATGTTTTAAATGTAATAAGACCGATATGAAGAGGAAATGCATTGAACGTTAAAATGGACATCCCATAAAAAAAATAAAGATGCATGGTATGGCACAACATTGCGATCTTCATATCTTGGGCGGTAATATTCCTAATAATTTGTGTAATTGAATTTATATTGTTGATCTAATTGTGCATTGAATGGGAACCCATATTTGCATTGACTCATGGAATTTTTTTAATTGCATCTATTTCCACATGTGTGGAGTTGGTTTTTCGTTATAATTTTGTAAAATGTGTTTTGTATTCCATCTATGCATTTTATTTTGTATTCTATTTTATCAAATGTTGCAAAAATGAATGAAACAATTTCATTTGTGATATTTTCAATGTCATTTTATACAACCCAAAAAATGATGTGTGCATGAAATGAACTATGTTGTTGCATTTCATAACATATTATTTATTTTTTATAGTGACAAGTAAATGTTGTGAAGATAATAAAAATTATTACATTAATTTTTTGACCTTTATGGGGGATAGTATGACACATTCCACTATGAAACATTTCCAATTTAAAGATGCATGTAATTGTTTTACAAAATTTTCAATATCAATAATTTCTTCCTAATGTAATGAATTCATTTCATCAATGGTCAATGCTATAAAAAAATGTGGCATGCCAAATTGTTCAACCATGTATAAAAGATATTATGGTTGTGTTTTGTGTGATCGAAGAATGCCTTGTATGTTTGTAGGAAAATTGTATTTAACAAATTGTTTAATGACATCTTGTTAAGTCATTTATGGGTTTTATATATACATATTTTCATATTATTTTCAAGGCATGTTTTTGAGGTTTATTTAATGAATTATAATGTTTGACATAGATCACACATAAGTAAGTGTGGTTTGTATAAGGTAAAAGGTGAAATAATGTAATCATTGTGTATTTTAATAATTGATTAAAAGATATAATAGCATCATAAATTCCATGTCCATGTGGGATTTAAAAAAAAAATGCCATTTCAAAGGTTTTTTTTTCATATTTAATGTGGGTTTTTTTAACAACTATTGTTTCATACACTAAAAGAAAAAAAGGTTTGCAACTAATCAATTTGCGATTAGTTGTGTGTATTTATTATTATGACTATCATTAGTTTTTTTTGCAACTTTTTTTTATATTTGGTTGTGCTTGCAACTTCACTACAATTAACTTGCAACTAATTTTGGTTTCATTATTCCATTTGGATAGCTTTTAACGTGGTTTTAATTCAAGAAGACCCATTTACATCCAATTAGTTACAAATGTGGTCAAATGAATTACAACCCTATATGTATTCAAAGTGTATTATCCATATTTTAAGGTGTATGGGTTTGTAATGGCGTATTAAATATATCTTACTCGTTAATATGTGGGGTGATATCATGATGTACATGTATACATGATGGGTTACTTATAATGGTTGTATTTTTTACAAAATTTACTATTATTTTATAATCATAGAAAGAATTATAATAATTAAAATAAAATTAATTATTATACTTAATGTGAAATTATTGTAAAATCACTATAAGTATAATAGTTAAACATTAATTGAAATAAATTTATAATTTATAATGATAATTATAAATTACTATAAAATTATTCATAATGTTTTTATTGAAAGATGTAATTATTTTAATTATAATAATTTAATCACACTAAGTTATTTTATTTCATTAATTATAACCATTTATTTAAAATAAATAGTAATTATGAATTAAAATTTTACAATAATTATTAGTATTTCTAGTAATTAAAATGAATTATTTTTAATCATTTTAATTTCTTTAATAATTAATTAATAATAAAAGTGGCATAATTTATAATTTAATTTAATTATTCATAATTTATAATTCATGTTATAATTTATAAAAAATTTCATAATAATTTAATGGAATTAAAATAACTAATGTAATGAGAGTAATTGATTTTAAATTTTTATTTTAAATATATTAAAAATATTGAAAAAATCTTATTATAAAATTTAAATATATATAATTATTTAAATATAAATTATTGATGAATTATTAATATATGTAATTATTTTTAGTTTTTTGTTAATTATTTAATTAGGTAGTTTATTATTTTATTTATTTATGAATAGATAGTTTATCCCATAAAATTTGTCTTCCATTTTCATCTTGAAAAGTATATAAAATAGGTATTTTGCTTTACATTTTCATATTAAAAAACATGAATAATATGGGATGAACCAATTCAAAAGGCTTAACCCAAAGAAAAAAAAAAAATTTATATACGTACCCTTTAACTACCCTATCCCATTAACCTAACTATTTACCCATACTAATTAATTACCTGCCTAAATAAATATCTAGTTTAGGTAGGTGGATTAGTGTTTAATATATGTAAATAGGTAGGTAGATCCTTCCTACCTACTAATTTAGTTCAATCTACTTACATACCTACCTACATAAATTGGCTTTGGACAAATTTAATTAATTTGCCATTCCAAATACAACATTTGTGGCAATTTCATTGTCTCTATTTGATATTGAGCAATGCAAAAGTAAGGCATTAACAATTTTGATCATGTTTGTTATGGATTAGGTGATCCTGTATTACTAGATGTTGATGATCCAAAAGTTTGTTGGACATTATTCCAACAAATGTATGAACCTAAAAACATGACAAGAATTTTTTTTCTCCGAAGCAAATTGTATCAGCTAAGAATGGATGATGATGTTGGGTCGTTAAACTCATATTTGCAAGAATTCAAGGAACTATGTTCACAACTTGCTGGTGTTGGTGTGAAAATTGAAAATGAAAAACTTGTTCAAATTTTACTGAATGGATTCCTAGAAAGTTATGAAAGTTTTGTGTAAGGACTTTCCACATTAACAACTCTTCCTACTTTTGAACAAATTGTAAGCAAGTTGTGACATGAAGAAGAAATAAGGGTGCTCAAAGCTTCAACATGAACTGATGAAGTTCTCTTGTTGAAGACCAAGGCACACTACAAGAACAAGACATTGGAGGATAAAAGTTTTGAATGCTACAATTTTGGTGAGATTGGTCACTTTGCCAAACAATGCAAGAAGCCGAAGAAACAAAGAGATGTGAACAATCATAAGGTGAACCATGAGAAGAATAGAAAACAAGCAAGTCTTGCTGTTCATCTTGTTGAATAAGAGCAAGATGAAGATGGTATTCTGGTGGAGAAAACCCTTGCCAATGTAATTGAAATGTCTATTGATGCATTACTGGTTTTTAAGCCTAGGATTGGAGAGGAAACAAGAATGGTTCATAGATTCCAGTGCATCAAAACATGTAATTAGAAATAAAGGTTGTTTTAAGTTTCTAGATTGTCACAATGGCCCAATCTTTCTTAAATCAACAAGAAGACATGCACATTTGGTTGAAGGGAAAGGGGATGTATATTTTCAATTAGACATGGGGGAAATAAAAAATGTAACCTATGTCCTTTATGTGCTTAGTTTCACTAAAGATCTCCTTTTAGTAGGTTCCATCATCAATAAAGGAAACATTGTAATCTTTGATGCCTCAAAGTGTTTGATTTTGGATTCGATTGAGCCCAAAAAAGTAATAGCAAAAGCAGTGGGAGATAGTATAAATGGCTTGTATAAGGGTGAAAGCATGCATAAAGAGATAGTTTAGACCAACACACTTGTAATTTTTTCTAGATTACATACAAATGTAAGATTTAAAGCCATATTCCAAATTAACATTATTAAGTTTTTAATTATTCATGTTGTTATAGACTTTAATGGGAGTCATCCTAAAATTTTTGGATGAATTTTAAAAAGATTATGGACTTGTAATGGACTTTTCAAATGACAACGTTACGTCTATCATGCATAGAAAAAAATGAAAACTGTGGATTCAAAAAATATGTCAAAGTAATGTCAAATTAATTTAAAAAAAAAAAATCATCAAATGAAAAATTTATTAGCCCAAGGGGGACACTTAGTGTAAAGTTTGGGATCTATTTGCGTCAAATGATTATTTTTGGGGGGGTATTAAATAATTGTCCAACCTATTATTATCTAATTTTTAATATATACATGATATTAAAGCCACCTTATATTAATCATAATCCATTATTTCAGATTATTACATACCCTATATTATAATTAAATTGATTATTTGAATAAAATTTACCTTATTTAAAAACTAATTAATTTATAATTTTTACCCAACAACAAATATATTGCACCCTATATTTTTACTCACGTATTTTTACTTTTTTTTACTAGTGTCCCCTTGGGTTTATTAGTGAAATGCATTGAAATTTTCCTAATGTGCATATTTTTAATTTTTAAAAGTTTTAAATGACATGATTGTTATAAATTATTATCTTTGAGAATCCATTTCACATTAAAAAATTTAATCTTTTGCATGGATTTTTTGATTAATCACATGTTTAGGGATATTCATAAATTGGTTTATAACTATTTATGATTAAAGCATAGGGGATAATGATAGGATTTATGGTTTGATAATTGTTAAAATTGTAAGAACAATTCATTAATGTTAGATTATGAACTTTCAAACACCACATTTGAGCCACTTAACCATGCTTTCATCCATAAGTTTGAGGTAGAAAAAATCATACATTATGAAAAAAAGGTGTTTTGTAATTGGCCTTGCAATTCGACTTTTGAGTTGTAATGACCACTTGCGATCCATTGTATTTTAACACTGTGAATATTATCAGACGAGTCACACGAGTTGTAAAAGTTGCAATTCATTGTATATACGATGTAATTCAACACAACTCAATTGCAACTCTGTCAAAGCAACTAATTTTCAACCAGTATGCAACTTCACAATTACAACCGTGCTATCATGTTGACATTACTAATTTTCATCCATCCATTAAAATTTAACATGTGGCATCATGAAATTTTTTGGATTTAAATGATTTTTGAAATATTGATCTCCATCGTCTATTATGATTGTTAGTGATGGTTTGAGATTATGACACGTGGCACAATAAAAAATTACCATATGGCATATTAATTGAATTTAAAAGAAAAAAACCTATTTTAATAGCTAGGTAGGTCAATACATAACTATACGTAGGTAGGTAAAAAAATAGGACTTATTTACTTATGTAGGTAGGTAAATAGGTAGGAAAATACAAGACCAGGTGAATTAAATAATAATTATGTAAATATGTTTTTTATTTTATGCTTTGCTTCTGGGGTTAAGCTTTTTTGAGCTCATCCCAAAGTGGCATGTGTATCTTAATGTGAAAACATAAGAAAAGACATTTTCCTTATGTAGTTTGTGACATTGGATTCAAAGACAAAACATATGGGTTAAATCTTTTAATTACAACTTAGATGGGTTAATTTTTTTAGTTGTTTTTAAATTACAACTTAGATGTGTTAAAATTTTTAATTTTTTTTTAGTTACAATTTAAATGGGTTAAATATTTTAGTTATTTTAAAGTTGTAATTTGAGTTGTAATTATAAAAAACATTTCCCACATGCTTTGTGTTTGTTTTTCATTATGTAAATCATACAATTAAATTAATAATTTTTTGATATTTATATATGTGAATTAATTATTAATATTTAACTACATGAAATAATTATTTAAAATTATTTATTTTATTTTAAAATTGATTATCAAAATAATTTATCTGAAACTAAATATTTGAATTAAATATTTGAAAACTAATTATTTGGATTGATTATTGTAATTAATTAATTAATTAACTAGTTATCTAAATTAATTAATCTAATTCAAATAATTAATTAGCTAATAAATTTAGATCATTAATATCAGATAATTAGTTATTGTAATCAACTAAATAAAAATTTATTTGTTTTCAGATAATCAATTATCCAATGATTAATAATCTAAATTCATATAATTAGTCGTTTATTATCTGAATTTTTTAAAAATGTTATTTGAATCAAATTGATTTACAATTCATATTCATAGTTAATTATTCAGTTTAAGTAATTAGTTCATAATAACTAATTAAATTACATATTATTAATATTTAATATTTTTTGAAAAATAATTAATTACCAAAAAAATAAAAATAAAAATGAATTTGGGTAAAAAACATCAAGGTATAAATAAACATATCCATATGTAGACCCAAATTGAATTTTTAATGTAATATACACATTGTTTTTAATTTCACATCTCAATTAATGATATGTAT
>Ga0116227_10009228_pt1 | contig 18032 bp, 23 predicted proteins | sample S1TSphgellanicum_FD_89693 | JGI IMG/M metagenome (GOLD analysis project Ga0116227, IMG submission 89693) | Host-associated microbial communities from peat moss isolated from Minnesota, USA - S1T2_Fb - Sphagnum magellanicum MG | ecosystem: Host-associated > Plants > Peat moss > Unclassified... | reverse complement strand
GTATAGCCCGCGTTGTTACTGTCGCGGCCGGTGTCGATCACCACAAACTTGCATCCCCCGGCCTTTAGCTTCCCAAGGACGGAATCAAGCCGGGCAGGGGGGATAGCAAGGGCCTCCGGCGGCTCATTGCGACTATCCGCCCAATCGGCCGCGCTGGCCTGTGGGTCGAGGTCAATAATGCCGGTCGGCAAGCCCGCAAGCTGGGCTGCGGTCGCCAAATGCACGGCCAAGGTGGTTTTGCCAGCGCCGCCTTTTTCCGACAATATCGCAACGGTTTTCATGGTTTGACCGATTCGCGGTGTAATGGTGTATGATATAGACAGAATATCGAGTCGTGGCAATGATTTAGCTCGTGTCCTTCTTGTAAGGCCGTGGCTTTGCTCGGTTTGCATGACAAAAATCCTCGGTTTAATGTAAACCGGTCAAACCATGCCACCATAAAAAATGTTCTGCAACGGGGTTTCATATATTGTGGTCAAACCATCTAACCCCTATGGTGGATTATAAGATCGGTTTGGAGGTATCGGGCTATGAGTTTGAAAAACTGGATAAACGCGGCAGCCTTCCTTTCGGTCGTAGTAGCTTACGGGGGGGCCGCGGAGGCTCAGAGCGGCTCCAGTAACCCCGAATATGACGCCTGGGTTGCTGGCAACCAAATGTACCACCACCCCATAACCGGGCTGGCGGGGCAGATTTATTCAGTCGCGCAGAATGGCGCTGCTTTAGTGACGCGAAGGGTTGCGGTACGTGAAACCTTTCAGAGTGGCCCCCAAATCTTGGGTTATCTTTCACCGGGCGATGTCGTATGTATCTCAAACAATTCGACCATCGGCCCGGATGGTTTCTTAAACATTGCTTTAGCTGATAATGGCGCTTTGATGGGGGGTGATGTACCCAACGATGGAACTCTCGTTCCGGCTCAAAGTGCTGGACAATGCTCAAGCATTGCTGAGCAGTTGGATAGCTCAGGCAATCCGCAGGAAGTTGCGCAAGAAGCGGCGGCCGCGGTGGTTCAACAACAAGTCACAGCACAACAAAACGCTGATGAGCTTGATGATATGGGAAAATTCCTCGAAAATATGCTCCCGCTCTTGGCTGCGACAGTTTTAATGTTCTTTTTCCTGTCTCAGCGATACCCGAAACTATCAAAAAAAGCGGGAACGCCGCTAAGTGAAGAACAAAAGAATGCCCTTTTCCCCGGCTTCATAATCAAAAGAGATGAATTATATATGCGGGGCAATGAATTATACCGCGTCAACGATAGCGGGGAAGGTATCAGTTTAAAAAAATGGTTGTTTACAAAGGAAACCGGAGAATTTTATAAAATAACCGGCGACGGCGGCGGCGGGAACGTCGTTGTAAGCACACTTAGTTATAGAGAACGCTGGCGCGCATACTGGAAGTTTTCAGACAGCCGGAAGATTTGGGCTTGGCCACCGATGGCGTTTTTCTGTAGTTTCGGCCTGTTGTTTATCTACCTCGGCGCATCAGAAAATGACAAGTTCACTTCTTGGGTCGGGATACTTTTGGGGATTCCGGGCTTTCTTCTTTTGCCTTGGTGCATGTGGCCAAAGACCGCCTTTGAGGCAAAAATTGCAGGCCCAGAGCCTTTGCGTCGAGAAATACACGATTACGGCCCTGAAACTGCTACCTCGCCGGTCGATCACCCCGCCGCCGACGATCTGACCTATTAAAACAAGGGGGAACCCATGAACGCCGCACCGCCAAAACACCGCCTTTACCTCGGCTATGAAAATTGGGACGGGACGGGCGGAAGCCGGATAGGCTATCCCGGCGATGGTCACATGCTGACAATCGGCCCCACGCGCTCCGGCAAGTCCCGCCGCCTCCTGATTCCCAATTTGCTCCATGAAACCGCACGCTCCGCGCTGGTGGTGGACATGAAGGGCGAACTAGCCGCCCTGACAGCCGCGCACCGCGCCAGCAAGGGCGGCCGGGTCGTTGCCCTAGACCCGTTCGGGGTGCTGGCTAAACGAGGCGTGAAGGTGCCTACGGCCGGGTTTAACCCCATGCGGGGCCTCGACCCTGCATCGGAGAATTTTGTTGACGATGCAATGGTGATTGCCGAGGCGCTGGTACAGGTAAGCCCCACGGCAAAAGACCCGCATTGGTCGGAATCCGCGCAAGACGTGGTTGCCGCCCTTATCATGTGGGCCAAAACCCAGCTTGGCGATGCCGCCCGGCTGAGTGATGTGCGGTTCCTCGTCGGGCAACCGGCGGAAAGCCTCAAGGTCGTCGCCATTGCTGCGGAACGGGCAGGGGCTAACCCCGCGATTTGCCGCAAGCTCGCTAAGTTCCGCGAGCGGGGCAAGGAAAGCACGGAATTAGCCTCCGTGCTGTCCACCGCGCAAACGCAAACCCGGTTCCTTGATTCTCCCGGCATTGTTCGCAATCTCTCGCAAGGTGGCGTGACGTTTGAAGAATTGAAAACCAGCAATCTAACCGTGTTTTTGGTGCTGCCGCCGGAGCGGCTGGTTTCACATGCAAAGTGGCTGCGGCTGATTATCTCGTCGGCCATGCAAGCGATGCAAAAGGATTTGGACACACGGGATAGGCCGCCTGTGCTGTTTCTGCTTGATGAGTTCGCCCAGCTTGGCCGGCTTCAATCCATCGAAACCGCGGTGAGCCTCAACGCGGGCTTTGGGGTTAAAGTGTGGGCCGCCGTCCAGCACCTCGGCCAACTGAAAGAACATTACGGCGATAATTGGGAAACTTTCTTATCTGCCGGGTGCGTCACGGCCTTCGCGCCGCGCGATGTGTTCACGCGCGATCATCTGACAAAGCTAATCGGCACGGGCACTAAGGCCATGCGCTCGGTAAGCCACGGGGGGCAGGGCGGGCCAAGCTATACCGATAGCGTCCAGAAAGATGATTTAATGTCGCCGCATCAATGGCGAGAAATGGTCATAGGTGAGCATTTCGCCTTCATCCCCACGGATAAGGGGCAGTTGATAAAACGGCTTTTCTCGCCCGATTTCACGGCGCTGCCGGAAGTCGTGACCGGGCAAATAAGAGTTTAGCGCCGGGTCGATCAGATCCACGGCAAAGAAAAAGGGCGGGAAATTCCCGCCCTTTTTCGTCGCCCATCTGCGGCGTTGCTTACATTTCAAGCCCGGCCGCCCGCTGCCGCTGCTGGGTGCGGGCCTGTTCCGCCCCTACCTCGGCCCGAATGTCCGGCGGCAACAGCGCGTCTTGCCGGTCGGTGCTGTTCTCGGCCGCCTTCTGAAAATCCGCCCGGCCTTCGTTCTGAACCTCGGCCCGGATTTCGGAAGGCATAAGCGCCTCGGCGCGGGATTGCTCTGGCCGCGGTGCGGGCGCGTCGGCCTGCTCCGCCTTCATGCTGGCAAAGCTGCCCCGCTGGGGGGCCGGGGCGCTCTCCGGCTCCTGTGCGGGCGTCGTCGGGGTGGCTTGGGCTTGTTCGGCCCTCATGCTGGCAAAGCTGCCGCGCTGCGGCTCTGCGGTCGCCGCCGGTTGCGCCGGCGAAGCGTCCGCCTCGTTCTCATTGCTGTACGCGGTCGCCGCCAGCCCGGCCGCAACCATAAGCCCGGCGTCGTTGCGGGCGTCGGGGTCGCGCTGGTACACGGTGGCCCCTAGCTCGTCATACGGCGAGGGCTTCGGTGCGCCGTCAAACATGGCGGAACCGCCCTTGCCCGTCCGGTCGTCCGTGGCCTCACGGGCGGCCTCGGTCTGCTCCAAGGTTTCCCCGCCTACCTCAAGCGAAGCGTCTTTGAATTGGTCGGTAATTTCCGCGTACAGGTCGGGCGGAATCAGTGCCGCATTGCGGGCCGCCTGATTGGCAAACTGGCTCATTGTCTCGGTATCCTTGGGTTAGCGGCTGCGGCCGGGGCCGCGCTCATTCTGGTTGCTGGTGGAAGCCTCAAGCTCGGCCTTAATCTCAGGCGGCAATAGCGCGTCGGCCCGTTCGTACTGCCCGGCGAATTGCAAGGCGTTCGGGTCGGATTTCTTCTCGGCGGGGGCATTTAAACGTTCTGTGGTAATCTGGCTGCGCAAAGCGTCGGCAAGCTCAAGATGATCGTTGCCAAGCTGCTGCATGGGCTGCGCCTTGTCACGGTCGCCATGCGCCAACTCATAACCAGCCAGCCAAAAGGCAAGGCGGCCCATTTGCTGGTGCCGGTGCGCCTCCTTGTCGAGCAAGGCGGTTGCCTTCTCGGTTGGGTCGGCGGCGGTGTCGATCATCAACCCCTTGCGGGCTTGCTCGGCCGCGAAAGGCACGGCCTCGGCCGGGGCGGGCGCGGCAAAGCCCAATAGCGGCCCGTGGCGGTGAACCATTTCCGCATAGGCAATGGTCAACTGGTCAAGCTCATCGCCCAAGCCCGGCGATGATAGCGGGGGACGCTGCACGGCGGTATTCATCGGCGGGGGGTATCCTTCTGGTAGGATGGTAAGAGGGTAAACCATAAAACAGGTTTCGTCTATTATAAGTCTAGGCTGGGGCCACGGTTTCGGCCGCGTTTCTTCTCGGCCTCCCGCTGCTTGGCTTCTTCCTCGGCGCGGATAGCGGACGGCATAAGCGCCTCGGCGCGGGCCTTGGCGGCTGCGTCCTCCGTCTGCTTGGAGAGATCGGCGTAGCGTTGCGCGTCCCGGCCGGGCTTCCTGCCGGTGCGGCGCATAAGATCGGCCAGCGGGTCAATGACCGGCCGCAACATGGTCTTGGCGGCCTCTTTCAACGCGGCGTAGCGGTTCGGGCCGGACAGGCGGGGCCTCGTCGCTCCACCGCCTCCGGCGGCCGTGCTGGGCGGAATATCGCCCGTGAAAAACTGCGAGGCGGCCCGCGTTTCGTCGGCCCGGCTGATTTGCCGGACAAGCTGCGCCATGTCGTATTCACTCCGGCCCCGCTCGGCCTGTTTGTCCTGAACATAGGCGACATAGCGGGCTAGGCCGTACTTCTCGGCCGCTGCCGGGTTTTCCTCGGCCCATGCCTGATAGGCGTTATCCGCCCGCTGGCGCTGCGGTTCGTCCAGCGCATCAAGCCCGCCCTGCTGCATCATCCACGGCTCCCGGCCGCGCGTCACTTCCCGCGCGACAAACAGGCTCGTGCTTTCGCGGTGGCGCGACAATCCAACATAGGCGGATGCGGCCCGCCAGCTTTGCGAGTGGAATAGATAGCTCTGGTCGAGGGTGCGGCCTTGGCCCTTATAGATCGTGCCGGCGTAGCCGTGGCGGATGGCGTTAAACTCTCCGGCCTCGCCTTCGGCTCCTACGGTGAAGGTGACAGTCCGGGCCTTGCCTTTGCGGTCAAGCTCCACCGTCACCCTCGCGCCGTCTATGTCCTTGATCGTGCCGATTGCGCCGGTCACTAGCCCGGCGTTCCTGTCCTCGCGGTGGTACGCGCTCGCCGTGAATTGCACACGGTCGCCCGCCGCAAACGCGGTCTTGCCGTCCCGCGTCTGCAATAGATGATCGTCGCCAAGCTCGCCGCGCTCGCGGCGGATAGCCCGCAAGTCGGCATTCAGGGCGTGAACGTCTGCATTGCTATAGGCGAACACGAAACGCGATTTCTCCGGCGTGGCCTTCGTGTCGGCCGCCCATTTGGCGACAAGGGCGGCGCGGGCCTCGCTTTGCGTTTCCGTCCAGTTGATAGCTCCGGCCTTGTCGAACACCTCCAAGGCTTCTGCAAAGCGCCCGGCGTGCATCGCGTTAAAGGCGCGTTGCTGGCCGGCGTCCTGAACCCGCCGGACGGCGTGAAGCTCGGCCGCGCCATGCTCGGCAATCAAGGCACCGAACAAGCCGCCGCGCTCTATGCTGGCAAGCTGCTTGTCGTCGCCGGCAAGGATAACCCGCGCCCCGCTGGCCCGTGCCGTTTCCAGCACCCGGCCAAGGGTCTTGCTGGAAAGCATGGCGGCCTCATCAATGACCAAAACGGTCTTGCTATTCCACCCGTCATATTGTGCCGTTCTGCGGCTCGGCGCTCCCGTGCCGTTGCGCTTGATATGCCATTGCTCTTGCATGGCCGCCCGGTCGATGCGGCCCAGCGCCGCGGAAATGGTGGATACCTCGCGGAAACCATCGGCGGCCATGTCCTGCACAACGCTATTTGTCCACGACATGCCTATGACGCGATAGCCGCCCTTTTCGTAGGCGTCACGGATAGCGGCAAGCGTGGTGCTTTTGCCGGTTCCGGCCTCGCCCGCGATAATCGACAAGCCACGCCCGCCGGTCGTTTGTTCAAAGGCCGCCCGCTGTTCTTCGTCTAGGTGCTTGTGGTTCATAAGCGCGGCGTTCTGCTGGCGCTCCGTCAAACCACGGCTGCCACGCTCCACCATTGCCCGCGCGTCCTTCAACACCTGACGCTCGGCCGCCAATACCTCGCGCGTGGTGTAGCGGCTCACGGAAGCCGTGGCGGATTCCCGCAAGCCGATAACGTCCGGGTGCGCCAATAGCTCGGTTGCCAAGCTCCCAGCCTCGGCCCTGTCCTCCACCACGCGGCTGAGCATGTTCACTAGCTCGCCCCGCGTGAAAGTCGCGCGGCGCTCGGTCAAAGCGTCAAGAATACGGGCCGAGGATTCAGACCGTACAGCGGCCCGCAAGTCGCGGTGATCTGCACGGGCCTGACGCTCGGCCGCAAGCTCGGCAATCGCGGCGGCGAGACTCATGCGCTGCGCTTCAATCTGTTCAAGCTGTGTATTCCGCTCAACTATTGCCCGGTTAACATCGCCCCGGCTGCTGGCTTCACCCCGGCGCTCCATGCCGGAAGCGGACGGCCCTAAATGCCTCGTCGGCTCGGCTCCTAATCCCCGGTCGGCATGGCTCCGGCAATCGGTGCGAATATCCAACCCGGCAGATTGATACGCGGCATTGGTGGCAACCTCCCAAGCCTTGCGAAGCCCGGCCGTATCTTCCGATGTTGTGAAACCGGCAATCCCTACCGCCTTCATCTGCCCTTTCACTTTCCGCTCAATCACGCGGCCATTGCAGATTTCTCCGAAACCGTCCCGGCCGATTTCCCGATGCGTTATCATCACATGCGCATGGTGGTTCCGGTGATCGCCACCCTTCCCCGGCCCGTGTATCGCAACGTCAACCGCCACCTTGTACCGCACCGATAAGTCACGCGCGAAACCTTCGACCAGCGCCCGGCGCTGCGCGGCGGTAAGCTCGTGCGGCAAGGCAAGCTCAAGCTCGGTTGCAAGGCGGCCATTCTTTGTGGTGGTCGCCGCCTCGGCCGCATTCCATAGTTTCTCCCGGTCGGTCGCCCATGCGGGTGCATTCTCCGGGGCAACTATGAAGCTCTCCACAATGCCGCCCTTGGCGCGGTAGTCGTGGGTTAAGCCGGTGCGCTCGTCGTCAAGACGTTCGCCCGCTCGGTAGGCTGCGGCTGCAACGGCGCTACGGCCTGTCGCCCGCCCTACCGGCTTAACCGCGCAATGATAAAAGGCCACCTGAGACATAAAACCCCGTTTTGTCGAGGTAGTGTCACATTGCCGGCTGTTGGTACTTCTCCAACCGCACGGATTTTTGCAAAGCAAAAATCCTTAAGTGCGCCCTTCCATTCGGTCGGGATAGCTCCGCGTCACTATCCTATTCCACCACGATACCATAAAACGACTTGAAGTCGCAACAGTCTTTGTGATAAAGTAGTTATATTTGAAACAACAGGAGGGCTTAACGATGCCACGGATTAAACAAACCGATAAGCTATTGTCTCTAAAAGAGAAAATGAAACAACTAGCCGCGCAAGCTGCGGCTATCGAGGCAAGGCAGAAAGAACAGGACAGAAAAGACGACACGCGACGGAAGGTTATAGCCGGCGCTCTGGCCCTCGAACACCTCCACGCCAACCCGGAAAGCGAGTTCGCCTCGGTGCTTAACAAGCTCTTGGGTGAATATGTGAAGCGTCCCGCTGACCGTGCCTTGTTTCCGTCACTGGCCGAAATCAGCGAGGAAGAAAGCGCCCTCATTCAGCACAACCTGAACAATCGCCGCGAGGCTCTGGCTGCAATGCCGGACGGCTCGGCCGATGCGGCATTGCAGCCAGCAAGCTAAGGGGATAACGGCGCGGGCTTCGCCCGCGAGTCTGTTTTAAGAAGGGGCCTCATTGGCGGCCCCTGCCGCGCAAGGGCGCGGCACCCCCCCTAGGATATTTGACAAACGAAATGGTTTTATGGTATAAGGGTGTTGCGGTACAGGCTGGGAAGCCGATGACCGCAAACGAAATGGAAGGGCCGGGGCGGAAGTTCCGGCCCTTTCTATTGGTTGATTAAGCGGGGGGAATTTCTGCCGCTGTCGATGGCGAAAGCGCGGCGCACAAACGGTTTACGATCTCCGGCCATGCCTCGGCCGTGTGGGGGCGGTTGGGTACGTCGGCGGTGTCCACGGCCGATAGGACAAGGCAACATTCATCATCGTGGCCGGCGGAAGCATACGCGCCATAAAAAGCCGCCGAATGTCTTTCCGCACTACCTCCGGCATTTTCAAAAACTGTACGGCTATGTCGATCACGGCCCGGCTATAAAGGGCCTCGGTCGTCCATTCATGCCGGGAAGCAAAAGCCCGCACGGCCTTGGTGTATTCTGCTGGTTCGGTCATTCTTCGCCCTCCCCTTCTTCCTCGTCGTCCGGCTCCCACCCTTCAACCGCCATAGCGCCATGAGCGGGGCAATGGGGCGCTCCCAAGGTATCCAGCCATTTGCGGACAATGCGGACATTATAGCCGCACCCTGCGGCCTCGCACTCGGCTTTTAACAGGCGGGTGGTTTGCTTCTTCGGGCTGTCCTCGCCCTGCTGGTCGAAGTTCAACCGGCCATGCGGCAAGGGGCCAAGATCGGCGGCAAGGGTTGCCAGCTTCGCCGCGAAAACCGCGCCGGGGAGTGCTGAGGTCATTTTACCCTCAAGCCCTACCGCCAAGGCGGCTTTGCGGAATTTCGGGCCGTGGGCTGAGCCAAGGGGAACGGCAACATGCACAAGCTCGTGGGACAGGATGCCTAGAACCATCGCCGGGTCGGCCTGATCGGCCCGAATGAAGATTTCCCAATGCGAATCGGCGGAAGCGGTCGAGTGCCAGCATTCCCCGATGCGCTTGCCCTTCTTGCCTGTCGAGGGGAAGCCAAACGAAAAACGGATGGTCGAGGGCAACAGGAAACCGGCTTGCTCATAGTGGCCGCGCAAGGCGTCCGTGGCGGCGGTCAACCATGATTCGCGGGTCTGGTGCTGGTTCGGCTTGGTCATCGGAAACCCCTGAAATGAGTACGTTTAAACGTATTAGCGAGAGCGTTTAAACATAGCCTATAATAGCAAAAATGGTGTGAATGTCACATGGTATGTGGTCACACCATTCCATAATTATAGGGTCATTCCCTGCGGCTTTGGCTGGTTGGTGATTGTCTTGGGCCGGGCCTTCTCCACAAGTTCCAGCCGGACGCGCTCGCCCTTCATCCATTCATCGGCCGATGCCCGGCGCTGCTCGGCATAGGCCGCTTGCCGGGCGGCTGCCTCGGCCGCGCGTAGCGGGTCATAGATGCGGGCGGCTCCGGCCGTATCGTCTTTGGGGTTGCCATCTGTCATATATCCTCCGTCTATGCTTGGTTCGCCGTATTTTTGCTAATGGTAAAAAGGTTTTTTGGTTTGTGGTCAAACCATTATACCTTTATCGCATCCCATTTTCGATTTGCTCGGCCGCCTGTCTCAACATAACGGCAACCATCCGGCGTGAAACTGGCCCTTGCGGGTATCCAATCGAGCTAACCACGTCCCGCCCGGCTCTCAAGGTGATGGTGGCAAGAAAGGTTATATCCGGCACGTCAACCCGCGGCTCGGTATTCTGGCGGCTGAATGCGCGGGGGAATTTGATAATATCGGCCATTAGATCACCTCGTTAAGTTCGGGTTCCCCGCCCTCCGGCTGGGCGGTGTAGCTCCCCGCGACAAAGCCCTTAACGGCTTGCCGCACGGCTTCGCCCTGCGCCCCTTCGTAGCTCTCGGCCCATTGGTCGGCCTCGTCGGCTGCGTAGAATGTCCAGAAACGGGGGCTATCTCCACGCAAGAACGTGGTGGCCTCGTCCAAGGTCGAGGGGATGGGCAACCCTTGCCGGTATGCCTCCACCACGGCCAAGCGCAACAAGTAGGGCGGCGGGACGCGGCGCACGGTCGGCCCCCTGCCCTGCCCCTGAATTTCCACTAAAATCATGCTGGCCCCTTCCTGTCTGCGGCGTCTGGCGGCAAGTTTGCGGTTGTGGCGGTACATCATCGCCTTGCGGCTCAATCTCCGGCCTGTCGGCCCCATTGGGGCGGCTTTCCGCTGCACATGATCGGCCATGATACGGGCAACCCGCAAAGCCTCCTGCAAGTCGCTGGTGTAGATCGCCGTTGCCGGCGAACCATCCACATAATTTATGCAGTAGTCGCCAAGGTAAATTGACAGGCAGACGCCGAGGGCGCGGAACGCTGCTTGCGCTGCTAAAAACTCTTGGGCTTGGGGGTTGATTTCCGGCATTTGAACACGCGGCAAAAGACAAGGCGATTATTATTCGTTACGGATATAATACCAAAAAACCTATCACTATACAATCTAAAAATTGAGAAAACCTAAAGAAACTTCGGCCAAAAGCCGCAAGTTTCCCTACCCTAAAAAGACATATGACCCTGTTCGATTCGGGCCGAAGGCCGAAGCGGACTTACCGCGCAGCGGGGGCGAATGACCCCGCTGCGATACCATCGCATCAGCCACACAAAGCGGTGCGCTCAAGCGTTATTTTGTCTTGCGCGAGGAGCTTTTTTGCCTCTTGCAAAAAAGCGGGGAAAATAATGCTTGAACGCATTAGCCGCGCCGTGTGGCCCTCGTATTTTCTTGCTTAACCCCCTTGTGGTCAAACCATTTTGACCCTACGATTCGTCTCACGCCAGCGGAGGTTAAGCCTATGTCATGGAAAACTACGTGGTTGATCGTCGCTGGCGTCATCGCCACTTCTGCCATTGTCGCTGTCGTTTCAAATTCCATAAAAACCCCAGCCAACGCAGGGCCACCGTCAGTCTATGTCTACGGAACAGATGCGATCAATCTTGATTATGCAATAACGGCTGTAAAAGACGGAAGTATCTACGATCATCAGCCGGGATATACTGCCTCCGACACGCCCGCGAACGGCGGGGAAATGGGCGGCTCGTCCAGTACCCCAATGGTCGCCATACCGATACCCGGTGACTACTTTGGCGGCCCGAAAAACCCGCCGATTGGCCAGTTTCATGCCGGGGATTCTTTTTGCGCGGATTTACCCGGATCCGGCGGCGCGGGCGCTGGCGGCCCCACCAAAGCCGACCCGATAACTTTATACGACACAAACTCGGTAGGCGAGTATTACCTCACCCAGAATGGCACGACTCGAAAAGGCTTCGCCCCGGATAATGGCGATTTCATATCGTCAAAAACAATAGAAACGTGCGCGAAGCTGGCGCAAATGATGCCGCTGTCACAAGTCGCGGCTGGGACAGGAACTATATATATTAGCCCGGCCGTGCAACAAACCATCGGCGTCATAGCGGCTATATTAATTTTTGGTGGTATAGCCTTGTGGCATATTTTCAGCGGGATTGCCGCCGAAAAACCAGAAAGCCGCGCCCGGCTCTGGAATGAACACAAGAGCGGCTATAGCTTCAATGAATACACGGGCGAGTGGCAACGAATAACAGGCCGAAATCCCGGCACACAAAGCATTATCGTAGATACTCGCTCTCGCGGTGAAAGAATTATAGCGGAACGACGCGCCGCAGGGGGGCGTCTGGCAGCCGCTTTAGCAGCAAATGCTTGGGGCTTTTTGTTGGCGCTCGGTGCGGTGTATCTACCGGGTAATCCCGATGCGGTTGATACCCCCGGCGGGGTCATGGTGGTGGTGTTCGGTTTGCCGGTTGTTGGCTGGATGGTTTTCAGACAGATTCAATATAATACCGGCCACGGTGGCTTTTTGGTCATAGACCCCCGCCGCGAGGAAATAACGCAAAATCCCTTCGGCCCCGGAAACACGGTTTCGCCGGTCGATCACCCCGCCGCCGACGATCTGGCCTATTAGGTCACGCTTAGGAGAAGCGACAATGGCAGAAAAAATGACGGCTTCGGAAGCTCAGGCCCTCTTCCCCGGCTTCATCGTCAAAGACGGCGATTTTGAAAAAGCCGGACAAGATTATGTAAGAGTCAATTATAACGGTTATAGATATAATCTAAAGAATTGGCAGTTTGATAATGCTACCGGAGAGTTTTGCCGTATAGTCTCAAGAGAGCGTGGCAACGTGGTACTATTGGATAGGACGCCACGGCCGAAGCGGGTTGCGGAATGGTTCAGGCTTCGCCGGGTGATGAAATGGGCATATATTGTCTTGAGCATCTTAGGCATTGTGACGGTCGGGGGCTGGATACTGGCCCCGGACGGGGATTTCGCCGTAGCTATGCTTATCGCGTTTTGCTGCCTCGGCGCGATAACGCTCGGTGGCGCAGTAGACTTTTGGTGGGCAAAAAGAAAACTCGGCCCACATCCCTTAGAAAAAAAGCAGGGGGAGGATTTTGGCCCTCAAGCTGCTACCTCCCCGGTCGATCACCCGGCCGGTAACGATCTGGCTTATTAGACCGGGGCAGGGGCCTAATACCGGCGGTCGTCAAACTTGCCGCTTATGGTTTTGGCCGGTTCCAAAGCCTGAATTTCAGGGCAACCGGCATAAACTCGCCCTTGTCGAGCAAGTGTTTTTCCTCAAGCTGGGCGATGGCCTCGGCCGCGAGGTCTGGGCCGACGATCTGCGCGGCCAGTTCCACGGTGACGGGCTGCTGGTCATCGGCGCGGATTAGAACCGTCCATGCGGGCGGGTCGAGGTTCGGATATGGCTTGATTTCTGAGGTCATGACGTGCTGCCTTTCTTCCGGCCGGGTTTGGCGTAATCGAGTTTCACGGCGGCGCTGAGAAGGTCGAGGCGCTGAATTGCCACCGCCACGAAAGCCCGGCTCCGCAACGGGTGGCTGGTACAGTTCACCAGTTGTCGGCGAATGATCGTCAGCTCGCGGCATATCATCGGCGGGGTCATGCTGCACCGCCTTTCGCCTTTGCAATAGCGGCCCGTACATCGGCAAGGTGGAAATGATAGCCGCATTGTGTTGGGTTGGCATAATCTACCATCCATGATTCGACACCCTCTAACGCTTTCAACAATTCGTCGGAAGCACTGAACAGCCGAGCCGTTTTTTCATCTTCCACCACACAAACCAAAAAAGCCATAACCTCGTCGATCTCATACAGTGGCCCCGGAAAATCTCCTTCAATTTTTTTGTATGTGTATGACATTGTTCGTTCCCCCATGTTGTTTTTGATCTCCCCGGATGGCCCCGGCTGAACGCCGGGGCCGGGGGGATTCTTAAACCGCTTGTGCGGCTTCTTCTTTGCCCTGCTTGATGGGTTCGGAATAAACCGCGACGTGCTGGCCTTCGGTTTCGGTCTGAAAGAGCGCGATATAGAAGGCGTCACGGCCGGGAATAACCAGCTTAACCGAGATGTATGCGCGGCCGGTCTTGCCCGCCGTTTTATCCCATGCTGCGCCGAGTTCTGCGCCTTCCACGGTCACGGCATAATCCGGGCCGTTGCCCTGTTTGCGAACACGTTCAAGGCTCACACCTTGGAAACCGAGCGTCGGCAAATTACCTACGATTGCGCCGTCTTCTTTGGTGAAAAATCCGATATTCATAGTAACCCCGTTCAAGTTTAAGAGGCCGCCACGCTGGGGCCTCGATGCAGCCCGGCCACGGACGGGTAATAGGGGCGGTTGCAAGGTAAAAATGAGGGGTCTAGGTGCGGGCAGTCGCCCTTGCGACAACTCGGCCCCTCGGTTTTGCCTTGTAATTGCACCGCCCGGCCGTAGGGTCTGCGTGAATCGAGGTCATAGCTTTTGGTCGGCTCCTTCACTTTTTGAAGGGCGTTCCTGTTTGAATCGGTGAAACACCCATACCGGGCGCGTTTAAACGTAGTCTATGCCGCGCCCACTTCCTCATGAGCCTCTTTTTCTTGTTCACCACCGCAACGGCCTATCGCTTTGCCGAGTCGTGCTAGAGCCTCACGTAGCTTGCCGGGGGGTAAGTCGTCGGCTGTCGGCTTAGAAATAAATAGGCTGGTGGTTCCTGACCGTTTGCCGGTATCGGTCACAAGCCCTCGAAACAGGGGCCTTCCTAAGTCGCCGTGTTCCGCGCGGTCAGGCAGGGCAAAGTTCAGGCGATAAGCGTTGGTGATCTGTAACACCCGGTCGGTAATCAGGTGGCGGCCGGCCGCGGCGTTCCAAACCTTCATGCGGACACGAGCCATGCGCCTGACACGATCTATGATGCCGGCCGTTTCTAGCCGGTCTAAGGCAGACTGAGCGGTCGAGCGGGCGATGTTCGCGGCCTTGGCTATGGTGGCTATGCTGGGGTCGAGGCGGCCTGTGGCGTTGTTCAAAAACTGCGTCACAAGGGAGCGAAGCACGGCAAGGCCGGTGCGCCCTAAGACGCCTCCATGTCGGCCGGGCTGCTTTGTCCGCCGGTCGAGGGCCTCGGCCAGAAAGAGGATTTTAGCGCGTTGGTTGCGGTCGAGCGGGCGGAAGTCGGCCGCGTATACGCTGCCTTTCCTCCACCGTCGCCGGTCGAAAGTGTCCATAGGCTGTCCTTTCGGTGCAGCCCGTCGCGCTAGAGTCGGCCAATTTCGGACAAAGCAAGGGCGTGGCAAGAAATGACTTGCAAAAAGCCCTAATTTCGGGGAAACTGAAAACCGCCAAGTTAATCAGTTTTCCCCGGCCTCGGCCGATGGATGGCCCGCCCTAATACGGCGGGCTTTTTCATTTATTGCGCTTCGTGAATGTCTCCGCTCTGCGCTCGCCCGCACGACGCGGCCGATTCGTCATCAAAGTGTGAAACAAAGGGCAAACAAAAACAAGCGAAACCCGCGAGAGAATTAAGCGGCGGTTTTGTTTTGCGCTTGCCGGGCGGCTTCTTCTCGCAACGGGGCGGTGAGGCGGGAAATGACCGTGTGGCTTATGTCGAAGCTCCGGGCGATTGCCGCCACGGAATCACCGGCCATAAATCGCGCTGCTACCTCTGCCTTCTGGTGCTTCGTCAATTTCGAGGGGCGGCCGAATTTCACGCCACGGGCGCGGGCCAGCTTCATGCCCTCGCTGGTGCGGCTACGGATTAAATCGCGCTCGTACTCTGCAAGCCCGCCTAAGATGGTGAGCATAAGGCGGCCGTGGGCGCTGCTGGTGTCGGCCCATGCGTCGGCAAGGGAACGAAAGCCCGCGCCGCGCTCAGTGATATGGGCCACCATGTTGAGGATGTCGCGGCTAGACCGCCCAAGGCGGTCAAGGCGGGAAACGAGCAACATATCGCCGGGCTTTAGCGCCTTCAAAGCCTTATTAAGCTGCGCCCGGTCGCGCGTGGCTCCACTCGCATTCTCTTTGAAAACCTTCTCGGCTCCGGCCGCCTTCAAGGCTTGCACCTGTGCGTCTACGCTCTGGCCGTCCGTCGAAACGCGGGCATAGCCGTAGATCATCGGGGCAGGGTCAAGGGGCTAAGTACAGCCACCCACCCCTCGGCCGCCACGCGCTCCATAAGGGCATTCAGGCGCGTACCGGTGTCGCCCTGCAACCTAAACACAAGGTCGCGGGCCTCAGACTCCGGGTCGGTGCGGGTAGGGCAGGAGGCGCGGTTTTCCATGCTCATTTCGTCCAGTGTCGCACCGGACTTTCGCACATAAGTTTGTTTCAAGCCAAGCCATTGATTCAGGCTGGTTTGAAAACCGTGCGAAAGTCTTGAGTTTCGCACAATGGGGTATTTTGCAATGCCTTATGCCGGTTTTCTGTTCCACTCAGCCGCACAGGCCGTACCCAAGCCAAAAAATTGCGTCAAATTTGTCATTTAATAAACAAACACATAAAAAACACCTTGCCGGGACGCGGGTATGGGTTCAAAGGCCACAGCATGAACTCCGCCGTTGCCCTTGAGAGTCCGTCTGCGATTGACCCCGAAGGTCATGTTGAGCTTCGCCCAGACTTAAACCGGGCTGTGGAAGCAAAATGGGGAACGGCTCTAACCGGGGGATTTCAAATCATCCCCGATCTACTTCTACGGTATCAATCGACCCTGAGCCTCACGGCGAATGATGTTGTTGTGCTTCTGCACCTAACAATGGCTTGGTGGGAGGCTGAGAGGCCGCCTTTCCCGCGCCCAATAACCATCGCCCGGAGAATGGGGGCCTCTGAGCGCACCGTGCAACGGTCACTTAGCCGCTTGCTGAAGAAGAAGATTTTTAAGAAAATAAAGGTGCGAGACAGCAACAACGAATGGCGTCAGGCTTTTGACCTAACGCCTCTCGCGGCAAAGTTAAACGAAATTGCAGAAACCGACATGATCGTTATGCGTCGGCGGCTGCACCGTAATGAGGCGGCGGGCGTCCAAAACCAGTCGTTGGCGCAAGCCCAATAGGTTTGTAACTCCGGGCAACATCCTTGGCGTCCAAAACCAAGGATGGGACATCAAACCTATTGTCATACTACTACCGGGCACGCGCCCCGTCTATTTACAAATGCCGGAGGTATGAGCCGACATCAAGACGGCGGATACCTCCGGCATGCCAGAAAAACCAAAAGCAGCCTTTCGGCTGCCTTGGCGATTAGCTCCCTTGCGGGCAACGGTCACTCGTTTCCGAGGCCGCGATGGCTCATTATCTACGCCATAATGGCGTATTTGTCAATGTTTTGGGCAGCGGTAAGCCGCGACGGTAGCCAGAAGCGGTGGCTTAAACGTCAAAAGGACGCGGTAGCCACGCGGTGACGCGCTTCAATATCTCGTTGAAATCCTCGTTTGAAACACGCGGAATCTTGCCCCTGATAGACGAAAAGCGGCTGGGTGCGACGGTATAGGGATGATTACACACAACCCAGACCATTCGGCCGTCCACGGGCGAGAGAATCTCCCAAGCCCACGGGCTAGAGCCTTGCGGCTGAGTCGTGGTCGGAACCACAAGGCACGGCCCGGAAAGGGTGTTCTTGTAGGATAACACCACCACCGGCCGGGTTTTCCACATTTCGGGCAGATGTGCGTCAAGCGGGAAATCACACCAGTACACTTGCCCGTGCTTTGGGGCGGCAATGATTCGAGGTTGAACGCGGGGCGGCTTCTGCTCCGGCTCCGGGCCTTGCCGGGGCGGGGCGGTGTCGTCGGTCATATGGTTCCCTAAAACAGAGCGTGTAAACGTGTGCTAATCCCGCTGTTTGGCCTGTTCGGTCAACTGCGCGGTGATGGGCTTATGGTACTTGCGGAAAAGCAATTCGATGGCCTCGCTAACCATTGCCTGTGTGGTGGCTCCTTGCTCGGCGCAAAGAATTTTGAAGCTCTTGAAGGTGTCTCCATCGACATGCCCGGCAATCAGCCGCTGGCCTAGACGGTCGGGGCGGTCGCGGCGCGGCTCCCCGTTGCGGGTCAAGGCCGCGGTTGATTCATTGGCGGCTCGCCGCGTCCGTGCCGGTGGTGCTGCCGCCGGTTCGTCAACAAGTGCCTTTAAGCCCTTCATGGTGTACCCCTTAAACGGTTTCGTGGTGTGAAATAGCGAGGGTTTCACAAACCCAAGCAAATACCGCCGCAACCTCGGCGGCTGCAGCGCTGTTCGGTTCGATCTCCTGAGCCGTGCGGCCGGACATAGGCGCATCACGGAAGGCGGCCCGGTGAGAAAGCTGCACGGGGGCGATGGCACAACCCATCGGGGCGAGGGCCTCAATCGCCTCGGCCCTCATGGTGGTGGCGTTGGGCGCAAGGTCATTAAAGACAAGCTGCGCGGGCTTGCCCGCCAGCTTGGCGAGGTCGAGCGTCCGGCTGAGGGCGCGAATATCGAAGCGGCCAACGCGACACGGGACAAGAACCAAGTCGGCGGCCTGTGCCGCTGTATAGCCCGCGTTGTTACTGTCGCGGCCGGTGTCGATCACCACAAACTTGCATCCCCCGGCCTTTAGCTTCCCAAGGACGGAATCAAGCCGGGCAGGGGGGATAGCAAGGGCCTCCGGCGGC
>Ga0116227_10009226_pt1 | contig 18037 bp, 10 predicted proteins | sample S1TSphgellanicum_FD_89693 | JGI IMG/M metagenome (GOLD analysis project Ga0116227, IMG submission 89693) | Host-associated microbial communities from peat moss isolated from Minnesota, USA - S1T2_Fb - Sphagnum magellanicum MG | ecosystem: Host-associated > Plants > Peat moss > Unclassified... | reverse complement strand
GGCGCCTACAACCGCTTCGGCATCCGCGGCATGCTGAACATCCCCGTCACCGACAATTTCGCGGTGCGCGCGGCTTTCATCAGCGACCGTCATGACGGCTACATCGCCTATCAGCCCGCCCCCAACGTTCCGGGCGTGAACCCTTCGGCCTATGTCACCAGCGGCAAGCGCTACTATGCCGCCGACCAGAAGTCGGCCCGCCTGAGCGCGCGTTGGGAACTGCCCAAGTTCCACTGGGACCTGTCGGCTGAATACTACAAGGACGATGGTTCGCCGATCCTGTCGCTGCTGCAGACCCCGCGCCCCGGCACGGATTTCTGGTCGGCCCAGATCGACACCGCGCCCCAGACCGATCGCTACTCGGTCGGCATCCGTTCGAACATGGGCTATGATCTGACCGACCACATCGGCCTGACCTACATCGCTGGCTGGTCGCGCGTGGGCGGCACGGCGGATTCCGACGCCGATGCCGGTGCCTTCCCTCCCACCGGTCCGACGGCCCCCGTCGATGCCTATGGCGAGAACCGCACGGCCTTCTCGCGCTATGACTTCTGGAGCCACGAGCTTCAGCTCAAGTCGACCGGCAAGAACACCATCGACTGGATTCTGGGCGGTTACTACAGCCACGAAGTCAACAAGATCCGCTTCGACATCGACCAGCGCAACGGTTACCGCAACGGCACCTTCAACTGGGCGGGCACCTTCATTCAGGCTGACCGTCAGATCGATTCGGCTGCTGCCTTCGGTCAGGCCATCTGGCACGCCACCGACAAGATCAACTTCACCGGCGGTCTGCGCTTCACGCATGACCAGAAGCGCGACATCGGCGGCCGCAACGTGACCTTCAACGGTTGCCCCTCGACGCTGACCGGCGCCGCAGCGACCAATTGCGCCACGGCCGTCACCAACCTGCCGGGCATCTATGGCATTGACCTCAACGGCGCGGGCAATGCGCAGGATGTGGTCAACCAGCTGAATGCGCCGACCGCGCAGTACGGCAACCTGTGGGCGATCTCGAACAACGACACCCATGGTTCGTGGAACAAGCTGACCTGGCTTGCCCGTGCCGACGCCCAGGTGACCGACAGCACCCTGGCCTATGCCAGCGTGAGCACCGGCTTCAAGTCGGGCAACATCGAGGACGGCGGCCTGCTCGCCGGTCCCGAGACGCTGACCAACTATGAAGTCGGTTCGAAGTCGCGCTTCTTCGGTGGCCGCGCCACGCTGAACCTTGCTGCCTATTACAGCAACTTCACCGGCTATCAGGTCAATCAGGCGATCACCACGCGCGATGCGGCTGGCAACATCACCGGCAGCCAGATCGTCACCACCAACGCCAAGGGCGCCAAGTCCTATGGTTTCGAAGCGGAACTGACGGCCAACATCACCCGCAACGACCGCCTGAACCTGTCGGGCACGGTGCAGAAGACCAAGCTGGACGATCTGATCACGGTCGACAACCGCATCTACAACAACACCGCCGCCAATTACGAAAACCTGAAGGGCAACGAGCTGCCGCATGCGCCGCGTTTCTCGGCCACGGCAACCTATGAGCATGATGTTGTGATGGATAACGGTGGCAAGCTGACGCCGCGCTTCACCCTGCATTACGAAACCAGCAGCTGGCTGACCTACTTCAACGGTGACGTTGCCAGCCGCTATGCTCCCGCCAATCAGGCCGGCAAGGGTCTGCTGGGCACCAGCTTCGACAAGCAGGCTGCCTTCGCCAAGATCGACATGGGCATGTCCTACACCGTGCCCGGCGGCAAATACATGGTTGAGGCCTTTGTCCAGAACCTGACCGACCACCGCATCCGCACCAGCGCTGGCGTGTCGGGCCCGACGAACGGTCTGAGCCCGGTCTATCTGTCGAACTACGAGCCGCCGCGTACCTGGGGCGTTCGTCTGCGCGGCAGCTTCTAATCCTCTTTTGCATCCGGGGCGCGCCCAGCAACCCCGGATGTCATGCGCAGCCATCACCGACCTCCCCCTCCCTGTCGGCGGTGGCTGCGTCTTTGGGGCCGACTTCGGTCGGCCCTTTTTTTGTGAATCTTCCCCTATCTGAACGAGGTCCGCCATGCGCCTGTCCGCGATGAATTTCGCCTCCATCGGTCTGGCCGCATTGGCCGTTGCCACATCGGCTGTGCCTGCTGTCGCCAAGACGCTTCCGGCCAAGCCCGCTGCCGCCACCAGGAACGCCGCCATCTGGCAGGACCGCAAGCTGGATGCGCAAGCCCGCGCCACCGCTCTGCTGGCCGCCATGACCCGCGCTGAAAAGCTGCAGCTGGTCCGCACCTATTTCCCGCCCTTCACCATGGGCAAGCCGGGCATGCCCACCGACATGATCCCCTCGGCGGGCTATATGCCGGGCATTCCGCGTCTGGGCGTCCCGACCTTGCGTGAGAGCGATGCCAGCCTGGGCGTCGCCAACCAGGTCGAGCAGCGCAAGGGCGATACCGCCACCGCTTTGCCCTCAAGCCTCGCCACCGCCGCCAGCTTCGATCCCGCCGTCGCCTATGAAGGCGGACGCATGGCCGGGGCCGAGGCGCGCGCGAAAACCTTCAACGTGTTGCTGGCCGGCGGCGTCAATCTGACGCGCGACCCCTGGGGCGGCCGCGATTTCGAATATCTGGGCGAAGACCCGGTGCTGGCGGGCAACCTTGCCGGGGCCAGCATCGCGGGCGTGCAGAGCAACCACATCATCTCCACCGTCAAGCATTTCGCGCTCAACGCGCAGGAGACGGGGCGGATGATCGCGGATTCGCATCTCGACTGGACCGCGCTTCACGAGAGCGATCTGCTGGCCTTCAACATCGCCATCGCGCGGGGCAAGCCCGCCTCGGTGATGTGCGCCTACAATCTGGTCAACACCGAGCATGCCTGCGAAAGCCATGAACTGCTGACCAAGGTGCTGCGCGGCGACTGGCACTATCAGGGCTTCGTCATGTCCGACTGGGGCGCGGTGCATTCGACGGTGAAGGCGGCGATGTCGGGCCTCGACCAGCAGTCGGGCGAGGAGCTGGACAAGGAAATCTACTTCGGTGAGCCGCTGAAGGCCGCGCTGGCCAAGGGCGAGGTGCCCGCCAGCCAGCTCGACACGATGGTGCGCAATGTGTTGACCGGCATCTTCGCCAGCGGCCTCTATGACAATCCCACGCCGGTGACGGCGCAGGCCATTGACTACAATGCTCACGCCGATGTGGCGCAGAAGGCGGCGGAAGAGGGCATCGTGCTGCTCAAGAACGCTGGCATTCTGCCGCTGGCGGCCAGCGCGAAGAAGATCGTGCTGATCGGCGGCCATGCCGATGTCGGCGTGCTGTCGGGCGGTGGTTCATCGCAGGTGCGTTCGGTCGGCGGCGTGCCGATCGAGATTCCGCTCAAGGGCGGCCCCGCTGCCGGTTTCGCGCGCACCACCTGGCACAATTCCTCGCCGCTGCAGGCTTTGCGCGCGCTGCTGCCCTCGGCGCAGATCACCTATGTCGATGGCAGCGACAAGGCTGCCGCGGCTCAGGCCGCGCAGCAGGCCGATCTGGCGCTGGTCTTCGCGACGCAATGGCGCACCGAGGCCGAGGATATTCTCGACCTGAAACTGCCCAACGATCAGGACGGCCTGATCGCTCAGGTCGCGGGCGCCCAGCCCAAGACCGTGGTGGTGGTGGAAAGCGGCGGCCCGGTGCTGATGCCCTGGCTCGACAAGGTCGGCGCGGTGCTGGCCGCCTGGTATCCTGGCCAGCGCGGGGGCGAGGCGATTGCCAACATCCTGCTGGGCAAGGTCAATCCTTCGGGCCATCTGCCGATCACCTTCCCCGCCAGCGAGGCGCAGGCTCCGCGCCCGGCGCCCATCGGTCTGGAGATCGTCAAGGCGGACGATGCCGCTTCCAACGCCGGTTCGGCGGGTGGGCAGGCCAAGAGCTTCGTCGTCGATTACCGCGAGGGCGCCGATGTCGGCTATCGCTGGTACGCCAAGCAGGGGCTCAAGCCGCTGTTCCCCTTCGGCTATGGCCTGAGCTACACGCAGTTCGGCTTTGGCGGTTTTGCCGTGTCGCAGAGCGCCAAGGGGCCGGTGGTCAGCCTCGATGTCACCAACAAGGGGCAGGTGGCGGGCGCCACCGTGCCGCAGGTCTATGCCACGCTGCCCGGCGGCGGCACGGCGCGACTGGTGGCCTATGGCCGCGTGCAGTTGGCGCCGGGCGAGACGCGCCATCTGACTCTGCCGGTCGAGTTGCATGCTCTGGCCCATTGGCAGGCAGGCACGCGCAATTGGCGCATCGAGGCGGGTGACTATCGCCTGACTTTGGGCACGCAGGCCGGTGACGAGCAGGCCAGCCAGAGCCTGCATCTGGCACAGGCCACGCTGCCCGCAGCGGTTCGCTGATCTCGCTTAAGCAGGCGCTCCGGGGCGGTGATCCTTCACCGTTTCGGAGCGCCTGTTTTTTTGCCTGACTTAGCATCCCCCCCAGGGGGATAGGATTCGTGCCGCAATGCTGCTAGATGCAGTGGCATGACGAATCTCACCGACCTTATCCAGCACAGCGCCGGCCATGGCTGGCTGTTCATTCCCACCGCCATTCTGCTGGGCGCGCTCCACGGGCTGGAGCCGGGCCATTCCAAGACGATGATGGCCGCCTTCATCATCGCCGTGCGCGGTACGGTGCGGCAGGCGGTGCTGCTGGGGCTGGCCGCGACGCTCTCGCATACGCTGGTGGTGTGGCTGGTGGCGCTGGGTGGCATGTGGCTGCTGGGCGGGCTGAATGCCGAAAGCACCGAGCCCTATTTCCAGCTCGCTTCGGGGCTGATCATCGCGGCGATGGCGCTGTGGATGCTGTGGCGCATCCGTCGCGAGCAGCATGGCCATCATCACCACGATCACGATCATGGGCATCATCACCATGACCACCATCATGACCATGGCGATCACCACCATCATGACCATCACCACACCCCGGCCATGACGGCGGATGAGGAACATGGCCTCGAACTCGTCACCGGCACCTATGCCGACGCCCATGAACGCGCCCATGCCGAGGACATCCGCCGCCGCTTCGCCAGCCGTAACGTCACCACCACGCAGATCGTGATCTTCGGCCTGACCGGCGGCCTCGTGCCATGCCCGGGCGCGATCACCGTGCTGCTGCTGTGCCTGCAACTCAAAAAGCTGGTGCTCGGCGCGGTGCTGGTGCTGGGCTTCAGCGTGGGCCTCGCGCTGACGATGGTCTGCTCAGGCGTGATCGCCGCGCTCAGCATCAAGCATCTCTCGCGCCGCTGGGATGGTTTCGGAGAACTGGTGCGCCGCGCGCCCTATGTCTCGGGCCTGCTGATTCTGGTTGTCGGCCTCTATGTCGCGGTGCATGGCTGGCTGGATATCCCCCGATAACGAGACCAACCATGAGCCACGCCGCCAGTCCCGATCTGCTGAACCGACTGAAACGTGCTCAGGGCCATCTCGCGAAAATCATCGAGATGGTCAGCGAGGGGCGAGACGGTTTGCAAATTGCGCAACAGATGCAGGCGGTGGTCTCGGCGCTGGACAAAACCAAGACGCTGCTGGTGACCGACCATATCGAGCACCATCTGGAAGATCTGGTTGGCCCGCTGCCGCGCGCCACGCGGGATGAGCTTGCGAAGCTGGGTGAGTTGGCGCGGTATCTGTAAAAGGGCTTGAAGGGAGAAGATGCGAGGGTGTTACACCCTCGCGCTCCCATTATTGTCTGCGTTGCGCCAAGGGTTCGGCGTTGCGCATTGTTTGCTGCGCCGCAGGCAGGAAATTACAAGCCTGCGGCGCCTTAGGTCGCGCAGGTGGAGAGTTTAAACGCCCCAATTCGGCGCCACCACCCTGTCGCCGGAAGACGTCATGGGAGCGCGAGGGGGTAACCCCCTCGCATCTACCTTTTCCTTAAATCAGCGCCCCTGCGACCAAGGGAAGCTCAACTGCCTCAACCCCAACAGCGCGGGCGCCGAACGCAATGCCTCGGCGGTTTGCGCATCGGTGCAGGCGAAGCTGACGTTCAACTGATCGTGGCGGCCCATTTCGAACCATTCGACGGCCACACCGCTGTCGCGCCCGGCGGGTGCGGCGCAGGTCGGGGCCTGCCGCCCATGGGGGCGCCATGCGGCCAGCCTTGCGGCGAAGGCGGCGGCGCGCTCGGGCGTGGTATGGGCGTTGGAGCGGCGATAACGCCAGTCCCCACCGCTGAAGTGGCCCTGTTCGATCAGCACCTTGCCGCCGGGCGAGACGGAGATTTTCAGCGTCTCGCAGGCGCCGCATTGGGTGCCGGAGGTGCTGGCGAAGGTGACGATGGCAGTGGTGCTGGCGGGCTCGTCGGAGGCCGGGGGCGCCATAGGCACGGGGGCCGGGACAGGCGCCGGAGCAGGCATGGGCTGGGGAGCGGGCACGCGGTCGACGGTCGGGCCGGTCGCGGCGATGGGTTCACGCACGGGCGCGGGGGCAGGCGGAGCTGCCTTTTCGGCGCGGCGCGCGGCCTTGTCCTGAGCACGATCCTGAGCGTGCTGGGCCTTCTCGGCGGCGGCCTGAGCCTTGCGGCTGTCGGCTTGCGCGGCGCGGTCGGCGGCTGCGGCAGCCTTGCGTGAGGCGGCTTGGGCCTTGCTGTCGTCAGGCGCTGCGGCTGGAGCTGGCGCCGGAGCCGGAGCCGGAGCAGGCGGCGCTGCGGGTTCCGGCATCGGGGCCGGGCGCGGCGCGGGCGGCGGCGTCGGGGCGACCGGCACGGGGCGCGGGGCGGGCGGGGGCAGGGGTGCTGCCGGGCTGTCGGTGCTGCCGCCGCCGTCCTGCCCGCGCGCTCGCTCGGCGCCTTCGCGGAAATGGGCGCAGCCGCCGGTGACGGAAAGAGCCATCAGGCACAGGGCCAGGCCGAGAGAGCGGCGGGGCGAGCGACGGGGGGGCGTAAGGCTGATCACGAAGCCTGCTATGCCCGGCCCCGCGCCGGGGTGCAATCGCCTGAAACGTCGCAGGGCGTTCATCCGCGTTTTTGCTCGGGGTGTCGTTGTGAAAAGTTCCACTCCCCACGCAACTTTTATCAGCGCGCGCTGGCGGGCCCTTGCCTCCAGCCTGTGTGCAAGGGCTGAGAAACGCCCGGTCGGCGGGGATTGCCGGGCTTTTCATCACCATAGCCGCGTGTGACAAGGATGTAGCGTGAATGTCACAGTCGGCGGCGGCGTTATAATCTCGCGGAACATGGCCCCGCCGACCGGTTTCCTCCCATGACGGCTCATGTGGCCGGTCACCCCGGATGCAAGACCAATCCGGTGATTTCGGAGTGTGTTTGACGTGATGTGAGGACTGGCAGGCCCGCCTGCCGAAAAGCCACCGTAGTGAAGGGACCACCGGCTTTTCAACCTGACAGGACAATTTTGAAGTTCAGCAAATGCCGGGCGACGTCCGGCGTGAAGGAGTTGTGTGATGAAAAAATCCGTTCTGCTGGTCGCAGCCTGCCTCGGCCTGATCCCTGCCACCGCTTTCGCGCAGGACAGCACCCCTCCGCCGTCCGCTGCTGCCGATGATGGTCCGAAGGCTCCCGATGGTTCGAAGGCTTTCGGCATCGAGCCCTATGTCGGTGTGCTGGGCGGTTATGAAACCTTCGACCATCGCAGCGAATTCGGCACCTCGCCCAACCATGGCACGATGAATGGCGCGCTGATCAGCGGCGTGGCCGGTGTGAACGTGCCGCTCGGGCCGGTGTTCGTCGGCGTGGAAGGCAATGGCACCAAGGGCTTCAACGACATCAACTGGGAATATGGCGTGAAGGGCCGCGTCGGTGCGCGCGCCGGTGACAGCGGGTTGATCTACGTCGCCGCCGGTTACGAGTGGATCAACCCCCACAGCAACCGTGGTTTTTCCGACCACAGCAGCTGGGTCTATGGTCTGGGTGTCGAGGTCGGCCCCAAGGACATCGGCCTGAAGGGCGCGACGGGCAATGCGGGGCCGCGCCTGCGCCTGCAGATGGACACCTATGACTTCCACAGCCTGCGCCCGATGGCCGGTGTGATCTTCCACTTCTGATCCACACTGGATTGTGGCGGAAAGGCGGCTCGGGGTTATGCGCCGGGCCGCTTTTGCGTTTACAGCGCGGTGGTGGTGAAGGTGTCGCACTGGCCCGGATCGCCGGTTTCCAGCCCCTTGCGCAGCCAGCGCATCCGCTGCTCCGACGAGCCATGGGTGAAGGCCGCCTCGACCGGCGCCTTGCCCGCCGCCTTCAGTAGCACATCATCGCCGATCTGATGCGCGGCGTTGAGGCCGCTTTCCATATCGCCTGCTTCCATCCGGACCTTGTTGGCCGAGGCCCAGACGCCTGCATAGCAATCGGCCTGCAGCTCCAGCTTCACCGAGAGCGGGTTGGCCTGATCGGGGTCGGCGTGTTGCAGGCGGCTCACCTTGGTCGAGGTGCCGAGCAACTGCTGCACATGGTGACCATATTCATGGGCGATGACGTAATCGCGCGCGAATTGTCCGCCCGCGCCCAGCTTCTGGTCCATTTCGCGGTAGAAGTCGGTGTCGAGATAGATGCCCTGATCCGCCGGGCAATAGAACGGCCCCATCGCGCTCTGCGCCGCGCCGCAGCCCGATGAGCCGCGCTGCGAGTAGAACACCAGCCTCGGCTTCTCGAAGCTGTGGTTGCGCGCCGCGAACAGTGTCCGCCATGTCTTGTTGAGCGAGGAGAGCGCGTTGCAGCTTTCCTTGCTGAAGGCGTCGACCGTGCAGCTGCTGGCGGCATCCTTGCCGCTCTCCACCGGGCCGCGTTGCGGGGCAGGGGCATAGGCGCCCTGCTGCCCGCCGCCGCTCACCAGCCCCAGCACGCTGAGCGGATTGATGCCCAGCGCCCAGGCGCCCACCATCAGCAGCGCAATGCCGCCGATCCCCAGACTGCCGCCGCCAAGCTGGAAGCCCTGGCCCGAAAAACCTCCCAGGCCGCCAAAGCCGCCGCCCTTTCCACGCTGATCCTCGACGTCCACATCGTTAGGGTCGAAATCGTCGAGGCGCATGGGTGTGGGTCCTGCTTGGGTGAGAAGGGCTACGTCTTGGGAAGAAGGGAAGGGATAGGCAAGTAGGAAGGGTAGAAAGATGCGAGGGGGTTACCCCCTCGCGCTCCCATGACGTCTCCCGACGAAAGCTCGGTGGCGCCCTATCGTTCCGTACAGCCTCACCGTTTGCGGCTGCTCCGCACATCGCGCAGGGTCGTACCCTTGGGCACGGGGCGGCCCATAAATTTGGGCAGCGCAATCCGCTGCGAGAGATAAATGCCATTATGGCCCGAGCACAGGCAGGCGACAAAGCAGGCCACCGCAATCGGCACCATATGCGTCGCCCCGAACAGCTCCAGCCCCATGATCGTGCAGGCCAGCGGCGTGTTGGCCGCCCCCGCGAACACCGCCACAAAGCCCAGCCCCGCGAACAGATCCACCGGAGCTCCCATCGCCCAGCCCAAAGCGCTGCCCAGCGCCGCGCCGATGAAGAACAGCGGAGTCACCTCGCCCCCCTTGAAGCCGCTCGACAGCGTGACCACCGTGAACAGCAGCTTGAGCGCCCAGTCCCACGGCGCGGCGGGCGCGGTGAAGAAGCCGGTAATCGTCGGCATGGACGGGTCCGCTGACCATACGCCCAGCCCCAGATAGGCCCTGGTGCCCACCATATAGGTCAGCGCGATCACCGCCAGCCCGCCGACAATACTGCGCAACGCCGGATGCGGGATCGCCTTTTTCAGCCAGCCGCCCAGCGCATGGTTCGCCTCGGCAAAGAGCAGTCCGGCGAGCCCGAAGGCCACCCCGGCCAGCGCCGCCTTGCCCACCAGCAGCGGATCGAGCGCCGCCGCCCCATTGGGCCCGGCCATACAGGGAATGTGATAGGCGGTATGATGAATGCCCCAGAGCCCGCAGACCCAGTCGCCCACCAGCGCCGCGATCAGGCAGGGAATGATGGCGGTCATTTCGATCCGCCCCACCGCCAGTACCTCCAGCGCGAAGAAGGCCCCGGCCAGCGGCGTGCCGAAGACCGCGCCGAAGCCCGCCGCAATGCCTGCCATCAGCATCAACCGCAGCCCTTGCGCATTGAGCCGCGCCAGCCGTGCCGCCCCGCTCGCCAGCGCGCCGCCCAGCTGTACCGCCGTGCCCTCGCGCCCCGCCGAGCCGCCGAAAAGATGCGTGACCACCGTGCCCAGCAGAATCAGCGGCGCCATGCGCAAAGGCACACCGCCGCCCGGCTCATGGATCTGGTCGATCAGCAGATTGTTGCCGGCCTCCACGCTCTGCCCCAGCCAGCGGTAGATCAGGCTGATGGCCGCGCCGCCTAAAGGCAGCAGGAACAGCAGCCACGGATGGTCGAAGCGGGCATGGGTGGCGGTATCGAGGCTCCACAGGAAGAAGGCGCAAAGCGAGCCCACCGCGGCAGACATCGCCAGCAGCACCAGCAACAGGCGCAGTGCGGCCAGAACACGAGGCAGGCTGATCCCCGACAGGGCATGGAAAAGACGGTTAAATGTCGCGCGCATGATTCCTCCTTGTTGCCTTGCGGCCCTAGGTAGGAATCATCAGCCCGCCAAAACTGGTCTGGAGGGCGGTTCGGCCGGTGCCCCGACCCGGCGGAAATCCATCGCCGTGCCCGCGCCATGCCCGAGATGGCCCGATGGGTCAAGGCGGGGAGGGGGCCGAGCGCGATGGATTGACGGTGAAAATTGCGCGGGGTGCCGTGACAAAGTTCCGGAAAATCGAGTGAAAGATAAAGTTTACACGATCAGGGGCTGGCGGAATCGCATGGAACGCACTACATGCACGGTGAGCTGCGGAACGGTGTCAATCCGTAATTTGTGCAGAGTTGCAATTTTTCACAGAGCAGCAACAAACGGACTGCTCTGCTTGCGCGAAACATCGCTTGCGCTCAGCCGCTTGTCGCGGGCCAATACGAACAATTCGGCATGAAATTTCAGGAATGCATGTCGAATTGTGCTATTGTGTGACATATTGTTTCAAATATGTGAAATATGCCAATTTGCGCGGCTGTGGCGCCCGTGTCGCTCTGTGTGTCGAGCGGGCAACATTGCATCGTCAATGAACTGACATGCGTGTAAGCCGCTGGCCTATCTCATTATAAATACGCCATGAAGCTGTCACTGACCTGAACGGACTCGGGCGTCGGAAGCGCATGCTGGGCACATGCGCATATCGTCGTCATTCAACGTTTCCGGGAAGGTAAACGGGGGGCGGGAAGAGACTTGGGACTCTAACCACTTCATGAGGTGACAATGACTACTCGCATGAATGCATTACGGACCGGCGTTGCGACGCTGGTTCTGGGTTCGGCCCTGATGGCCACCTCGGCTTTCGCACAGGATGCCGCCAAAACGGACGCCAAGCCGGCAACCGAAGACACCGGCCCCGTCATCGTGGTGACCGGTTCGATCACGAAGAACCCCGCTGCCGCCACGGCCTCGCCGCTGGTGGTCCTGTCGAGCGAGACCCTGACCTCGCGCGGCATCAACACCGTGTCGGGCGCGCTGCAGAGCATCGCGGCCAACAACGCCGGCACCCTGCCGAGCAGCTGGTCGTCCTTCGGCTTCGCCACCGGCGCCAGCGCTCCGTCGCTGCGCGGCCTGAACGACGGCTACACGCTGACGACCTTCGACGGTCTGCGCAGCGCGGTCTATCCGCTGGCTGACGACGGCGTGCGCAACTTCGTCGACCTCAACACGATCCCTGAGTCGATCGTCGAGCGCGTTGAGGTGCTGCAGGACGGCGCCTCCTCGACCTATGGTGCTGACGCCGTGGCCGGTGTGGTCAACGTCATCGTCAAGAAGGAAATCGTCGGTTTCCACGCGAATGCCTCGGGCGGCATTTCGCAGCGCGGCAATGGCAGCGAAGGTCGCTTCGACGCCACCTACGGCAAGGGTCGCCTGGCCGAAGACGGCTACAACTTCTACATCAACGGCGAGTATCAGCATAACGCCGCTGTGATGCAGAACCAGCGCGGCGGCATCTGGGGCACGGCCAACCAGTCGAGCATCTGCGACGGCCTGGGCAACTGCCTGGCCAACGGCATCCGTAACGGCATCCAGGGCAACGGCACCTATTCGGGCTTCCAGTCGACCACCGTCGGCTATGCGCGCCCTTATGATCTGGCCGCTGGTGCGGGCACCGGCCCCTATTCGCAGATCACGCCTTCGGCTGGCTGCCAGGGCCTGACCTCCTACACGCTGACCCCCTCGCAGCGCACGGCCACCGCGCCTGCCACGGTCTGCCAGCAGGATCGCACCGCGCAGTACGGCATGTACTCGCCCGAGATCACGCGTATCGGCGGTAATGCCCGTCTGACCTTCAATGTGAATGATCACATGCAGGTCTATGGCATGTTCAACTTCGCCGAGACCAAGACCTTCAGCCAGGGCAACCCCCGCAGCTTCGCCGACGTGACGCCCAACGGCACCACCGACCTGTCGACGCTGCTGCTGCCGGTCTACACCTGCGCCTCGGGCGTGGGCAATGCGAACCCGGCGGCCACGGGCTGCAACGCGGGCAATGGCGTTCTGAACAAGAACAACCCCTATGCTGCCAGCGGCCAGTATGCCCAGCTTTCGGGCCTGTATGACCGTCCGATTCAGACCACCACCGATGCCAAGACCTACCGCTTCTCGGGCGGCGTCAGCGGCGACTTCGGCAAGGGCTGGAACTACAACATCGAAGGCACGACCTCGTGGGTCAACCTGGATGTGTCGCAGAACAACTACATCAACGCCCAGCACCTGCTGGACCTGATCGCGACCGGCGGTTACAACTTCGGTGACCAGAGCCAGAACACCCAGGCCGCGCGCGACTATCTGGCGCCTTCGGTTCACACCGTGGACCGTTCGAAGCTGACCCAGATCCAGGGCACCATCAACCGCGACTTCTTCAAGCTGCCCGGTGGTGATCTGAACATCGCAGTCGGCGCCGCCTATCGCTTCGAGAGCATCAACCAGCCCAGCTCCAACCCCGTCGATGCTTTCTACGGCATCAACGCGGTCAGCACCGCCGGTTCGCGTCGCGTCTATTCGGGCTTCTACGAAGTCTCGGCTCCGGTGCTGTCGATCCTGAAGCTGAAGGCCGATGGTCGCTATGACAGCTATTCGAGCGGTCAGAGCAACTTCTCGCCCAAGTTCGAAGCGCAGTTCCAGCCCATCAAGGAACTGAAGTTCCGCGGCACCTTCTCGAAGGGCTTCCGCATCCCCAGCTTCAACCAGTCGTTCGGTCTGCCCACCACGGGCTACTCAACGATCAACTTCAAGTGCACCGATCCGACCTATACGGCCTTCTGTAATGCTCACGCCAGCAATCCGGCCTATTACAACTCGGACGGCAGCGGCGGCGGCAGCTACTCGCTGGGCGTCACCTCGGTGGGCAACCCCAACCTGAAGCCCGAGAAGTCGACCTCCTTCACGGTGGGCACCGTCTTCACCCCCGATCGTCACCTGACCTTCACCGCCGACTTCTGGCACACGAAGATCACGGACATCATCGTGTCGGTGACCAACACCGATCCGGCGCTGCAGCAGTACTTCGCCAACAATGGCGTGGTGAACATTCCGGGTCTGACCGCGACGCAGTCGGGTGCTGACTCGGACAACCCGACCGCGCTGGCTCTGCCCCGCACGGTTGTCGCGTCCTACACCAATGCCAACTCGGAAGTGGCTTCGGGCGTCGATATCTCGGGCACCGCGCGTTACGAGCTGGGCCATGGTGTGCGCTTCACCAGCCAGTTCAACGGTTCGTGGCTGACCAAGCTGGCGCTGACCGACTCCGATGGTGTCGTTTACCGCTACGACGGTTCGCTGGGTCCCTGCGAGACGACCTCGTGCTCGGGTGCTCCGCACTTCCGCGCCACCTGGTCGAACACCTTCGACTTCGGTCCCGACCGCAAGTATGGCGTGACGCTGACGGGTAACTACACCAGCGGTTACTCCGAAGTCGCGACCGACGACGGTGGCACCTATGGCGACTGCCTCGGCAGCATCGGCGGCGACGTGAAGGGTTACACCTCGACCTCGCCGGTGATCTGCAACACCCACCCGACCTTCACGATCGACCTGCATGCCCAGGCCCGCGTCAACAAGAACTTCCTCATCTACACCGATGTGAAGAACCTGCTCGACTCCGGCCCGGTCTACGATCCGGCGGCTGGTTATGGCCTGTATCAGTTCAACCCGGCGTGGGGCGATTCGAACTTCATCGGTCGCTACTTCCGCATCGGCGCGAAGCTGGACTTCTAAGCCTTCGCCTGAAAAGGCTTGAGCTTAAGAGGAGGGGCGGTCCGGATGGGCCGCCCCTCTTTTTATGTGGCTGGTACTTTGGTACGCCGATCAATGGCTTGTTGATGTCTCTGTGCCAGCATCGCGGCCATGCAGGATGACCATGCCAGCCGTATCTGGACGACGATGCCCCCGCAGCTTAAACGCCTGTCGCGCCCGCCGGTGCGCTTGCTTGGGGTTACGCTGTTTCACAGGCGCGTGCCTGATGCGGTCGCTCTGGCCTTTCTGATGGGGCATTACTGGAACGCCGAGGATGCGCTGTGGCAATGGGATGGCGCCCTGAAGCCTGACACCTTCACCACGCTGCGCGGCGGCCATCTGCCCCTGGCGGCCCGCATCGCCGAGATGGTACGCAGCCGGGCGCTGGCCTGACACGCAGGCAAGAAAAAAGCCCCCGGGATCGCCGGGGGCTTTTCTCGAACCAGGGCAGGTGAGGGAGGGGTCAGCCCTCCACCACGCGGTGCCTGATGGCGAAGACGCCGAAGGTCGCGATGATGGCATAGCACACGGCGGGCAGCGCCAGCGCCAGCGCCACGCTGTGGGTGGCATCGGCCAGCTGACCCGTCAGCGGCGGGATGATCGCGCCGCCCACAATGGCGACGTTGATGATGCCCGAACCGTCGGCAGCAGCCTCACCAAGGCCCTCGCAGGCCAGCGAGAAGATCGTCGGGAACATGATCGAGTTCATCAGGCCGATCAGCAGCAGGCTCCAGGCCGCGACCTGGCCGGTGGTGTTGGCCGAGATGGCGATCAGCAGGATCGAGCCCACCGCATTGCAGGCCAGCGCCTTGCCGGGGCTCAGCATGCGCAGCAGGGCTGAACCGGCAAACCGGCCGACCAGCGCTCCGCCCCAGTAATAGGGAATGTAGGTGGCGGCCGCGGCGGCCGTCACGCCCAGCACCGTGGGCAGCTGGAAGTAATTGACGATCAGCGAGCCGACCGACACTTCCGCGCCGACATACAGGAAGATGCAGGCCGCACCGAAAGCGAAGCGCGGCTGCTTGAGCAGCGCCAGACCGTCAACGAAGCTGGTGTGGGCGTGATGCTCGTTCTTGAGCGCGTTGCGGTTGCCCCAGACCACCAGCGCCACCACCGTCAGCGCGATGGCCAGGCCGATGTAGGTGTGCACCACGGTCTGCGTCTCGGCGACGCGATAGAGGTCGAGCGCGGGGCCGGTCAGGTCCTCGGCCTTCACCTTGGCCAGCTGGCCCAGGATCAGCGCGCCGCCCACCAGCGGAAACAGCACCGTGCCCAGCGAGTTGAAGGCCTGCGCGAAGGTCAGGCGGGCCGAGGCCGTCTTGGCCGGGCCAAGCAGCGAGATCAGCGGGTTGGTGACGATCTGCACCATCACCACGCCGCTCGCCAGCACGAAGAGCGCGCCCAGAAACAGGCCATAGGTGGCATGCTGCGAGGCGGGGATGAACAGCAGGCAGCCCGCCGTCATCGCCAGCAGCCCGACCACCGCGCCGCGCATATAGCCGATGCGCTTGACCAGTGCCGCGCCGGGCAGGCCGATGATGGCATAGGCGGCGAAGAAGGCCGTCTGCACCAGCATGGCCTGGGTGTAGTTGAGGGTGAAGAGTTCCTTCAGCTTGGGGATGATCACATCGTTCAGGCTGGTGATGCCGCCGAAGATGAAGAACAGGCCCATCACGAACAGGCGCAGCTGCGGAGCGTTGACGTTGCCCTCGTCGCTGGCCGGGCCGGTGCTGGATGAGGCATTGGGCATCAAGGCCACAGATTTCACTCCTCTCTGCCCGGTCGGCACGGGGCCGTCCGGGGATCATGCTGCCGCCATGGTCTTGTCCATGGTCGGTTAAGCCGATGCCATCGCCGGTTTGCCGGAGGATGGCCAGAGTGTTTCTGCCCAAATCAGCCTTTTCGCGGAAGGAATAGGTCTGCGTTAGCGCAATCAGGCCGCCACGCCCGCCCCCGTCGCCCTGTCGAGCGGTTCCGCGCTGTTGGCGGCGACCGGAATGACCCGCGTGGCACCGCCCAGCGGCTGGGGATAGCCGAAGAGATAGCCCTGACCCTCGTCGCAGCCTTCGCGGCGCAGCAGTTCGAGCTGATCCTCGGTTTCCACGCCCTCGGCCAGCACGGGGATCTCCAGACTGCGGCCCAGCGCCAGCACGGTGCGCATGATGGCAGCGGCCTGCGGGCTGGTGGCGGCGCTTTTCAGGAAGCTCTTGTCGATCTTGATCTTGTCGAAGGGGAAGGAATGCAGCGTGTCGAGCGAGGAATAGCCCGTGCCGAAATCGTCCATGGCAATCGCGATGCCCAGCGCCTTGATCTGGCGCAGCACATGGAGCGCGCGGCTCTTGTCGGCGAAGATCGCGCTTTCGGTGATTTCCAGCTCGAGGCGGCTGGCGGGCAGGCCGGTGTCGATCAGGATCTGGGCGATGCGCTGCGCCAGATCGGGCTGCTGCAACTGCACCGGCGAGACATTGACCGCCACCTTGATGTTGCCCGCCCACAGTGCGGCATCGCGCGCGGCGCGGCGCAGCACCCATTCGCCAATGGCGAAGATGGCGCCGGTTTCCTCGGCCACGGGAATGAAATCGAGCGGGGCGATCATCCCGCGCAGCGGATGGCGCCAGCGCACCAGCGCCTCATAGCCGATCAGCGCGCCGGTGCGCACCGAATGCTGCGGCTGGTAGAACAGGCAGAGTTCCTCATGCGCCAGCGCATTGTGCAGGTCGCCTGCGATGCGGCGGCGGGTGCGGGCGTGCTCATCCATGCCCTGTTCGTAATAGCAGATCGGCTCGCCGCGCGTCGATTTGGCGCGGTTCATCGCCAGATCGGCATTGTTGAGCAGCGCCTCGCGGTTTTGCCCGTCCTGCGGGAAGATGGCGACGCCGAAGCTGGCGCGCAGCGGAGCCTCTCCATTGTCGTTGCCCCGGCGGAAACAGGCGGCGAGGCGCTCGACGAAATCGGCCAGCTCGCTCTGGCTGGTGTAGAGGCAGGCGGCGGCAAATTCGTCGCCCCCCAGCCGCGCGACCATCTCGCCTTCGCGGCAGGCCCCGGCCAGACGACGGCCCACCTCGGCCAGAGCTCGGTCGCCCGCGGCATGGCCCAGCCGGTCGTTGATTTCCTTGAAGCGGTCCAGATCGAGCGCGACCACCGCGAAACGCTGGTTGTGGCGCGTGGCCAGCAGCATCTCGCGCGCGCACCATTCGTTGAAATGGGCGCGGTTGGCCAGACCCGTCAGCGGATCATGCGCGGCCAGATGGGCGATGCGCGCCTCATTGCGGCGGCGTTCGGTCACATCCTCGAAGGTGGCGACATGGCCGCCGTCCTGAAGCAGGCGGCTGGTGATGCCGACGTGGAAATCCTCATGGCATTCCACCATCACGCGCTGGCCGTCGGCGGTGTGCAGCGCCTGTTCCAGCAGGGCGCGGATCGCTGCGCGGTCGGTGACGTTCTGCCCCTCCATCATCTGCCCGATCACCAACCCGCAATCGCTGCCCGGCAGCAGCATGCCCGGCGCGATGCCCCACATCGCGCAAAGCCGCGCATTGGCCAGCACCAGCCGGTGCCTGCGGTCGAACAGCGCCAGACCCTGATGCATGTTGTCGAGCGCGGTGTCGAGCTGGGCGCGGATCGCCGCCAGCCCGTCCTGCTCTTCCTTCAGGCGGGTCATGTCGCGGGTGATCTTGGCAAAGCCAAGCGGTGTCACACCATCCTTGTCGACGATATGCTCGATGGTGACATGCGCCCAGAAGCGGCTGCCATCCTTGCGGCAGCGCCAGCCTTCG
>Ga0116227_10009225_pt1 | contig 18038 bp, 13 predicted proteins | sample S1TSphgellanicum_FD_89693 | JGI IMG/M metagenome (GOLD analysis project Ga0116227, IMG submission 89693) | Host-associated microbial communities from peat moss isolated from Minnesota, USA - S1T2_Fb - Sphagnum magellanicum MG | ecosystem: Host-associated > Plants > Peat moss > Unclassified... | reverse complement strand
GGTTTTATAAAAAAAAATAAAAAAATTTAAATTTTTATTTTTATGAATGGGGAAGAATTTTTATATAAAAAAAAAAAAATAAAAAACAAAAAAAAAAAAAAAAATAAAAAAAAAAAAAAAAAAAAAAAAAAAAGGAAAAAGGAAAAACCCAACCCATTTGTGTATATATATCCATTAACCATTTATCTTATGGGTAAGTTATAAAATCATTAAACACTTATAAAAATTTCCTAGTGTGTTGGGAGGGTACCTTAAAATCTTTGAGTATCCATTAAAAAAGAAGAAGGGAATTCTTACACCTATTATTATTTAGGAGTGACACGTCTTTTAATTTTATTCATGGAATGGGTCTAGGAGGAACATGAATAGGCCCACGGTTATCAAGGTGGTTCTTATGATTCATAACCATGGGTTAAAAAAATCAAGGATTTGGTTTATATAGCCACTATTTTTCGATAGTAAGAAAATCAATTAATTGACCATCAAATTGGCAATTCATTGTTGATTTTTTCATGAAAACTATGAATCGATTCTTGGTGGTTTTTAAATGGTTTTTTATAATTTCAAATAACCATGCAACCTTGGTCCATCTTTTTAAAAGGGGAAAAAGGGCAGGGTTTGTGATTTTATTGATAACCTGTTTTGTACCCGCCCAAGAGAAAGTGACTTTGAATACGATCCCGGAGAGAAGAAAAGTTATGTAAGTTGTGGCGAATAGGGACGCGACACGCGGATTAGACGAAAACGGCGGAATCAGGCGGAATCGAATAGCAGCGGAATGTCATCTTGGTGGGAAGGGAGAGCACGGGAGGAAGACGACGAGGGTTTTGGCGACGAGCGAGCGAGCCAGCGAGCCAGCGCGCGCGCGAGCTTCGTCCTTCGCGCGATCAAGCCATGGGACGTTCACGAGGGCCTCTTGCTTCGGGCGAAGATGAGACGGCCTGGTTCGGCCACAGGTATGCCCTCTTCCTGGGTTTTTTTTTCCTTTTTTTGAGCCTTGTTTGCATTTTCGGGAGGGGGTTTTTGGTTGCTGGAGTGTTGTGGAGCAAAATGGATGGCTGCACACGGCTTGTTGCTGTGATCATCATATGGCCTGTTTTTCGTCCAAATAGGTTTCTCCTTTTTGCGTACGCTCCAACGGAATAGGAGTGCTCAAACGTCTTAGTCTTGCATTTTCCTTCTTTCTTTCATCTTCTTGTTGTTTCGAATTTTCAGAATTTTGGTTGCTGGTACTACTGCCACATTTGACCTTCTTCTGCACACGCTCTTGCTGCTACTGCCGCCTGAATTTACTATTACTTTTCTTTTGATAATAATACATATATGTTAATGTTTTGCATCTTCTAATTGTTTTTTGTGCCTGCTCTTGAAGTCTATGGCATGTCTAGTTGCTACTTAAAAGTGTTTTCTGAGCATTTTAGATATGCTGCATTATGCTTCTGTTGCTCATTTTTTGTTTCAAGGCATTGTCTATTTGGAATGCAGTGATATTATTTTCTCATATTTTTGGAATTATTTTCCTCTGTTGCTGAGCAGCTATTACGTCTGCTGCTCATGTTCTATTACTTAAAGGCATTGTCTATTTGGAATGCGATGATATTATTTTCTAAAAATTTTGGAAATCTTTTTCCTGTTGCTAGTAAGCTATTTTATTTCCATGAAGTGTGAAGTCTTAGCCTATATATGTGTATTTGGAGGCATTCTAGATCTGCTGCATTTGGTCCTGAAAGTGATTTCTGTCTCAAACTACTGAGTTGTGTCTTGACATTGTTGACATCTCTTCCTCATGTTTGTTATATTTGAAAAGATACATCTTTGTTTTCTAAAGTAATTCTTGATTTGTGCCTGTCTATAGTTCTGAGATTTGTATGTTATATCATATGTCCCATATGCCTCCTGCTGCTGGTTTGTCCAATTCACACGCATAGACTGTCTTCAGTTTGTTGGATTCATGTAAAAATATCCCCTGTTCATATTACAGGTCTAAGAGGAGACGGGGTGCAGCAGGAGGGGAAAGTGATGCTAACACAGGTCAGTTGTGCACAAGTGTGATGCTAAATTGTATCATAACTGTGCACTTCCCATTATTATGCACTAGTGCATAAATGATCAGTGCATGGCTCATGTTCAACTAGGTGATGAGTATCTTGAAAATACCAGAAACAAATGTAGTTGCTGAACCCTGATAAATTTGCTGGTAGTGCTAAAAGGGGCTGAATTGCTGCAGGTGGGCCAGAAGCAAAGAGAGCTCTATATCACTGCAATTACTGTAATAAGGACATCTCTGGGACGATCCGAATCAAGTGTAACAAATGTCCTGACTTTGATTTGTGTGTCGAATGCTTCTCAGTGGGTGTGGAGATCACCCCCCACAAATGCAATCACTCTTATCGAGTCATTGTGAGGACAGCAGGCATTTTTTGCTTTGGCTTCTTTGCTTCACATTATTGTCAGTTATGTGTCCAGATTTGAGCCATATTGAGATGGTTCTGATGGTTTATTTGAATGAATGCTTGTGGAGCAAAATTGCAAAAGACAAAGTATACCTACTCAGAGACTCGGGCTAGTGGTGACTGTTCAATCAACCTGGTTGGGGTTGAAGTATATGGGTGCTGGCTGAATTCACATGTTCTTTGCTGCAGGATAACTTGTCATTTCCTCTCATCCATCCAGACTGGAATGCAGATGAAGAAATCTTACTGCTAGAGGTAATAGGCTCTGCATAGTAGATGATTCTCTTGTCCTATACCATGAATATTGATCTGTAGTCTTGCACTATTTTTCACTGCATGGAGATTATGCACCAATTTGGAGATTCCATTTGAGACAAGTGCAAAAACTTTGCCATCTTTTGTTAAATCACCTTTTTAGTTAGATTTAGGAAAGTGATTGACATTTGTGGAGTCATACACTGATTGGCCATTCCCATTTCACAAGTTCTCTCACATTGAAGTCACTGCAGAGCTGTGATGATTCAATCAGCCTGTTAGGGGTCTCATGTCAATTCAGATTTATGTGATGTGAACAAGGTCTGCTTTCTCTGCAGGGAGTGGAAATGTATGGCTTGGGGAACTGGGGAGAAGTTGCGGAGCATGTAGGAACAAAATCTAAGACTCTCTGTTTCGACCACTATATGACAACCTACATGAACTCAACTTGCTCACCTCTTCCGGTGCACTTTATTGACCATTAAGCCCTCCCTTACTGCCCGTATATTGTAACTCATAATTATGCATAAATCATTAACCAGAGGCAGTTTTTATGGTTGGCCATTAGTGATACTATTTTTCACTGACAAGGATAAAATGATGTTGCTGCATTTTAGAACTGTACCCATGATTGAGTTCAGTTCATGGACTGAGGATAATTGATATGTTAGGCCTTGAACCCTCTGGCCCAGATTGGATCAAGGGGTCAGAGGAAGTGTTCATATAAGAGTATTATGGAGTGTAATAGTTGTAGATGGGAGGATTATTGTTTGGTTTTGAAAGCAAGGGTGATGGATGGATGGGTATTCAGGACATGTCACATGTCATTGGGAAGTCGAAAGCAGAGCTTCTTGCTATGGCCCGCACACATCAGGAAGGGAAAAAGGGTATGTTGTTGGTGGTGTACAGCATCCTTCCACTTTTGCAGATAACAGATTGGAGGGATAGTTTTCTAGCTGATGAGGTTCAAGCTTTTGAGCTGTTTTTTACCAACCACAATTGAAAGGTTCCTATCTTTACTGAGAAATATGCCATCTACTTAACAACTGCACATTTGCAGTGAAGATCTGGTAGCTGATTTAAAGTGTTCTATGTGCAGCATTTTCAACTCCTGGAGAGACTGGCCTACATCCTGTGAAGCAGGAACCTTTGATTTCTCCGTCAAGGGTTAAGTAAGAACATTGTGCCAGGCTGTTACACTCAGATGCCTTCCGTTTGTGTTATACTTGTGCTATTGTTCGAGGTCCTTGCTCAATTTCATGCTCTTCGGCCATCTGTTGACCTGTGTTTCAATGCAGTGATCGACTTGCAAGAAGATAGTGTGGACTAAACTGAATGCTGTGGTTTTGAAAGGGTTGAAGAAAACTCCGAAGGCAGGTCACCCTCCAGTATTTTGACAGGTTTATTTTTATAGAACTTTTTCCATGTTTTTTGTTGTGGTTTTGTGTCAGGGTTGTGATCTTTCAATGGCCATGCTTGGTAATTTCTAGTGCTAATTTCTAGTGCTAGTAAGTTCTTGCTTTTAAGACAAACTTTCAATTTGATAGCTACAACACGTGCACGGAATCCAGGAACTTTGGGGATGGTGCATTTCTTCTTATTGTTCAAATATGTGGTCTCAGATGCCTATGGCATTTCTCTGTCTATAGCCCCTCAGTGTACATTTACCCTCTCAGGATTCCATGGAAGAATATGCAATCCCAGCATAGCAGTACAGTATTATATGTCCCAATAGCAACAGCATTTTAGTTGTCAAAGAGCATAAAAAAAATTCTCACACTACAAACATTGTGACAACCAGACCCACTCTCAGAATCTTTTAGGGGCTAATGCAGACATACAGTGCCATGCTATTTATGGGACCTTAGAACTGATTGCCACTCTCTAGGGCAGCATCTCAAGTAATCAGGTTTGTAATTCTTGAATTTTGGGTGAAGAGTTGCTAGGATAGTATGACGGGGGGCACTTTATCCAAGGTTTTTTCTGTTCTGGATATGTTGGGGAGAGCAATTTTTGAACACTGCAACATTGCAACTGCAGGCACCAAAGATGTAAAGCCATTGCTCTCAACTCCTGGAAGTGAAGGGGATGATGGGGAGGTGAGGGCAAGTGGGAGCCAAGTAGCTTCAGATTCTGGAGGACCAACTTCAGGTCGTGGATCCAAGGGCCAGAAAGTGGCAGGAGGTATACAAGGCAAGGAGGCAGCAGACAGCCCGGCAACTGGCACTGCAGCTGAAGGTGACAAAGTCTTTTCTATGTTAATGTTCTCATTGTTGAAACAATGAACTTCTGTAGTTACAGGTGTCCTGATGGGTAGAAATAATTGGCTTGGTTTGGATATGTCTAAATCACTACATGGCATTTTGTAGGAAACTATACAAGCTATTGGGTTTCTTTTGTGATCAGATGGAGGCCACAGTATTCGAAGCGTTGGTGGGAAGAAGCCAAAACCAGTTGTTGAGGACAACAAGACAGGTATCAGTAGTGCTGAACAGTCAGGTTACAATGCAAAGCGGCAAGAATTCGACCCAGAGTATGACAATGATGCGGAAATTCCATTGGCAGACATGGAATTTAAGGACAATGACACAGAAACTGATCGTGAGCTCAAACTTCGAATGCTCCACATTTACTTATCCAGGTAATAATCCTAGTTGTCTTGTCCCCAACCATTTTTGAATAAAAGTCAATGAGCCCTTGAGAAGGAAATTGCTTTATGATATACCAAGACTTGCTGTTAGGTGGAATGTGCCAATCCCCTTTATAACCCCTTTTGAACCCTAGTTGGCCAGTTAAGCACCTGCAGGAGAATTTATTGTCAATGTGAATGCCAAGGCTAATTGTCCAAGAGGATCTGTTGAAATAGTTGGGTTGAACTAGCAGCTAAAAGTTTTGAGTTGAAGTTCCCACCCCACATTTGAAAAGTACTTTTATGAAGGAAGACAGTTTGCTTGTAGTGCAGCTTTTTGAGCTTGGCTTTGAAGCAAGATGTCTTGTTCCCTGCCAAGATCTAAGCAGCTTACAGTATCTGTAGTCAATGACTTGCTCCTTGTGGTTTCAGAAATGGTTTGTAATACCATGACAAAGTCAGTCTTTTCCAAAGTTGTCTGTGTTGCTTTCTTTCTGCTTTAGCCAGATATTGATTGTTGTCTCCTTTTTGTCTTCATTGTCAATGACAGACTTGATGAAAGGAAAAGGCGAAAGGACTTTATATTGGAGAGGGGCCTTCTAAATTTGAAGCAACAACCGTCACTTGATCGGAAGCGACCAAAAGAGGAGAGGGAACTCTACCAACGTAGCCGAGTTTTTATGCGATATCAGACAATGGAAGAACACAAGGCTCTGGTTGATGGCCTCATTGCTGAGCGCAAGCTTCGGCAACGGATTGAAGAATTACAGGTAGCTGCCGTAACAGTTAATCACCCTGTCCAGATTGGGGTAACATAAGATGGAGGTTGTCATGTTGTGCCTACTGATAAGATATATGATAAACCAACATGGATGGTGTTTTAATATTTTTCTTTAGGTCACAAATACTAAGAGGACTCCCCTCATCTGAGTGCTTTCAGCTTGGAAGGTAATCAATTTGGCATGTAGTATTGAGTTCCTTATGAACTACTATATGTAGTATATAGATTCCTTTGATGTATGTGACTGGTTAATAACTGAGATAAGCTTTGCTGAGTGCAGGTATCAAACTTGATGTGAGACTTCTATTTGTAGATTGCATAACAGCTTTTTTTTCTTCATAGTAAAGATGGAAAGCAACTTGCTGTATCTTTGCAGGAGTATCGCATGGCTGGCTGTCGCACACTGGCTGAAGGAGAGCAATATGGGTCAGAAAAGAAGAAACGAGAACTGGAGGCAAGCCTACGGAAGTCACGAGAGAACACAGCATATCTGTACAGTGGAAAAGCAACGCATCGGTCTAATCGGTACTTGAATAGGGAAAAGGAGGCTGAGGCTGCATCATCAGGAATTACGACGAAAGACAACAACCAAAAGGGTCGAAGTTCTAGCAGCCATCATTTACTGAGTGGCAGTAGCCTTCTGGCCAGTACTGGTGCGAAAGGTGCTAAAAGAACTGGAGTTCCACTTGATGTTGCTGGTCATCCTGGTGTGGAGCTACTATCATTGACTGTAAGTACTTGAGCTATCCCCCATATGCCTGCCTGCCTGCCTGCCCTGTCAGAGAGCAATTTGGTTACAGGTCCTCCTTAGTAGTATGTCCATGTATGCAACATCTTCTGATGTGGCTATAACCATGCAGATGTTGGATCATCTGCCTGGTATCACCCAAGTTTGAAGCTGCCACATGCAGCATGCACTAGCATGACTCAAAATCCTTTCTGTCTAGACAAACAGGCTCAGTTTTTGACCAGTTGGCCGATCACTCGGAGTCTTTTTGCTTGTTTCCAGGAGCAAGATCTGTGTTCCCAGTTCCGGTTACTACCAGCTCATTACCTCAAGATGAAGGAGACGCTGATGTTGGAGAGTATGAAAAGAGGACAGGTAAGTCGACAGGATGCATATCATATGTTTAAAGTAGACCCAATAAAAACTGATCGGGTTTACGAGCTCCTTGTTGCAATGGGTTGGATTCAGGGAGATGCACCGACTTTGGTGTAGGGTTTTTACAGTCAAGGTTGTAGGGTTAGGATTTTTAGTGTTAAAAAATCTAGGTCTTTAGGATTCCAGGGATCATGGTCAAGACATGCAGGGTATGTTTGGTTCCTGTTTAGGGCATTCAATGGTGGCTGTGGCTACAACACAATGTACAGCTAGAACAATCAAACACAAAAAAGAAATTGAGCAAAAGTGATATTTATGTGACAATACACAAAAGAATTCTTGTTGGGAAATAGAAAGGCAGTTCACTTCACGAGAGACTACTTTGTACACATAATCGTAGCCTTAGGTAGATGCATAGCTAGACAATGACCAGTTGGTTGCAAACATTGGGGACAGCCTATGGTTAAATACACTGTGCGTTTCTAACCATCGAATCATGTGCAGTAACTGGGCAGAAAAGAGGCTACTCTCTCACCTTGAGAAACAACGTCACTGCAGGATGAGTCCTCCTCTCTTGAATATTGCTGTTTGAATTCTGCAACTACGGTATACATTTTCTGAAGAACCCATTGGAATGCAAAGTCCTCTTATGTCAACAGACCAAACATCGCATTATTTCCTCATGGTAAGAGTCCATCACTACCTTCTGTTTTGTCTACCCTTGTGTATGCAGTCTGTTGTATTTCTGGAGCTGTACTAGAGGGGACAGGGGCACAATAACACATGCCTCACCTCACTTCACTTCTTTCTTAGTAACTCCCTCACTCTTTTCTCCTAGTCACCTACATGAAGAGGAACAAGTAACTGGCTTTGAACTAGGTGACTAGTGAGAGTGCACAAGTTATCATGAATAGTTGGAAGTGCATGTATGAGGGTTGAAACCATTCATGATATAACTAGTGTGCTTGAGCTGGTTATTGGACATAAACTATCCCTTGCCCAAGATACGCTCTTTTCATCCACATAAAGAGCGATTACTAATGTTCATCCAAGCTAACATCAACTAAAGTTATCCACAAAGTCTTCCTCCATCTCATCACCCCTTGTCCCAGTTTCATCCTTTATTTTAGGTTATTTGTAAAGTCCCCCATAACTTGGGATGAAATCACAAAATTAGGGATCGGTGATGAAAGTAGAGGATGAAAAAAAAATTTGAAACCTTTTTTTTTTTTTAACACATTTGTTTTTGAATGTTTCCAATTGAAGGACTTTTAGGGTTTGCACTTTTGGGCATTTTTTTGGGACTGTTTTCATTATGAAGCTATTTTAGGGTTTGCTCTTTGGATTATGTAAGATGATTTATAGGGTTTTTTTTTCCATGGAACTATATTAAGGGATCTTCCATTTCTCACTTCTTTTTCATTTTCGCCTGTGAAAGCTTCGTTTTTAAATTATTTTTCACTCATTCAAGGCTCCTCTAATTTTATTTTATTTTAAGTTATTTATATCACAACATTTTCACTTATGGGAGCTCCTTTGATTTTGACTTGTCTTTTCCACATTTTTTTGGTTTCTTGTTTTTTCTTGTTTTTTAAAGGGTTTTTCATGGTTTTTTGGATTTTTTAGAGTTTTCCACTTCTTCTTATTGTTTTAGGGCTTCTTTTAAATCTTGTTGTAGGGTTTTTTAAAGGTGTATTTTTGACCTTTTGGGGGGTTTCATTTAGGGTTTTTTTTAAAGGGTTTTTCTTTTGTTCCATGGTTTTTTCTAACAATAATGCCTTATTAGACATTGGTGATTTCAATAACTTTTCTTCAAATACTGATGAAGAGATGTTTCATAGAATACACAAACAACATGAAATTGTGTTTATAGTTACAATTGCAAGTGTTGACACATTCAAGTTATTCAATGCAAATGAGTTCAAACCAAGTGTTGAACAATTGATGGATCAAAATGTGAGTGTTTACAATGTGTTCACTATAATGCAAGCAACTCCAAGTTTGTTCAAGACTTTAACAAACTTTAGTTTGTTAGAGTTTGATGAACTAGCAATATTAGTGGTCCTCACCATCCAAGCCCATGTGAAGTCCATGGGCAAGCTTACATTGTGGCAAGGTCATTGACTAAGTTGAACTTAAAGTAGAAGTTATTCCAATTAATCATCTACATGAAACCTAATAACATGGTCATGTACAATACATTCCTATGGAATTGGAGCAATAGTGTAATATGTGATAATACAATTTTCATTATGTTATGCATTAATGAGGCCATAGGTGATAAAATTCAATGGCCTATTGTTAAAAATGGTTAGTTTAGCCAAATTTATTTCCTCATGGTTAGTTTAACCATTTCCACTTTAGCCATGGTTAATTTTTCCATAATTTAATCATTTTTATTTTAGCCATAATTGGTTTTGCCACAAAATATTTATTCATTAATTAGTTTATCCATATTAACTTCACTAGTGGTTCTTGTTACCAAATTTATTTACTCATGGTTAGTTGAACCATTTGTACTAAAACCATGTTTTAAACATTTATTTTAGCCATAATTACTTCATTCATATTTACTTTAGTGATAATAATTTATGTAGGATTAGTTTAACCATAAAATATTGGTTAATTCAGCCATATTAACTTTATTCATGGTTAATTTAGTGATTTTTAGTTTAGCCATGGTTGGTTGAACCATAAAATATTTATTCATTAATTAGTTTAGCCATTTCTAATTTATTCATGGTTGGTTTAGCCATAAAATATTTATTCATTGGTTAATTTGGTTATATTTATTTTACTTATGGTTAAATTAAACATATTTATTTTATTCATGGTTAATTTGAGTCATTTTTGATTTGGCCATGGTTAGTTTAGTTATACAATATTTATTCATTGGTTAGTTTAGTTTTATTTACTTTATTCATGGTTAGTTTCATCATATTTATTTTACTCATGGTTAATTTAACCATTCCTAATTTAGTCATGGTTACTTCAACCATAAAATATTTATTCATTGGTTAGTTTGGTCATATTTACTTTACTTATGGTTAATTTAGTTGTATTTATTTTACTTATGGTTAATTTAATCGTATTTATTTTACTCATGGTTAATTTTAGCCATTTCTAGTTTGGCCATGGTTGGTTTAGCTATAAAATATTTATTTGTTGGTTAGTTTGGCCTTATTTATTTTCTTCATGGTTAATTTAACCATTTTAAATTTAACCGTGGTTGGTTTTGCCAAAATTATTTTACCCACGATTAGTTTTGTCATGGTTATTTTTCCATAATTATTTTGAATTTTTGGTTGGTTTAACCATTATTAATTTAATAATCATTAATTTTGCCATAATTATTTTAGTTGTGGTTGGTTTAGGCATTATTATTTTACCAATCATTAGTTTTGCCATAATTAATTTTTCCTAGGTTAAATTAGCCACCTATTTAACTTATGTAATGTCAATATGTGGCTAAATATAAATAGGTGTATTTATTTATATATAATTTACCCATATTCCACCTATTTACCTATACTTTAACCTATAGGTAACTTAGTTATATAGGTTAAGGTAGGCCATATATATACCTATGATAAATTACTAATTGGTTAACTAGTTGTTTACCTACATTAATGAATGTGGAATTAAGTAGTTAAATATGAATTATTACAAATATATTATTGATAATATATAATGAATTAGGTCAAATTTGTAAGAATTAATTATAATTTGATTGTAATTATTAATTATAACTAAATAAATAAACACTAACTATTACTATTTATTTTTTTAATTAATTAACATACATATTTGCCTACTTCTTTATTTATTACTTAATTTATGTATCTTACGCAATTATTTTGGAATAATGTTGTGTGAACTAAAAGGCTCTAATGTTGTGTGGACAAGAAAATGTTTCTCCTTCCCAAAAGTTTGTCCTACATTGTTTGTCATCCTTTCCAAATGATGAGCAATATAAATAAATGCATCATAAACATCCAAAACATAAGAAATACTTTTAAAAAGAAGGCCATTTGGGATGAGCCAATTGAAAAGGCTCAACCTTAAACGCCAAATTCAAAATGAAATATTTAGGTCATCTAAGTGTAGGCTTAATATAGGTGGTGTACATTTAAGTTTCGTAAAGGTCATAGTTTAAGTTGCCCTAACCTACTTTAGGTTTTTAACCTAATTGTTAGTTATAGGCTCCTAAACTTAGGCCTAAGAGCTTAGGTTGTAGGTTCCTAAACATAAGGACTTTAGGAGTCACAATGGACATGTTCAAAATGACTTGTCCAAAATGACTGGGAGGTTTTTTTTACACTTGTCCAAAATGGATTTTTTTTACCAAAATTTCTTGTCAAAAAAATTAGGAATTCTAATAGTGATTCTTGTAATATTGTCATTGTTTTCTTCTTTTCCTTTGTAGTTGAACAAATCAACAAAAATTATGGTAGCAAACTTAGAAATATTTGATACCATGTTATGGACATTGTCCAAATCCATAGTGACCATTGCAGTGGTCTTCTTAGCACTTATCAAAAGGTTTTGAAGACACACTCCTAAATCAAAAGTTTCAAAATCAAATGTCAAATTATTAAACACACCTCAAACAAACCAAAACCCAATGCTCAACAAAACCCTAAACTTGAAGGAGTAGATTAGAATAACCAAGTCATAAACAATAATATATAATCTAGAATTCTTATTTGGAGTATTGTGTTTGGGGTGGTGGCCATTCCCGCTGGAAGATCTTCAAATACACAATTTTTTCTTCTTTTTTTCGAATTTTGCCTCAATCAACAACCTATGATCACATTTCATTTTATATATTGACAAGTACGTATTAGTTACAATATTGGAAAACAACAATACACAAACAAAAACAAGTGAAATTTAAACTACCTTATAAATCCAAATTAGCTTACAAAGTTTTTTGTGATGGAGCATGTATCCATGTAAAAGGTAATCCTTGGAGCCCATCCTAACATTCATGATGCTAATCATTAGAATGGTTTTGTGTGTCACACAGAATGTTTATAATTTATACAATATATGGGAGTGCGTGAAAAGAAGTTAAAATTTTCTAATTAGTTTGACCTTCTTCTATAGCTTAGAATCTTGAGATCTAGTTAATTTCTCCCCAACATTAAAAGGCTTTTGCAAACCCACAATATTTCAAGGAAAAAAAAAAATTCTTCCAACTCATTAGATGAGCCTTGCATTTTGGTATCCTTGCATTTAATTGCAAGGCTTTGCTATTAGGTGATCCTATGGTAGTATAATGTTCGCCTTTTTGCTTGCATCATGGCAAGCATTGTTTTTGTGCACATGGTTTGTAGAAATCTACCCTAGAAGCACCCTTGGAAATGTGAGTTTGTTGGAAAGTCACTTAGGTCTTTTTTTCTATTGTGGGAATGCCCTGTCTCCTCCTAGTTAAAACATTGGTTGTGATGCTAATCATCATAATGATCATGTGTGTCACACACAATGCTTGTAATTTGCATTATATCAAGGAATGCATGAAAAGAAGTCCAAAATCTCTAATTAGTTTAACCTTGTTCTATAGCTTAGAATCTTGAAATCTAATTAATCTCTCCCCAACCTTAAAGGGGAAATTAAATTTCCAAATCCCAAAAGAAAAAAAAACTTTCAATTCACCATATGAACACTATGTTTGGAATCCCTACACTTGGTTGCATTTAATTGTAGGGATTTGCTACTAGGTGCACTTGTGGTAGCAATTGTAGCTCCTTTGATTGCATGGCATGTAGAAATTTTCCCTAATCTAAGTGCCTGCCAAACTATAAAAAGTCGCCTAGGTCCTTTTGTTTGTTGTGGGAAATGTGGTACCTCCTCGCTTGGTTGGAATGCCAATCATGATGCTGATCATGAGAAGGTTTGTGTGTGTCACACACATTACTTGTAGTCTGCAAGATATCAATGTGTGTGTGAAAAAAAATAGACCTAAAATGTCCAATTAATTTAACCTTTTGTAGCCCATAATCTTTACACCTACTTTACCTATCTCAAACAAAGGGCTTTTACAAATCCCACTTATAGAAAAAAAAGAAAAAAATTACTCTTCCAATTTACCAAATTAGCCCTATGCTTTGAAATCCCTACATTTAATTACAAGGGTTTACTACTAGGTGCATTTGTGGCAAATGTTATGGCTGCTTTCCTTGCATGGCTTGCAAAAATTTGCCCTAGAGGTTCATGTGTGCCACTACTTGCAATCTACCTGATATCACAAAGTGTGAATTTCCAAACCAAGTGAATCTTTTCATGAAAAAATGGCTTAGATATCTATTTTAGACAACCCACCTAACAATGGAATTTGTAAAACCCAAAAGGAAAGAAAACAAAAGAAACCAACCTATTGGTGAATCTTACCTTTTCTATTTTGTTTGAGATGTAGTGTTTATGCTCTTTGTAGCATTCGTAAATGTCTTCCACCTTTCAACACATACATCTAGTGGTGCCATTTTCCATGAATAGAAGGGTTGCCAATGTTGGTTCACGGTTGATATAAACTGTTTAACAACATGGACCATCTTTTTTTACTCTTGTAGATTGGTGCTCAAAAAATCATTAATTAGTAGAACTTCATCTTTTGTATTGTTAAACCATTAGCACACCATGCACAAACTTTGGTTGTTCACCTTCCATTGGAGGGGGTGGAAAATCCTAAGGAAATCTGTACCCCATTCCATAGACATTGTGTTTGGTTTTCTCTTGAAAATCCTATTGTACATTGTGAACTATGCATTAATAGGGCTACCTTGCTTCTTTTTCTTTATGGTGGAGTGTACAACTTTGATGCACTTTTTAGCATCCTTCTTCTCAAACTAATATTCTGCAAATTCTACAAATGCAACTATTGATATCAAGACTTAACTTTAATAAGAAATTACTTGAAAAGAAACCAAGTTTTGTAATTAAATAAGCTTTCTATCAAAATTGAATCAATAGAAACAAGCTTCAAGTTGTCATCCATAAATGAATAACCATGTTCAAAATATGTCACTTCAAGGTTTATGCAAATTTAATATTCAAAGACAAACTTTTGAACCAACAATAGGAATGATAAATTTATAAAAATCTTTGAAAGAAAGTTATTTGGATCCAAAGTTGGAATGCTAGTGATAACATGCCTTGATCGAAAAACAAAGAATTCCATGCTCAATCCAAGCTCATATGCCTCCATCAAACTACCATCAAACATGATGGCAATAGATGCCTTGAATATCGCAAAGACATTGTTAACATTCACATGGTTTTTGTTTGGCCCAAACATATTTACTTTCAAGGTTTGATCTTCATTGTGTTTCTTCACAAAGGTCACATTGGCAATCATCTACAAGCAAACAAAATACATAGGTTCTCTAATAGCTCTTCGTTTCTTTATGGCATATTTACATATGTATGTTTTTTAAGTGCATTATAATTTACTCAATATTTTAGGCCAATCATTTTATTATATCTACAGCCTATGCTTACTTTCCATGAGCAAAGGCAAGGCTCAATCACATATTCTTAAAACAACTAATTGTTAATTCCCATTCAAATGAAAAAACAGAATCTAAAATAATGACTATTGGAATTTAGAATGTAAAAAAACATCGATTCAAGAGAATGAATACTAAAACTTGAGAATGCCAAAAAAAAACCAATCCAATAGAATAAACATAGTGGAATTGAAAGTTCAAAAAATAGTAGACCATGAAAGAAAATGAACACTAGAATTGAGAATCCAAAAAAATACCAATACACAAAAATGTAACATTGGAATAAATAATGCAAAAACTATAGAAAAAGATGATGATGCAAAAAGGTGTTGCAATTACAACATTTATCTTCAGATGTAGTTTTGTTTATAAGAACAATATCACATAAACAAAACATTGTCTTTCCACTTTGCCAACAAAAATATCAATCTACAATTTTCTCTCCCTAGACAAAGAACCTCTCCATTGCCAAAAGAACTCCATAAAAGAGGAATTCTTATTTGGCATAAGTTTGTAAGAGTTTCATCATTGTCATCATTAGTTATAATTATTTGTTAGAACAATAGATCACCAAAAAGAATATGCTAAGGCAAAGATTAGCTAAGAAAACATTCAATCAATTTATTGAAATCAAAATTTTCAAACCTTGCAACACACACATGATATAGACATGCAAAGAAAAACAAAATACAATTATGATGACAACATCACTGCTATTATGTTGTGACAACTATAAATGAAAATTTCTAAAGAAACAAAAATTGACATACCTAATCAATGTTGAGAAAAGTGCATGCCAAAAGAAATGCAGGTAATGTAAAATTGATCAACCATGTTCTTTCCTCATCAAAATCACTCCCATTTTATTTTTTAAAAATTCTTGTTCTCACTGCCTTGGACAATAGGCGAAAAAACAAAAGACAAAAATCTTGTAAAATAAAAACAAGAAACAAAAGCATGGACAAATGAAAAAATGAAGGATAATAATATTAGTAATTTTCTTAAAGTAACATCTTTTGGGGAAAAAACCAAAGAGAAATCTATTAACAATTTTTTTGCTAAACTCTTCATTCTACTAGTGTGCGATTTCATCTTCTTCTTCATGAAAAGCCTTAGCATGCCATACTTGAAGGAAGTAATGCCCATCCGTTCCTTTGTCAAGCTTTGTCTTCTTCTCCTCTTTCAAAAAAATTCTTAAATTGCTATATTAATTTCTTTTGTTGGCCAATTCTTTTTCTAAATACATGATATGAAAATGGTAAGAATCTAGTTCCCACACAACCTCCTTACCCATCAAATTCAAATTCCTTTCTCAATGGCTCCCTAGATAGTACATAAGTTCATGATGCTAGGATCAACTCCTTGCACCCTTGGTCTTCATAGTCTTTATAACCTCTTTCCTTTCTACATCTTCCCTTAGGCAAAGTAGGCTTTTCTTTTGTGTCAATTTGACACAATGAAAATGGGACTGGGGTTTTTTCTAGTGTTGGGAAGTTCATTAAAACACTATCGATTTTTTGTGGGTTCTTTGTGCACTTATATATACACTTAACAAGCGATTCTCAAAAAATCAAATAACTGGCATTTGTTCATAATTGGCGATTCTCAAAAATGTTAAAAAAGTCAAAGTATCATTAATTGTTTAACATTTTTCATGAAAATTGGCAAAAAATCAATTGTTCTTAAAGCTTTTTAAAGAACTAAAACCGCCCAAATTTTTATTTTTTATTTTTCCAAAAAACCATGACTAGCTAATTCTTTGATTTTGAATTTTTTTAATAACCAAAATTGGCAGTTCTTTGAAAATTCATAAAATTTAAAAGTCAAAGAACTTGGAAACAACCAATAGATAACCTTGATTTTTCATAGTGGACTTTTGATGGCATGTTATTGTCCATTCTTTCAATCTTTGTAGAAATTGTTCAAGAACAATTCAACGCAAATTTGAGAAAGGCATGTCATGACATTCTCTTCACTCTTCACAAGAATTAAAAAAACAACTTAATGTAGATTTTCACAAACATGTCATTGTACATTTTCTTTAATGTTGACAGAAGTTCAAAAAAAAAATTTCATTTATTTTCAAGAATATATATATATATATTCTTGATTATGTGACGAAGCCACATTGGCAACCATGCATAGGAAGATTTAGCCAAGTTTGGCTATAGGATAGACAAAAAACTAAGTTTTTCTTAGAATCCTACTACTTCTTAGCTACATGTAGAAACACATACTAGGCTAAATGTGTGTAACAATGCCTTTTTCCCCCTTTTTTTGGCAAATTTTTCCAAAACAATCAAGAAGAACCCTTTGAACTTGTCATTGGTCATTTTCAGATTTTTGCAATAATGTGAAATTTCACACAAAGAAAAACGTTGCTTCAGAGCCATGTCATTATGCATTTCTAGGTCACTCTTGACATAAATTAAAATAAAAATAAATTTGGATTTAGATATCCATGCCATTCTCTATTTCTTCCATTCTGGAAAAAAATTGAAAAAGACATCCTAATGTAGATATTCAAAGTTGTTTCATTGTCCATTTTTTTTACTATTGACAAGGAAATCCGAAAAATAATTTAAGGATAATTTTCAAAGTTAAGTCATTTAGGGTTTTCTTTTGCAATTTTGTGTTTTGGAAACTTTGTGTTCTTAAATTTTCCAATTTTTTTTTACCCACAATGAGAAAATTCATCAAAAAAGACCTAATGTCATTGTTAATTTCTTTTATTCTTGACATTATATTCCAATTTAATCATTATTGTAGATTTTGAATGCGATGTCATTGGGCAAATTTTTACTATTGATAAACATTGAAAAATACACTTAATGTAGATCTTCAAAACTATGTCATTGAACATTTTCTAAATTTTTGAAAATAGTTTCAACAAAACGTTTCATGTGAATATTGAAGCCCATGTCATTGTCCATTTTTTACTCATGACAAAAATTCCAATTTGACACCTTAATGTAGATTTTAGTGCCATGTCAATCTCCAGTTTTTATATTGTTGACAAAAATTCCAATTTAAGATTTATGTTAAGATAACATTCACTTAATGTTCAACAATCACTCATTTAACATTGGGTGCTACCTAAGATGCCACCTAGATTTTCACTTAACACTGACTTAACATCAGGTGTGAATGTACCTTAAGATAGGTGGAATTGGACCTAGGTTAAACCAGACCTAGGTTAAACTCCATTTAAATATATTAAGAATTAGAACATGAGGTTCAGCAACTTTTTAAGACTGCTTCAAATTGACATTGGAGGTTCCATCAACTTTTTAAAAATAACCAAAACCAG
>Ga0116227_10009224_pt1 | contig 18039 bp, 10 predicted proteins | sample S1TSphgellanicum_FD_89693 | JGI IMG/M metagenome (GOLD analysis project Ga0116227, IMG submission 89693) | Host-associated microbial communities from peat moss isolated from Minnesota, USA - S1T2_Fb - Sphagnum magellanicum MG | ecosystem: Host-associated > Plants > Peat moss > Unclassified... | reverse complement strand
GATACATATATCACAAACCTTGTTGGCTATTAAATTGGGAGCAAAGTTATAACACACCTGGTTTCCAGAGGTACCGGTGACCATCAGATGCCTGAAGGTTACAAGCACAATTCTAGCATTGATGTGACAATGCTGATGTTGGTATCCTTATGAAATGCCGCACAACCTGCACATTCGTGTAATCATAAATTTCACAATATTATTGTGATCAACGAAACACATGAATTCTCAGATCGTGTATGAGGGATGGATAGAAGTAAAAATTGATAATTAGCATTTCATAACCGCATTGGCGATCCAGAAATGTTGGTCGGTTAGTTTTGTTACAGATGTTAAGGATTTTTATTGATCTCATTTACACAGAACTCATGGTATAATAATCCATTATAAATCCAACACACTTTGCTAGAACTGATTGTCAGGACGTATTACAGCTACACGTTCGTTCAGGTTGGTAAGTAGCTTGTTTGGAAGCTATTTGCCACTTCAGAAAATACTTGATGCATTGATCTATGTACATAAGAGCTTTCACTGGACATGATTGGCAGTTAACTATGAGGTACAGTCTAGACCCCTTCGCACTATTGGGATCATACTCACCTTTGAGCCATCTGGAAGTTTCATAAGCTTTAAGGATCCCTTCAAACTAGTCCCTACTCCACAGAATTCTTCTTACACAAACTAAATGGATTAAAGCATACATTTTCTGCACACTTGTACAAGTGAAGGTTCTATGAAGCTTAACCGCTTCCTTGCACTAGTTCACTTGGGGGCATCTTTCCAGTATGTTAAAAGTTTGGAGCAACACAACTAAACACCAAAAACGAAAGATCTCAAGCATGTGCATAAGACATGAGTCAAACGAAAGATCTCGAACATGTGCATGTAAGACATGAGTAAATACAATTTGACTAAAGGCGGAGACATATGAAACAATGTGTGGGGATGGACAAATGTTGAACATATAGATTCCATGGATCCAAACCCGCATTGAGGAAGAAATATGAATTTGGATAAAATTGGAAACAACGGACAGGATTCATCTTCATGAAAATGACCACAAAACATTCTTACCTATCAAGAATCCGCACCCTGCATTGAACAAGCAATAGTCAAGGGTACAAGTTTCGTAAATCCTCCACAGCACACGGACACAACCTGATACCAAGTGCACACCAAGTTATTTTATGATCTTAAAATCCTGCTAGCTACACAAAAACTTGACGAAAACTTCAAATTTCATGTAGAACTAAAGTATGAAGAACAGAAACGGATTCTGCTTTCCTTTGTGGCAGTAGCAGGTACCTCAAGATTCAAAATGAACTCAACAACACATTGACCTTCCGAGGCGTCTGCTGATGGCCTTGGGCTTCCAAACACTTCATCTGCTGATGAACTTCCAAACAAAGACTTGGAAAACATGCGCACATACACAGCAGCTAAGCGTCTCGAGTGTGGAGTGTGGACTTCTAGCGAAGCACAATCAGACTGCAGTTGAATGAAAGCATGGGATAGTCAGAGCAAGCACAGCCCTTGTTTTATACATTAAAAAAAAAGCCCTCACGTGGTTTTTACGGTATTCGCTCTGCACCCCATCACATGCACAAATTTGACTTTCGGAACGCGGGCCCGGGCAGCTGCATGAGGGGCCTTGTGCATGTTAAGGTAATTTTATTCAGCACATTAATGGGCGCAAAAGATATTTCCCCATATGGCGCGCCTTGTGCTTTATACCAGTGATTTTTTTTTGGCCAAAAATCGTCAAATGGCGATACAATTTTCTGAAAACGGGATATTCTGTCGCAAATTCCCTGTTTTTGAGAATTATACATGAAGCTTCATTTTAGTAAAACTAAAATAAAATAGTTCTAAATATTCATTTATATATTAAGTAATGATAAGAATTAAATTTAAAAAATTCTAAAACTTTAAGAGTCCCCTACACAATTCATTACATGATTCATCTAATTTTAAGTTATGCACATTAAATTATGAGCTGATTTTTTAATAATTCATGGGTGCAAGCACAATATTTTGTACATATTTGTTACCTTTTTTTAAACTTGAAAACATAAAAAAAAATTAGTTTTTCATTTGTAACTTTCTTCAAGCATTTCAAAACAAAGGAAACTTTTAATTTTTTCATGACTAAATTTTCTAACATCCTTTTACCTTTTCAAAGCAATTTGTGTCATATCATTTGGACTTGAAAAATTATCTCAAAAACATCTTTAAAAATTATGTCATTTTTTAAGAATTGGGGATGATTTTAACTATGAAAAAAAAAATCATTAATCAAAAAATATATATTAAAATGTTCATCACATCAATATTGAGGTGCTTAAAAAGAACCAAATATTTGCAAAAATATTTCACCTAATTTTGAGTACTTAAATTTTATTTTTCAAACTGTCACAAATTTTAGATCCAATTCAAGTACTTGTAAATAGTTTTTAAAACTATGATTATAACAATTTAGCTTTTGAAGTCTATGCAAACAAAAATTAAGAAATAATGTACCCCAAAAAAAAAATTATTATCCCCATAAAATCATCTACTTGTTAATCCTTTTATTTAAGGATCTCGGTATTTTGTTGCTTACACTACTTTTTGTGTCTACTTTACCATGCTTTCACCTTCATTCAACTTTAATGAGGCACATTAATTTGTGTTATGACTTGTTAATGATGACTCATCATAATCATAATGAATCATACATAAATCATAAATGAACACTATTGATTTATGACACCTTATTACCTAACCCAATAAATTACATATATTAAATCCACTTGGTAATTACATCATTGAAGTTACATTATAAGTCCCTTCAAATTATATGCACATTATAGGTTAACTAATAAGCCCCATAACCTTGAAATGTTTTTTTTTACGTGTTTATTTGGGAACTTTCTAAAGAAAGTACACATAATCAATAAAATGAACCCATACAAGAAATTCATTTTAACAAATACATTTGATTGCACAAAATAGACTATGGGTCAAAATTTTGAAATGGAATGATTTTTCAAGATTTCAATTGGTGGACATGAATGTTTTTTGTAAAAAAGTTTAAATTGTTAGGTTTTTTCATTTGTTGTCATTTCGTAAACATGAATATAAATGGTTGATCCAAATTTGAATAGATAAAAGGGTGTTGATTTTAAAATATGAGGAATATTATATTTTGACCAAATACTTTCACTACTATTTAAGATTAATGATTTTGGAATGCACAAAGGAACTAGTTGATCCCTTTTGGGACTTGGAATGGAGGTAAGCCTAATGCCAAATACCCACCATTTTATGAAACTTATGTTAAACTACACCAAAAATGGTGACCAACATACTTAAATGATGAGGTGATGCAACATACACCCAACAAGCTCAATTTTCTCTCCTATATACCTTTGAAGTTCTACATAATACACATACATTAAAGAAATAAATTTGATTTTAAGGGTTAAATTTTTTCCTTTTGTTCAATCAAATAAATTGAATGTGTAATGCATTGTCATAGCTAGGAAGGAAACACCAAAATTTTCTTTTCAATACCCCCTTAAAGTGATATCTAACAAATAATAATATTAAACAACGTTTTGTTTTAAATGAGTTAATGTATTTTTTTTTTTAAATTCTATACCCAAAGCCTATGGGGTGTGCAATGGGTTTGAAAATAATGTGTACCTTGATATTGGAATCCATTATAAAAATTGAAACACTGATATTCGATCAACATGAATTCATTGGAACCACAATTTTTGTGTTGTCTATTATTATTATTGTTATTAATGAATTGTGAGGTGCATCCCAAATTTCTTTTTTTTAAATTTGAAACTTTGGGATGTGAACATAAGTTTGCATTTCCAAACATAACAATACATGTGCTTCATTTTGGCCCACCTATTATATAAATTATTCAACTTCAAGTAAAATTTATAAGATAAAATGTGTTGAGTTATTAGGAACATCTTCTGAAACACATTGAGAACTTGATCTAAACACATACAATCAACAACTTTATGTGCACTTGGCAAAAAGACATTAAGAACATCAAAATTTTAAAAATCTTCAACCCCCTTTTCTCTTTCCATCGTGGTCTTGGTGTTTATTATTGCAACAAACCCCCCCTTTTCCCCCCTTTGTACTTTGTGGAAGTTTGGTGCAACCTTGCTACAACATGTTTTTTCACAAATGATTGAACCTTTTGCCTTGCATTGGCTATTAGTTGTGTTAATGTTGTAATGCCAAGGTTGACACATATGTATCCAAAAGGTTAGTTATAAAACCAACTTAGAAGTTCAAATGAAATTTGTCCCCATTGCTATAGACCAAGCCTTTTGGACATTAACTTGTATAATTATTTCAATCAACCTCTCAATTGTTCATTTAACAACATTAAATGTTTCAACTTGCCACCTTGTTCACTTTTCTTCCCTCTCTTTGGGTGCGTCCACATTAATAGAACCACAAGATGCATTATAACTAATGCTTAGTATTCCATGTTTTTGTGTCAAAATTTGTACTAATGATGTAGTTTTTTAATTTGTTTGGATGATAATGTTTCTAAAACATGTTATGGAAACATACACCATATAATGATTTGGAATGAATTTCATGGGGATAGAATATTCAAAAACTTCATTAAACATTATAACTAGTGTTTATTAAGCATTGTAAGGACTCCTATTTTAAAAGAAATTTTTCAAACATGAATATTCTAAGGGGGCTTATTTAAGAAAATATTTATATAATAATTTATTATAAAATTTTCTTAAATTAGATTTAAATTTTTAAATTTTTTCAAACAAAAGATTCTTAAAATATTTTTAAATGTTCTAAAATAAAAATCATCTAAGTGGTGTGGCTCCTATTAACATGGTGGCACCCCTTTTCTTTTCAACTCCCTAATTACATCTACTTCCTCTTTTTCTAAGTTTTTATTTCACATGATATCCAAATATTCATTATTTGTTATTACATAAGACCTGCTATAATCAACTAATGTGTTTTTTCATCATATTTTCCTTGCAAGATGTGGCAATGACAACAATTTTGTAAAATAAAAAAAATTTAAAGTATATTTGCGGACTATTGAGCTATCATTGAAGAAATTAAAAAATCAACGACTAAATTTCTGACTCATTTGTAATTGTAATGGACACATGCAACTAGAAACAACCTAGTCACCTTAAACAAGTGCCATAAGAAATGTAGTCGCAAAAGACATCACATGGCCATGAAGTTGCAAATGTAATCACAAACCTTACAACTAGGCAAAAAATTCTCATCCATTGCAATAGATGATCTTTAGTATGACATGGAACCCCAATTTGCAATTGTATTTACAACTACATTTTGGATTTAATAGCATGGTAGTTTAAAGGACCAATGGCCATAAAACATGTAGCAATTTTCCATTTGTTCAATAAAGATATATTATAATTAAAATCATTAACTACTATAATTATAATAAATAAATATAATAATTACAGAAAATTAAATAGATAACAATTAATTAATTAATTATAATATATCCTAGGCTAGGCAACTTATTTTAGGCCATACTAAAATAGGCTCCTAACATAAGTTAAATAAATAGGTAGTATTCTATTTATTTTGTTGGGGATGAGCCTTTTTTATTAGCTCATCCCAATGGCACATGCACTATATTTATAGTGCATATCATGATTCTAGTCCATTTTTTCACCTACTTATATATTTTACAAGTTTGAACTTGTAAACAAAAAATATGGGATAAATTCTAATGAAAGGGAAACACTACAATATTAGTATCACATCCTTTGTCCACACAATATAATATTTACTATATTCTCTAGCTAACTACTACCTATCCTACTTACTACCTACTACCTACAAACTAACATACCATATTAATTAATCAATTAATATAAAAACAATATATGACATATCCACACAATACAACATAGGTTTTGGCATGGTTGGGTGGACCAAAAATATCTTGGCCCAAAGTCCATTTTGCAAGCTTTACAATGTGCATAGTGTTGATACAAGATGATGACAAAATGATATCTATCCATTTGTAACAATTTTTTTCCCATATGTGATTTATGCATTGTAAAAGCTAGTAATTTATATAAGTCTACAAAATTTAAACTCAAAATACCAAGTTGTTCTTAAATGCTATGGACTTTTAAAAATAGGCTAGGTTTTTTCAACATTCAAAAGTCCATTGTGTAATACCTTTAATTCATATGATGCAAAATTCTTTTGCATTGTAATCAGCGTGACACCGTAGTTTTTCAATTTCAAAAGTCCATAGCTCTTGAGATTTTTTGTTTTTTACATTACAAACATTTGCACCATGTAAATATTAAAGTCTATCATTTGAAAATGAATCCCTATTAACCGAACCCAACATATGTAATAAGACATAACACTTGTAATCACACCCACTACAAAAAAAATATCCCCATGATGCCAAAATTGATCCACTCTACCATGGCAACACCCATACCTACTATTTAACCTAGCTATTTACTACTTATACCTATCCTAATTACTACATACTACCTAGGCTACATACCTATTATCTACTACCTAGCCTACCTAATTAATTAATTAATTAATTTTAAAACATGATCACATATCCACACAATAAATTAATTAACCTACCTATTTACTATTTACTACCTAGTCTACTAATTAATTAATGACCTAGCCTACCAACTACCTACCTAGCCTAACTAGGTTTAACCTTCATAACTTAATCTACTAGCTACACCTAGTAAACTAACCTATTGTTACTTATAAATAACTTAGGTCAATTAACTAAGTATGTAAGCTAGGCTAGGCTACCAATGTACATAAGCCTACTTAATTTAATTTATCCTGTTAAACTTACCTAACTTAATTTACCAACTAGGTTATGGTAGCTTTTTCTAGCAACTTATTAGTGCATAAATTAATTTCTACACTTTAAATTGCAATAGCAAAAATGCCACATGTCATTTAGTCATTTATATATAGAATTTCAAATATAATTGCAAAAGCAACTTTGTTACCAACCATCAATGGATGTCACCCATAATGGGTGACATATGTTCATTTTTCATCAATATTTTCATCTAAACTTAATATGGTAATCACACATTGTAGTTGCATGTATGATTAAAATGTGGATTTGTTAAGTATAGTCATGTATGCAATTATGAACACTTGCAATTAAGGTGCCACATAGGATTGGTACAATTGTAGTTGCAAATTGGGTTGCTTTGAACATTAATCACACCTTAGTCACAAACATATGCTTGAAATGGACAAGATTTCTACTAGTGCAGAGTTGGAAAAGTAGGGCTATTTACTAGATTTACAACTAGTTCATTTAGAATTGCTAGTGAATCATGTTGTGTTTTGTTACAACAAGATCCATAGGTCATCCACATATAATACTTTAATCTTGGTTTTTCCAAATGATGAGTAGGGTCCATTGCTACAAGATATTCCATTATAGTCATTATATTCATTAATTTTGTAATAGGTCCATCAATTCCTCATTATTGATTATCATTAGGTGTTTCATATGAGTTCTCAATGTCATCATCTAAAATCTAATATTTTCATTCATAATATGGATTAATATGTTAAATCCCTATAGCCTTGAAAACACTTGAAATGTTTTGTTTAGTTAACACCTTTTCCATTGCCTTGTTTACCCATCCAATGTAACCTTGTTTAAATCACTACTATAGTTGTTTTTAACCATAAGATTATTTTTTTCTTTCTTGAATGTTGTTTTGAAAAGCTTGAAAGAATCCACATTAAAAGGTTATAAAATGTGTGAAATATGTGATTGTAAGGTTATCATGTCCAACCTTAATTGTTGTGTTTGTTTTAATGTTTTTAGGGTTACATGTGAACCATGTCCATCCAAGATTAAGAGATGTTAATTGGTTTGAGAAATCTCACTTGGTATTTACATCATGAAAAATGACAAAAAGTCCTTGAATAAGAAACTTGTCATTCATGCTTTGTTTTATAAGGCCATGCATGCATGTCCATGTTCTATAGTTTGTGTTGTAGTCATGTTTTATTGGATCACCATTAAATATGTAAAAACTTGGCAAAAGTCCTTCCATTACATTTTTGGCATAATTTATAATTAACCAAATTTCTTTGAGTTTCAAGAGAATGGTTTTGTATATTGTTATGAACCTTTCCTTGTTAAGACTCTTGCCCCTAATTATTTCCCAATTTGGGTGCATGTTTCATCATTGTTCCATATGTGATCTAGTTTATAATGTTGCTACTTGTATAATGTTGTTAAGTTTTGGTAAAAGGAATTGCATGTTTCATTGGTCAATCCTTGTGTTCGATAGATTTCAAGTCCTTTTGCATGTTTGATTATCCATTTTGGATGCTTGTGCTTAAATCAATGCTACAAAAAATGTCCAAATATTCAATTGATGAATGGTGTACGGTGGGTTTGAGTAAGTTTTACAACCTTTAATTTCAAAGAAATTGTAATTTTATTAATTATCCATAGTCTTGCATAATAAGTAACTAGGCAACAACATTTGCATGTTAACACACATGGGGGACTAATTTTTCAAATTTTATTTTTACCATTAGAATGGTCAAATAATGATTTGGCCTTCTTCAATGATGTGACCCCTCTTTTGATTACATCCGTGGTCTTTTATAATGCTTCTATTGTGAACTTTCCTCTTGCATTACTTGTTGAATTTCAGCTGGTTTTGAGTGACTTTTGGTTTTTTTCAATTATATTCTAAGATGGGATTTATCCAAATATGGTTTTAACAACAAATAATTCTTTTTCATACAAGACACATTCAAAATCATGGTTTGCTTGATCCTCCTAACCAAGTTAGCCTCCACCAAACTAATTATTTATGTTTAGGCCCAACAAGAGATATGTCGTTGTCTTTTTTGAAATTAGTTTAGGACCATAAAACCTTAGTCAAGTTAAGGTATGTTTTATGAACATGCTAGTCTATCTTCCAAGTTTTCAAAATAAGATGAAAAGAATGAAAAAGATCTTCCCATTTGTGGTTGACTATGGGTGTGAATTTCAAATTCCGATTCACTTGAACATTTTTCACTAAGAGATCCCATTTTGCTTACAATACTTGGTGCTTCTTAAACATGTTTAACTACCAAATGATAATATATGTATATTGCTAAACTTTTTTTTCATATTTTTTTTGGTCTATGTTAGCAAATTTGTACTCATTTAACTCTACTTAAGCATTATCTATGGCAACAAATTGTGGTCTTACTAGATTCTACCATTATTTTCATGTCTACGTATTCTTTATCTCTTATTTTACTTGAGGACTTAAGTTCTCTAGAAACTTTTAGAGATCTTCTTCCACATTTTTTGGAAATTAATTTTTTTGACACATTGTTCCTTTTTAAATTGAGAGCCCAAGTTGAATTTTTTTAAAGAAATGAATTGAATCATGTTGGAACTCATATTGTGATCATGTTTTGGCAAGCAATGAGGTCATAGTTGTAAGTGCCATCTTTGTAGTTTTTCTTCCATATTCTAGAGAATTCAATTCTTAATGCAACAAGAAAATTAAATACATAGTAGGATCCAAAGTGAGATTTTTCTCCCCAAGAATCAATTGTTTAACACATTATGGTGTTGTCTTGTTGTTTACAATGTACTTCCCCATCCTTATCACCAACATATTTTATCACATAATGAATTGCCCTAGATTTGTTGATCTTCCTTAAATCGCCACTTTAACCAAGCACTTAAAGCTTTATTCACATAGATTGGAACATAATTTTTCACAGCTTTGGTGCACAAAAGAAACCACTAGAGGCCTAAAACCAAAAATTTTCCCCTTCCTTGATTTCACAAGATGCTTAAATTTGACTTGCATAACCCCATTACCAAAAACTTGAAATCCCATGCTCATCACTTGCATGCATATTTGTTGGTACTCAAATGTGTCAACTGCTCCCCTATTGTTAACCTTCATCTTCTTATAAATGTACATTAAGGGAAAAAAAAAAGGTATAAGGCATGCTCAAACACAATCACCCACTACAATCCTACTAGTTACAATCCTCGAAACGATTGAGCAATTTTTTTGCTCACCAACTTTTCAATCTTAGGATGGGTCTTGAATGGTGGTAGGTGCATTGGTTTAGGCCATCAACCTGTGTGTGAACAAATCAAGTGGTTGGCCATAAGGGGATGTTTGGTGATGTGGCATTCTACCTTAGGAATGTTTATTGCATTCAACGTTGTGTATTAATGAATCACAATAATATATTGTGATTCATAATAAAATATTTTGTGGGGATCCTTAAAGTTCAATTTATTTATTTATTTGTGATGGTCATCTTTGATTGGACCATCACAAAAATAAATAATCAAGCTTTCGACAGCCCAAAAATATATATGTTGTAGTCTCCTCCTTTTGGGACTTATATATTTACAAGAGTAAAACTTAGAGCAAAAGATGCGAGATAAAGTGAGGAGATATTGGGAGCATGTTGGGGGGGAACACATTGGGGGTTTGGGGATCATGCTGAGAACCCAGTGAGCTCATGGGAACAAAGTGGGAACTTCATCAGAACACATTGGGAACATATAAATCCAACACCCTCACCATCCTCCAAAAGAAAAAATACCGGAGCCCCTGGATGCATACTGCCTCACCTTATTGCCTTTTTGACTTTGTGTCTGCAATAAATTAAAATATATATACGTCCCTCCGGCCGGGCGCCTGATGGTATGCCAGTGGTTAGTACTACATTTCCTGCAGGGGAGGTCATGGAGGAAGGCATGGGCCAAAATGGTCAAAAAATCCAGGTGTGAAAAATTAGTCTAACCTAAGAAGCAATCCTTTTTTCTGGGTAAATGATCGCCAAAATGAAACATTGACTCAATGTTTTGGCAAAAAATCCCTTTCTTTTCAAGAACAATTCGCCAAATTTCGCACTTTCCTTTTTCTGGGGAGGGGCTTGTCACCACAGGTCTGCCGGCTACACTTTGAATGGTCCTGTACAGAACTGTGGCCAATTAAGTCGAAATCTGACTGGGGAGGAGGCTAGCCACTGTTGCTACACTACAAAATAGGAAAGAAACACTGCTAGGTACAATAGGTAGAACCTCAGGAGTCAACACATTCATAGCTTGTTAGAGTTTTCTCAACTCTTGCACGTCAAGTAACAATGGAACCTCAACGTGCAGCCTATTAAAATTGTCTTTTATGTGATGCAAAAGTTACTTTCAACCCAGAGGAGATGGGAAAATATTAAACAGGCCAAAGGAAATGAATGCAGTCAGTACAAAAGTACTGCTGCGATTTTTTCGTCCAGTCTGCCAATTTGCCCCATCCATATTTTCTCAAGTGACACCCAGGCATGTCTTAGCACTGGTAACCTCATATAATACGGCATGTTTACTTGTAACGTGACATAACATGGCAAGTAATATGTTACATACTCCTTTATACCCCTAGTGTGTTCATGACGTGCATAACATGGACTCAAAACATGCCTAGGCATGACAAGGTGAAAATAAACCAGGCAACTGCGCAGACTGGAGGAAAAAATCGCAGCAGTACTTTTGGACTGACTGCATTCATTTCCTTTGGCCTGTTTAATGTTTTACATAGAAAAGTGGCCTACATAATCTGATTCTTTCTGAATCGGTAAAGGTACACACGAATCAGTGCTTCTAAATCTGATTCTTGTAAATTGGTAAACGATGCACAAGAATCAAGGTTTGTAAATCGGTAAACGTGCACAAGAATCCGGGCTTGCAAATCGGTAAACATGCACAAGTATAATCTGCCTTATTCACGTTCTTTTGCTTGAAAAGCCAGCTCATCCTGATTCCTGAATCCAGAAAAGACAGAAAGCTTTCTGTTACATACTTTTCACATGTCTTTTGCAGGAAAAGCGAGGCTATCCTGAATCCAGAAAGATACTCAATTATGGAGTTTCAAGGTGTACGGGAAGTCAGGGTGATGATCATCAATTAAAATGCAATATCATAATCATCAATTTCAAAGCATATTAAGCATTTCAAATTAAAACATATAAGCAAATTCAACTTTTCATCAACAACAACTGTGTACAGCTTCTGTTTTTTTTGGGACTTGGGGAGATTTTTTATGGGTGGCTCTTTGTATAAAGAAGTCAATATTTCTCGCAAATTTGAATTTTTTTTGTTAACTCAATGAATGGTCAAAGTAGTGAATTGTTCTATCTTTCTAGCTTAAATTATTATTTTCCATTTTTGAGTACATGTGGCAATGGTTTTTGCCCCAACATAGCATATAGTGACTGAAAAAAAATGAAATATGAATTTGGCAAAAGTTTGTTTCAAACATGTTTTCTTCAACAAGTTTCAAGATTGATAAATCCCCTAGGCCTTGGGTGAATTAACACCCACACTAGTAGAAGTGTAAAAACCAGTGTTGGGCAATTGTCACTAATTTTAGAGAATTGTTGGTTTTGGTTCTTCAAGGCCATGTGTGAGAATCACCTAGGTTTTTTTTTTATAAAAAAAATAGGGGGCTTACAAGAATCGCCTCGGGTATCAACCTCAACAATTGCTACTTCTTGATCACAACCAATGAAAAGAGACACTAAATGAAAATCTTTAAATCTTGGGTTCAACATTAGAGCTAACATATTAGGTGTGTTTCTTTCATCATATTTTTTCAAAAAGGAAAGAAAACTATCTAAAACTTTACAAACCACTTTTCTAATGTTAGAAGTCAAACAAATTAACTCAAGTGCTAAAGCAAAATCCTCTTTCATTAGGGTCTCGAGAAATGGTGCATTTTTTTATTCTTTTCTCATTTTCAAGATCTTGAAAATGGCAAAATGAAGGGCATCACTTAACAACCAATGTCCTCTATATTGGTTTAAAACACAAGTAGTTACAATAGAGGAGAAATAATCAACAACAATTTGACAAATATGCCATGTCAATGGGTGTGGAACTTTGGTTGTCATCTTCACTAAACTTTACTTTATATAACAAAGTTTTATAATATTCTTGAATTGTGTAACCTTTTGAAAAACAATGATTATGCTGACAAACCTACAAAAAAAAATAGCAAATGATCGTTATCTACATTGTAACAAATATCAACAAAGTAATAATAAACAAGGAAATATTAAAGTTTTGATGATAACCTTGTTTCAACTAGAATGTTTAGTTTTTTTTAGAAAGTATCACATATGAACAAGCCTTATTCCATTCTTGTCTATCCTTCATTGAATTTCGACCAAATTATCCATTTCTAAAGGTCAGATTGGGCAATTTTGATAGACACATATTTCAAACCCTTACAATTTTTTTCATCAATTGAAGCATACTAATAGGCCTTAAAGAATGCATGGCCAAAATAACTACCCTAAAAATTTTTTTGTCAAACTTAAAATGTCACCACTTACAATAGACTTTAAAAGTATAGTCATATTGTTTTAAATTAAATCCTTCATCTTTAACATAAACAATGATTTATTTTTTTCAAATCATACTTGCTTAAGAAGTTAGTTAAGTATTTGGCTAATGCATGCCCAAAAGGTATTAGATGCTTCAAAAAGCCCAATTGCAATATGTTTTGGCTACTAATCAAACCCCAAAAACCTAATAACAAGGGCAAAAATGTCATAAGCCCCTTTTGACATCCACAAATCAAAACTTGTTACAGAATAAAAATTTGCCAAAGCAAATAAAACATACAATTGTTTAGTTTTTTCCACCAATTCTCTCAAAATTTCTCTTGAAAACTATTTTCTAAAAGGCAAAACAACATTTGGACATAAATGTAAATCAAATCTTTTTAACCATTGGTTTTCAACAAGATGCATTGGCAAATGATTTTTAATAATTAAAAAAACTAAATCTTCCAAAACTTGCTTTTACTGCACATCAGTTTTTTTATAAGAATCTTTGGCAACAAAAAAATTAAAGATAATGTTTCCATTTACATGAGGCCTTTTTTTTGCAAGTTATCTTTCATTAGGTTCTTTTAAAGAAATGTTTACTTCTTCTTCAAATAGTTTTACAATCATACAATGGTTAGCATAAACATGTTCCTTTAATGTAGTAATTCCATTTGCATTGTTATACAATATTAAATTTTTCCTTGCTTGTGTTTTTGGGTTTGTTATTAAAATTAAACTAACATAACAAAAAATGCATTTCATAAATTGAAAACACTTAATATCCATTGGTTTATTGTCATTTACACAATAAAATGACCAACATAATGCATTTCTACTATCATTTTTCCATTTTCTTCTTTGAACATGCAATTTTCAAAAAAAAAATCATTTTTTCCCCCTTCATTTGCATTAATAATTTCTTCTATTTGCAAACTTGGCTAAATTTCAAACTTTTCTTACATTTTTTCCTTTTCCATTACAACATCATTTAGATATATTTGATCATTATTATTATTATTTTTTTCATTTTGGGATGACTTTTCCATTATCAATTGCAAGATGAAATTTTGTTAGATGAGTGGCTAAAAACCGAACAATAACATGCAAACCTCTAGGCTACCCAATAAGCAAATCAACAAAAGCATTTACAAAGGGCAACTACAAAAATGAAATGCAATGCAAGGTTAGAATGTAAGTTAGAATGTAGTTGAGTTTAAGAAAAAAATAACCCTACAACTAAAAAATGAAAAAAAAAAAATTAGACATTAAAGGAAAAAAACTAAACAAAACAAAGCTAAAAACATCAAAAACAAAATCAAAACAAAACAACAAAATTTATGAATAAAAAAAGTTTCAAAACAATTACCTTAGGAACCTAACTCAACTCATGTTCCAAGTTCCAAAACTTGCACATGTCAAGAAAGGGTGGGGAGTATATCACCTCAAGAAACAAACATTAAAAACACAAGGTAAGGAATGAGAAATGAATAGTAGCAATGCAAGGTAAGCAACAAGTATCAACAACACAAGGTGAATAGTAAACACCAACAACGCAAGGCAAGCAACAAGCACTAGCAATGCAAAAAAAGGCAAGTAGCAACAAGTGAAAGCACACTATGGTGACCCCTTAAATGGGGTGTCACATTGTACTACTTTCTAAAGGTGTGCATGTTTAAGTGTATCCCATTTCAAAATTTTGAAAGAATTTCACGATAATATTTTTGCATATAATATTAAAATACAACTTAGGCAAGATATTAAAAAATATTAAATTATTTCATTCCATTTTATAAAGTGGGAGATTGGAATATATTTGTGGGAAAAAATATAGTGTACATATGTATTCAAAAACAAAAATGTATTCCAAAAATAATTTAAATTGTTTTTTATTTTTATGAAACTTGAAGATATATTAAACCATGTCACTTCACATTGTTTGAACTATGTTTGGATACCATGTGACTAATTTGAAAAAACATTATCTCAAAAAATGAATTTTTTTAGGAAATATGCAATGAATGTGTGGTAAATTAAACTTTTGACAAATAATCACATTCACATGGAAGATGACAAGCATAGCAAGGTGGGTCATTTTTTAAAATATGTTAAAATTGATTATTTTAATGACTAATGAAACTTTAAAGATACTATAGTCAAAATGAGACAATGGCCTTATTATATACCAATATATATATATATATATATATATATATATATACCATAGATCTTTCAATATAGACAATAAAAAAATTATTATTTAAAAATAACATTACATCACATTAATTTTGTAAAAATAATAATCATAGGGCCCAAAAACCAAAATTGATACACAAAATTAAATGTACCATATTTTTGGAACAATATGTTGTATGTACTAAAATACTAAACCCAAAAATGCTCCCAAGGGTGTCACCATAATGTGCTTTCACCTTAACAATGCAAGGGAAACATGAGTGAAATGTAACAACATAAGGCAAGGAACAAGAATAACAACACAAAGCAAAGAATGAATAGTAGCAACACAAGGCGAACAATAAACACCAACAACACAAGGCAAGTAGCAATAGTGCAAGGGGAAGAGTGAAAATCCTTAAACCCCTCCACTAAAATATGAGCGAAATGATAATTTTATTTAAATTACTTTAGTTTTTGTGATCTACAGTGTCATTATGATCATGTAATGGTTACCCTAACATGGAAAAAAATGAATCTTAGTGATATTTCATTTTTATCTCACTTATTTTCCTTATTACTTTCAACAGTTATATTTTTATCATAGCATTATTTTTTGGCTTTTTGTAGTCACCAAAAACTTGTTGACTAATTATGACATAAAAAAGGTTAGTTTCCTACCTTGTAACAAAGGGATCTGAGATCATTCATAAGGTCAATGACTATCTATGATTGTGATCTCTAGATGCAAGGCAATCCCTAAAATTATATTTGTCGATAGTTGTTAATGCAATGAGTACCCAATATTTTGTTGCATTTTCCCCTCTTAATGTACCCTTTGTTATGTTTTTTTACCTTTGCATTCCCAAACATGTTTTGAGCATGTTCAAAGTGCTAAGGGGCATGTAATATGTTACTTGGCATGTTATTTGCCCCTTGATACTTATAACATGAGAGGTTATGGGTGCAAAATGTGACAAGTCGAAAGAATTGAATCAAAGGATACACTAATGAAGAAGAATTACAACAATACAAGAATTCATACTCTACATTAACAACAATGATCATCACAAGAGAAAAATATATGTTTACAATATTTTGCACCAAATAATCATTGGTTAAGTTTTATTATTTTCACAAAAAAAAACCTTTATTTGATTATAGTTGTAAGCAACCTACACATGAGCCATGGTTAATGTGGGACATTGTAAAAGTCACAGACTTGATAACTCCACCATTCTTGCATGCCACTTGGAGATGGGAATAGTAGATTAAAAGGTAGTTAAAAATTGCCACAAATGTAATAAGTCATACAACATATACATGTCATCCATCCACCTACACATACAAGAAAACTCCAATGATGCCTTTTGACACCAAAATGCATGCCACATGGGGTTTTAATTGATAACCTTGCATTTGGCCTTTCAAGCTTACCTCCATAAAATGGTCATGCTTCGAAAGATGAAATTATGCATCTCAAAATGGCCAAACAACAATTTTAAAAATTATTTTAATTTTTTTGGTTTTTAAGTTGTGAGTGAAGTAAGTACAACAAAATTCCTCAAATTTGATAAACATTGAGGCATGAATGCAAAAATAAAAGCATGGCATCATCAATTGACCAAACCTTAGGAATCTTTGGCAAATATTTGGCTTGAATCATAGCAAAAGGCCAAATGTCCCAAGACAAAATTCAATTTAGGGGACCAAAAAATCGAACAATGACAAATACTTGGCATGCAGCGTTCCCATGATGAGGATTGATGGGCCAACACATAGAAAGGGCTTACATTTTGAGAATTTTGAAATATTCCTCCACATTTATGGTGGGAAATATCTCCACATTTTGAGAAATTCCATCACCAGCGTGAAAGGTGCAGGAATATCATGGCTACTCGTTGACAGTGGGAGTGCTGGAGAGGGCATATCCATAGACATAGGATACCCCTCAAATATACTAGGAAATGTCTCCTAGTGCTTTTACAAGTTTTTAATAAGTCCTGTTATTCATGAAACTGAGCTTTTTGTGTATGTTCGCACATGATTGTAAAGAATAAGGGATGTTCACCTATTTGACCCTCACATTGGGTGAACCAGCACCTACACTTATACCATGGTTAAAACCCTTGACTTTGGGGTTACTTCTAAACAATATAGATATCCTATCCCTAGACTAAATCAGGATCTCAGGGTTCAAATTTCATATCCTCAATCAATTATTAACTCTGAGACATTATTCAAGAAGGTGGCCATACTAGTGCTGGTTCACCCTCTAGCAATAGTTATCATATTCAACATAGTCTGTTGGTTGCTTCTCAATCCTCACACATAAACATGACAAATGAGATAATATAAGGTGACAGATTATTTAAGTGCACTCACTTGGGTGAGTCATTGGTCTTTTTATTAAAAATTCTGATATAGCATGGG
>Ga0116227_10009223_pt1 | contig 18040 bp, 15 predicted proteins | sample S1TSphgellanicum_FD_89693 | JGI IMG/M metagenome (GOLD analysis project Ga0116227, IMG submission 89693) | Host-associated microbial communities from peat moss isolated from Minnesota, USA - S1T2_Fb - Sphagnum magellanicum MG | ecosystem: Host-associated > Plants > Peat moss > Unclassified... | reverse complement strand
TTTTTTATTTTTTTTTTTTTTTTTTTTTTTTTTTTCTTTTTTTGTTTTTGTTTTTTGTTTGTTTTTTCGTTTTTTTGTGGTTGTTTTTTGTTTTGTGGTTGGGGGGTGTCCTTCAAGTCATGAAACACTACACCATCTCCGAGGCCCTTAACCTAATCTCATAGGTACTTAGTAGGCTGACTTTGCATTAGGGTTTTTTTTTCGGGGTCTTGGTTTCTGTGAGCTGTGCGTCTTTTGGCCTTTCTTTGGCCTTCCCTTTTTGTCTCCCCTGGGATGGTTCCGATTATAGAGTTATTATAATAACTTAAAAGGATTTTGGTTTCTTCTAGAGAATTTGCTGAAGATTATAATTTTTGCATGGTGAAATATTTATATTTGAATTTTCATAATTATTAATTTTGCATTAAAATACTTTAAAAAAATGTAAAATGGCAAGGGCCCAATGTGACACACATCCGTTGTTTAGTTAGAAACAAACTAAGAACTCTTGGTACAAAATCACATTAAATTAATACAAAAGCACATTAAATTAATAATGTACACACTTCCCAAATACTTAATATATACAAATAGGCATACAAAATAAGAACAAAATTGAACACTCACCAAAGAGTTGCATGCAAAATGAAGAAAAAGACAAAAATAAAATAAAATAAAATAAAAAGAAGAGGTACACGCCTACCCACCCACCCCACACTCACCCACCCACTCACTCCCCACCTCCCTACTAGCAGCCCCTCTCTCCCACCCAACCCACACACACCCACCTACCTACTACCCCTAAAGCCACCCCCAAAAGGAATTTTTTTGTTTTTTTGGGGGGGGGTCCCCACAACCCCCCAAAAATGCCCATTCCCCCAAATTAACCAAAACCTAGCCCAAAAATACTAACCTCTATTGCTGGTGGTTCTTTTACCCCTTTTTCCACGAAGAACCGCCGGTTCCAATTCTGAAATGTAAAGTGGGATTTATCCCAGGTTGGTTCCACACACAAATAGCAGTGTGAATCGGGTTCTGGGTTTAGGGTTTATCGTTTTAATACAAACAATTTGGTTTCCGATTTGGATTCCGGTTCCGGTTCTGAAAGGAACAATTGACTCGGATTCCCCGGTTCTCAATTGAAACCAATTGATTCGGATTTCCCGGTTCTCAATAAAACCAATTGATTCGGATTTCCCGGTTCTCAATAAAACCAATTGATTCGGATTTCCCGGTTCTCAATAAAACCTATTGATTCGGATTCCCCGGTTCTAAATATCAGTCTTGGTTCGAATGCGGTTCTTATCGACCAAAAACCGACCGACGGTCTGTAGTTTTTCCCTGATGTAACCGACGGCTCTTACCCGCCAAAGAAGATACCCGCCCAACACTGGTAAAATACAATATTAACCCAAGAAAAGGAAACGAAAAAAAGAAAACTGAAGACCTCAAAGGGCCAAGACCGGAAACCGCGTCTCAAAAACGGCAACTTATTATTATTATTATTAAAAAATTTCCACGAGACCCACGAAACGAGGCATTCCATAGTTTTTATTTATTTTTTTATTTCTTAAATTTTTTTTTTCGGAGTGGGGTGGGGTGGGGGGGTGTGGTAGGGGAAGAGGGTTCTTTTTTTATTCCTGCGAATTCTCTATTTCTATCGAACGGCATGTATCAAAACCACATCAGATGTTTGTTCATCTTACGGTTGAAATTAAAAAGAAAAATTTCTATGTCGAATTTTAGCCCACCCCCCCCCAAAGCCAACCCTATTAGGCTTAAAGAAAGCCCAACCCTTTCTTAAAGAAAGCGACACCAAACCCGGGGGTTCTTAGTTTCTTACCAGTTCTCTATTTCTATCGAACGGCACGCATCAAAACCACGTCAGATTTTCTTTTGGGTCATCCTACGGTTCAAAATAATATGAGATAAAGAGAAGAAAAATTCAATATCGAGATTTAGGCAAATGAAAGCCGTGCTCTCCCCTTCTCCGGCCCGCCCGCCTGCCCGGCCCGGCCCACCCCCTCCCCCGCCCACGGTCCGTGCCAGCAATGGCCACGCGCAGTTGCTTGGTGTTGTCTTCTTCTTTGTGGAGCTGCTGGAGCCCGCGCTTCTAGCGCTTCCTTTGCATCTCGGGGGGCAGGCAGGCGGAGGGGAGAAATCAGCGGTAGAGAGGAGACGGCAAAGGCACAAAGGAGAGGAGAACGATGCCTCTCTTCTTCTGAAGTCTGTAGCAGTTTCAGGGATGTAGACGGAAACAGTAAGGTGGGGGAGGGCGGGGGCGGGAGTAGAGAGGGGGTCAGAGTAGAGAGAGCGTGCGGGTGTATAGGCCTTTCTGGGTTGTGTTTGTGTTTTGTCTCTTCTTAGGGTTTGATGTGTTTTATCGATTAAGGAAGAAGAGGAGGAGACGAAGCAGAAGAAGAAGAAGAGGAGTACTGAGATGTGAGAGTGGAAAAACAGGGAGAGGGTTCGCTGCTTCGTCGTCTTGCTGGCTGCTGGTTGCACTGGTAGTGGTAGTAGTAGTTGTCGTTGTAGTTGTCGTGTTGTGGTGGTGGTGGCTCGTGGTAGCGATGAGGAGAAAGTGGAGATGTTTGTTTGCGGCGGAGTAAGGCAGACCTTAGTCAGGATCTCGGAATAATGGCGAAGCGAGTGTATCAAGTCTGGAAAGGCAGTAATGTAAGTGTCGCAAACTCTGTCCTAACTTGGACAGTTTTGGTTTTACCCCCGCCCTGCCTTCTTCGACTACTGTTGTTATTGTTGTTGCTGCTGGGCTCTGGGTTGCTGCCTGGCATACGGCGGATTATCTTCATTTTTCCACCCCTTCTTTTTCGTCTCTGCAGACTGGCAGATGAACAGTAGGTCTCTCAGAGACTTTTGGCAACTTAACAGTCTTTGGTTGAAGGCCATCTTTGTCGAACCAGCTCCCTTCTTTTCCGGCTCTGGGAGATGTCAAGTCAGGACATGATAGCCTTATTTAGTTCATGTGGTATAACAGAACAGGAAAACTGTGCGCACCCTAGCCACAATCAGTGACCGTGGGCATCTACAAGAGTAAGAATAACTGGGTAATGCGATCAAGAAGCTGTCTTTCATCGCTCTTCAAATTATCTCCCCCGCTTACTATGGACGCATTCTTAGGTCTCACATCCCTCAGCTTGCGGAGCGGTCTTATAAGGGGGCCGCTGGACATGAATCATAGAAAAGAGGAAGCAGTTCTGTGTGGAGCATGGTCATAAAGGTGTCAAGATTTGGAAACTGAATTTTGTGTTAAGATCGTTACAGGGTGTAGGAACACAAGAACTGGGATATGTGACTGACTTGCTTAAGCCAACCTTAAGCAAGGTTAAGGCAAATGCTTTTGACTTGTGATGGTCCTTAATGGTTTTGTTGGAAAGTCTTCTTGTGGTGACTGGTTGCATAATGAATACCATACCACTGAGAGACTGCATCCTTGTGAGCAACTAAAACGTTTTCAAGACATGCACATAATCAATCCTTATGTGGAGATATTTGGCTCCTTCTCCTGTTTTGAACTCAGCTTTGAAAGCACATATGGCATCAAAACGGCAGGCTACTTGGCTTGTTGCAGCTTGTTATAAGGGTACTATTGAACCTTTTTGTTTAGCTTTGTCTCTTAACTGCTACCTGATATCATGGCTGAGTCTTTTTCTGTCACTTCTGGAAATGTGACAGAAAGTAAGGATACAGATTGTGGTATAATTGTTTCCCCCTGAAATTCAGGCAGATTTTTATTTACTTGTCTAAAATCACTGTTGGGAGCTGATGACGTCAGTGGGGAGTCATGGCAGCTAGCTGCTGCTTTTCATGATGGAGGGGATGATCTCACACTTTGTGCAGACATGCACAAGGGTTATGACTGCACTCATCCTTGTCATTCTAGTTTTGGATTTGCTTGAACTGACAGAACCTTCAGAGTATTGTTGTGGAGTTTCTCTGCAATCTCCGAGATATGATACTTTCTGATTGACACGCTCACAAGGCAATGATCACTCTCATTCTTGTTGTGTTAGTTTTGCTGGAACTGCCATAATGACTACCTTCAAAGTGTTATTGCGGAGTTTGCTCTGCAATATCATAGACGTACTTAACTGCAGAATGTCTTGGTTGGTGAGATGGACCTAAGTTTACTACTTATATTGACCATTTAGTTGTGTTATTTTGAGTGTGGTGTCCTGGGCATGACTATACATTTATATTGCATACTACTTATATTTACCATTTAGATTTACCATGTCTTTTCCTGAACTATGCACCAATGTTGAGTTATGCATGAGGATTGCACCCTTAGGTTTACAGGCTTGTTCATTATGTGTTCAAAGGAGGAATGATGATGCTAACATTGCTGGCTGGATTTGCTTTTTGTGTGCAGAGGTTCTTTCTATGTGGGAGATTCATATTTGGACCAGATGTGAGATCCTTGGCAGTGACAATTTTCTTGATTGTAGCCCCGGTGGCGTGCTTTTGTGTGTTTGTTGGTCGCCACCTCCTTCACCACTATGGCAATGCCGGCATCGCCATCATTGTTGTTGCTGTTGTCTACACTGTCTACGTTAGTTCTGCTAACTTCATTCTATCTTGACAGGAATTCGTTTGGGTGTCCTGTTCTCTTAAGGATTGTGCATGTCTGGTCATTCTGTTTCAAAGAGTGGCTTTATTGTCCAATAGTTTCTATGCTTCCATTATGCTTTTCTTCAAGCCTAAGGTTGGATGATGGAATAATTTTTGCTGCCTTAAGGTCCTGATTAGAGTTTTTGTCACATGTTTAATTTTCCATCCAGTTCGCCTGATGTGTGTTGTGCTAGCAGGGCTGCTGTTGGTTGTAGGTTTCTTTTAGTTCAATGTGGGCCAAAGAAGTCTCTGATTGTTATGGCATTGGGCTTGTAATCAGGTGTTGGTCCTTTTGCTGCTGACATCTGGAAGGGATCCAGGGATAATTCCTCGTAACACCCACCCACCGGAACCTGATGAAGACTTTGATCCTGCTACCTCACCAGGTGACTGGGGAGGACAGACTCCACGGTTGCGATTGCCCCGAACTAAGGATGTGATTGTGAATGGGGTGTCAGTGAAAACAAAGTACTGTGAGACGTGCATGCTATATCGCCCACCCCGTTGCTCCCATTGCTCCATTTGTAATAACTGTGTCCTCCGCTTTGATCATCATTGCCCCTGGGTTGGACAATGCATTGGCCAAGTATGTTTATCCTTTCTCAGACTGCCTTGCTCAATTTGTAGTTCTCATAGGCCTTGCAGTGGGGTGTGATTGTGTGCTGAACTCAAATGATTCAGATATCAACATCATGATCTTGATTTCTACTCTACTCATGTCCTTATGTACCTCAGCCCTGTTCTGCCTTCTATAATATCCTCATGTTAGGTTTTGCTGGCAATTGTGTTGCTTTCTATTTCTTTTTTGCGATTAGATCTTTTTGTGGGTCATGCTGGTGGCCTTCTCTCTCTCGGTTATTCCACTCCAAAAATCCTGGTAGTTGATTGCCCATCACAGTGGGTGGATTGCAGTGTGTTGTGGCTGATGCTGGTGGAAGAGCAAAAGATGGCTGTTTGGGTGAGAGTGAACTAACAAGTGATGGGGATGTATGTATGGGTGCAGAGGAATTATCGATTCTTTTTCATGTTTGTGTCTTCAACAACTTTGTTGTGTGTGTATGTTTTTGCAATGTGTGCTCTGTATATCAAGATATTGATGGACACAGAGCACCGGACCGTGTGGAAAGCTTTGGCTCGGTCACCGGCATCTATTGTGCTCATGGTGTACTCCTTTATTAGTGTTTGGTTTGTTGGTGGGCTGACAGTCTTCCATTTGTATCTCATTGGCACAAATCAGGTCATTTATCAGTCTCCTTGCTTGCAATTGTCTTTTCCTAAACATAGAGACTGCTTGCAGGAGCTGGCTTTTGTGATGCGTTTTTTGTGACCCATTGCGTCTGGTTAAAAAGAAATGTTTGTAGACTCAGCCAGTTGATAAAGTGAACATATGCTGACATTTATTTTCTAGTACCATGCCGTTCCTGTTACTTATCATCTCACAGCAATATGTCCTTGCACTGCAGACAACATATGAGAATTTCCGGTATCGGTATGACAATAAGGTGAATCCATACAACCAAGGATGTTTGAGTAACTTCAGGGAGATATTCTGCACTGCAGTCCCACCTTCAAAGAACAAGTTCAGAGCCAAAGTTGAGGAAGTAACACCAGGGCAAATGGGGATTCCTGCATCAACTAGGGAGGCAGGAGAGGCTGTCACTTCTAGTAGTGGCAAGGGACCTGACCTGGAGCTAGGGTATAAGGCAACTTGGCCTGGTGCTGAGGAAACTGTTGCAGAAGGAGCTGAGTTGGAGATGATGGGGGGACGTGTGAGCACTGGCAGCGAACTGGGGATGGGAATGGAGAAGGATGGATTTGATCCACACCATATGGAACAAGGGCGGGCTCCAGTCATTCACCCTCGACGTTCAAGTTGGGGCCGCAAGAGTGGCAGCTGGGAAATCACACCTGATATTTTGGCCATGTCTTCTGAAGGCACCAATCGTGTGAATGGTGAAGCTACTCCTTCAGGGAAGTGATATTTTTGGTTTGCCTTTGTTAAGCCTGGTAGACAGTGTAAGAACAGGTCAGAGCTAGTTGGGGGAGGGGGGGGGTGGTGGTGTAAGAATCCACAAGAAAGGATTGGAAGCAGGTTTTTATAACCATGAATCCACATAGAGGAACCTACTGGATAAATGCTGTGTCCCTAGGCAGATTAATGTTTGGAGGATATATTTGGAACTACAGGCCAATCAGGTGGAGTATATGATGCACTGTACACAGACTTGGGGACTTTCCCAGCCCTTGGGAAGGACCCCAAATAGGGAGGTGGGCAGCAGATGGAATCTTTGACATCTAGTTAGCAGAGCTTATTGCAAGTGCTCCACTCCTTTCATTCCTGGAGTAGCTGTGAGATGAAACCTGGTTTGGCAGCTGACAGCTTCATGGTAGATGGTCCCTCTGAATCCTCCCTGCTTTGGATCTAATTTTTATTTGAGTTGGCTCAATATTTAGACCCACAGTCTCTCAGTGGATGTAATGCCGTGCATAATAATTAAGGGGGGGAGAGATCTGCGAGTTCTTTGAGATCGAATGTAGTTTACACATGTAGAAGGTGGCCTATTTGCAACTATTTCCAATTCTGCTGATGGTTTTCAGTGAAGCAAATCTATTATGTGTTCTCCACATCCATGTTAGTGCAGTGGACTCCCAACTAGATTTGAGCTGCCTGCTACAGAGACTATGATTTGATCGAGGGTCCGGGTGACTAATGATTGGAAGCAAATCTCAGATTTTGATCATGTTCTGTTATTGCTCCTGCAGAGTCCACACAATTATCAACGCGGATTACACAGCAACTGAAACATTTGCTAACTTCTCTCTTATACATAACACACTGGTACTGGTATAGAGATACTCCGAAAAATTCTTTTTTTTCTTGTGCATACCAGGCTGGGACTGGTATATAGAGATCACCTGAGAAATTTTAGAACTAAGGAAGCACTGATAATAGGGAAAGTATGGTGATTTGAATAAGGGACTGGGGTGGCAGATTATGTCATTTTCTTGGCACCATTCTGTGACATAATCTTCTGGTGATGACAATCATAGTGGACCAAAATGTGTGTGGCAGTGAACATGAATTTTTTTAGAAAGCAGCCTCAATCTGCCAACCTAGACCATAATGTCACGGAATGGCCTGCCTCACCCTTGCCCACTATTATTATGTTGGGTGTGGATAGATTGTATGCCACTTTACGGAGTGTAATGTGCAGGGGCTTGACCATTCTATAGTACATGATTATTGGCCTTGCCTACCAAGGCAAGGCTATTGTGTTTAAATTCATTTTATAGAGTATAGTAGCTTAATGGATTTTGGCCCCTAGGTAATAATAGGTCTATTTTTATATGAGGATTTTTGAAAGGTGATATTTTGGCTTGTGTTGAAACTTGAGATTAGTTGTAGAGTTATGATATCATGAAGGGATTTGGGTTTCTTTTGGAGGATTTTTTTTTTTGAAGATTATATTTTTGCATGGTGAAATATTTGAATTTCCATAATTTTTTCTTTTGACTTAAGATACTTTATAAAAATAAAATAAAATGTAAATGGCAAGGCTACAATGTGACACTACCCTTGTGATCCATTTGTGGAGCAGGAAAGCTTCATTCTTTTCTGGATGCAACTCAAAAGTCACATTTTAGTCTTTTCCTCTTTCATCTTGGTGACATAATTATCTCCCTTGTGCCTGCAAAAAAGCTTTCTTTCTTTCTTTCTCCATGCAAAAGGCAAAAAAGTTGCCACATGTGGCTTTTTGAAACGCCACTTTTGAACATCAAAAAGTTTGCCACTGTACACTAGGGTTCAATTTTGTCATTAAATAATCCTGAAAATACTGAAACAATTTTTTTTTTGGTGAAAAAATTATGAAGACTAGGTGTTAAAAACCATCAAATTATCACATGCTACTACAATCTGAATAATTTCACTCCTCATATGAAAATAGCATAGGAAATCATGAGAAAATAATAATCTTAAATCATAATTTTTTTGGAAGAAAAATAATAATCTTAAATAATATAAAAAATTGGGAAAAATAATAATCTTAAATAATTTCATTTAAAAAAATTTTGCAAAAAAAATAATCTTAAATATTTTTATTTTTTATTTTTTGCAAAAAATAATAATCATTCGTATTGTCAATGTGGAGGCTGACCCTACACTAGGGTAACTATGGAGGTGCTTAGTGCATACTGTGTGGGCAGGTGGATGTCCCAACTTGTTCATCAGGCAATCCTGAAACAAGATCTTCCAGCAAATGATTGGGTCTAGAAATACAGCCAGAGTGCGCCAGAACCCATCAGCACACAAACCCAGGATGGATGGAGTCTGGACAAGGAAACAATTTTCTGTTGAATTACTGTCTCATAGCTAACCACAGTGGTTAGTTAGTTGTATATACTAACCATCCACATGTATCTATGTACCTACATACCTAGGAACCATTTATATTCCTTACTTAATATCTACACACTTGCATAGGTTTATATAGGTTCATCTCACCTCGGTAGTGTGAGACAAAAAAAGGATAAGGGCCACTTTAGACAAGGGTCCATGGACCAAAAGCCTAGGGATCACTTTGAAGCAAATTGGACCTTGAATTGGACCTTTCTTCACATTTTAAAACAGTATTTTTTTCTAAGGTACAATGAGTGTGTTTAAAAGCTTGGGGTCCAATTCGAGGGCTCAATATAAAAAATGTGTGATTGGCACGTGAGAGGATTAGGTTGGCTTTTGGTATTTTATTTTATTTTCAAGGTTTTTTAAAATTTTTGTTTAAAAAAAATAAAATTCTTTCTACACACAATGGATGGGTGTAGGTACAAGATATCACAACTACCTTTTTCTTAATGTTCTTTTTTGGAATGAGAATTGATTTAGGCATCTCTTGTAAATTCAAATCCCATTTCACTTATGAAAATTGGTGCAACTTTTCACTTTTTTGTCTCACCTTTTGATTCGCTTTCATTTCGTGCACTTTGAAAAACTGAAAATGCATTCCTTCTAGCAATCACCTTCAAAGAATCCACAAAATCAATCATGTCAACTCTAAAATTGTTACAATACAATCCATAGCATGTTTTTCATTCTCACAAAATTTGAACAATAAAAGTAAACAAATAAAATGAATAAATAAATAAATAAATAAAATGAACAACCTTGGACCCTAGCTTACACTTTGATTCTCCAAACCATGAGCTCTCTTTGAAGCTCTTTTTTTTGGTTTGGACCAATTGGGTTTCCCTCCAGAATGATGCCATGTAAATTAAATCACAATTTCATTTGCCTTGGTCCTGGACCCTTGTTTAAAGACCTTGAGACCAATTTAAAGCTCTTGACCAATAGGAATGCTTGATTTCATTAGATCCTGCTCCTTGGACCCTTGTCTAAAGTGGGCCTAAGGGTGACTTTAGACGAGGGTCCAAGGTCCAGGGACCAATGAATTCAAGCAATCTTATTGGTTGAAAGCTTTAAATTAGTCCCAAGGCCTTTGAACGAGGGTCCAAGACCAAAAAGTGGCAAATTGAGGCTAAACCTACATGGCACCTGTTTTGGAGGGAAAATCAATTGGTTCAGACCAAAAAAACAGTGCTCAATCAAAGGAGAGCTCCTGATTTGGAGAACCAAGAACCAGGCTAGGGATCCAAGGTACTGTCCAAACTCGAGGATACAATTTGCTTCAAATCAATCCAAATCGGTTCCTAGGAAATTGGACCCTGGACCCTCATCTAACTAAAGTGGGCCTAAGTTTACCAAGTTGGAATTTTGGTAACTCAGTTGTGGTTCATTCACAACTAAGTCATCATAGGTTTCCACTGGATGGTGCAACTGGTTGGTGGGTGCTGGGTTACATAATCCTAGAAGTAGAGTGTGACTACTAAATACTACTTTGCTGTTGACACTTATAAGTTGGGTCTTTGATAGAAGGTACATTCTTCAAGGTTGGCAGGGGATTGATTGATTGCTAGATCTGTCTGAACATAGAAATCTTTGGGTTGTTACATAGTGCACTCCAGGAGAATCCTTCCTCAGATTTTGAACTTTGATCTTCCCATGATCTACTTCGCATTGCTGGTTTCTTTCAAGAGCTCTGTTTGAGAGAAATAGAAAACTTTGAAAACTTTGGGGGTTCAAGAGGGAATTCAAGCCCAGCTTCAAGAACAGGTGGTGGATTCAAGAGGGGAATCCAAGCCCAGCTTCAAGAAGGAGTTGACAATCGCTTCAAGAGGAACCAGTGGCCCCTGTGCAATTGGGAGCCCAAGCATTAATAATAATAACTTCATGTGAAGTCACCCCCCATCCCAATAACTATTCCAGTTCAAGGAAGCTTAACTTCCAACTTCTTATAGAATGTGAAGAAAGCCATTAACATTTTTTTTGATCAAATTCTAAAGACATAAATTACTAAAAATTTAATAATTTTTGTTACATTGATCTGAAAATTGTGAAACAACAAATATGTAGACTACATTGTCAAGACCTTTCTTGCATTATTGACAATAGAGTGGGGTGTCCCATGGTTTGGGAAGGTTACAACTTACAACATGGTCATGTAAAACACGAACATGTTTAGAATCAAAATTATGTATGTTTATTACATAGCTATGAAAATTTATATTCTTGATTGTAAAAATATTTTCTCACCTTTCTATTGTTTGTGCATAACTAATATGTCACATCATTCTCCTATTATGAACTAAACATAAACACCAACCCTTTTCAAAACAAAACCCTGTCGACAGTCACATTCAAACAAACAAACAAAATCAAAGGTGTGTCGCATTATGACCTTGCCATTTACATTGAAAAATTATTTTAAAACAAAAAAAAATTATGAAAACTCAAGTTTTTAACCATGTAATGATATAATTTTCAAAAAATCCTCTAAAAAAAACCAAAATACTTCAAGATATTATAACTCTACAACTAATCTCAAGTTTCAACACAAGCCAAAAATATCATCTTTCAAAATAGACCTATTATTTATTACCTAGGGACCAAAATCCCTTAAGCTACTATATACACTCGATAATGAATCTAAACAAAATATCCTTGCCTTGGTAGGCAAGGCCAATAAACACCTTAATATACATAGAGTTCCTGAAGCTATTTTGCAGATCAAGTTGTTTTTGCCATTTGCAATTTTGTAGTAGAATGACAACATACAATTGAAAACCGAGAGATTCTTTGCCAAAGTACATATGTAGTTTTCATTTGCATTTGGCATACAATATTCGAGTGATTCTTTTTGGGTGACAAAATTTCACTATTTCACAAACATTTTTGGGGAGAAAAGCTTAGGATAAATGTGTTTTTTTCAATGTGAAATACGTTTTACAACAATTTTTTAATAATAATAATAGTAAATAAATAAAATTAAAGAAAAAAAGTAAAAGTAAAAAACACTGCAGCATTCCATGAACTAAGATAAATCAATATACCAATCAAAAACCAGGATGATGTGGTTAAGAACCGCCGGATATTGGGTGCCATCTTGTCCATGTTGTGAAGGAAGGTTGGTGATGGACAGGGTGGTGGCTGATCACCAAACTCTTTCTCCAACATCCCGAAGCAAAAAATTCTGAGCATAATTGTCAGGACTCGGAACTCAAACACAGAGAAGTGGCTCCCTTTCAATTCCTTGGAAACCTTCTAGGCTTGGAGTTTTATGGGGTTTCACCTTCCCCCTCTCTTCAGTTGATACCGTAATACCTTGGCCATTTCAACACATGTCTGTCAAATAAATAAATAAATAAATAAATAAATATGAAAAATTCATTTCAACATATGGAATATTCCTAAATGTTCACTATTTTTCTTCCCAATATTTTTTGATTTGAAAGAAATAGTTTTTTTTTGAAAATTTCAACATTTCTGAAAATAAAATAATTAGTGTCAAAATTGGCCAAGGTATATTATTTAGGGTATATGCTTCATGTGACTCGTGGAGGAGGGTTCAGTTCTTAAATGGTTCCCTTTCCACCTTGTCCAATTGATCCTTGCCCCCCCCTTGTTTCTTTTTCTCTCCCTTTCTTTCTTTCTTTCTTTGGGTGCTTTTGTTTTTAATAAAGCTTTGGCAGGGTTTCATCATTTCTATTACTGTAGTCGCACGACAATGAGATGAGAAGGTAACCCAATCAATCATGAAGCTCTTTGTCAGATGTTTGGTGACCAAGTCCATACGGGGTTGTTGTTGATTGTTTGCTTTTGTTTTGTTTTTTTCTTTGGGGTTGTGTCTACTTGTGTTCTCTTTTGCCTTGTACTTTTGCTCGATCGATCGATGGGTTCCCATCCTTTGATTTTGTATTTACAAAGGTTTTTCTTTCATACTTGCTTGGCAACACAAGACAAAGCTGTTTATTATTCTCATGAATCTTTGTGCACTCAACTCACTCACCCCGCTTGTAGTTTGTCTCACTCTCAAAAATGCAATTCTAATGTTCACACAATGGCTGTTCTTTCTCTCTCTCTTATAGACCTATAAATTGATGAAACCTCTTTCTTTAGTTTTAAGCTTGGGTTTTGGGTCTTGTTCATATAGAACATTTTGGCAAAGCACAAGGGAACACATGTGAGGGGCACATGAGAGAGCTGTGGGAACATTGAGCAAACCATGTGAGATGAAATTAAGGAACACATGTGAAGGACCAACACATGGCAATTGTGAGAACAACATACGGAACATTTGGCAAAACAACATATGGAACATTTGGCAAAACAACATATGGGGGGGGGGCTAAACATAAGGAGCATATGATGAACAAATTGATAATCCTTGGGGTAAATGGTGACCATACCAGTGACCACAATGGTAAGCCACGGCTTTAAAACAGGCTGCATGCATGCATGCATGTATGTTGTGCACAAGTGCACACCACGTTCACTCCACTTAGCCCATTATCCTACTCTTTACAAATTTCCCAGCATTAAACCCCCCCCCCCTTCATTATTACACATTCATACCTTGGGGATGGATATCATCATGGTCTATGGCAACAACACTTATAAAAGTTATAGCTTAATCCTTCAATCATTGATAAACAAGCTCAAACCCCAAGTATGGGCATGACAAAAGGTCCCTACATTTTCCATGTCTAGAGAATCATGAGCCCTTTCATTGCTTAATTAGCCCTACATAATATTGGCCTTGCCTACCAAGGCAAGGCAAGGGATATATTGTATTTAGATTCATTCTAGAGTATAGTAGCTTAAGGGATTTTGGCCCTTAGGTAATAATATGTCTATTTTTATATGAGGATTTTTGAAAGATGATATTTTGGCTTGTGTTGAAACTTGAGATTAGTTATAATAGAGTTATAATAATATCTTGAAGGATTTTGGTTTGTTTTAGAGGGATTTTTTGAAGATTAATATATTTTTGCATGGTGAAATATTTGAGTTTCCATAATTCTTCTTTTGCCTTAAGATACTTTTGAATGTAAATGGCAAGGCCACAATGTTACACAATGTTCCAGCATTTATTAATATCCCAATGTCAAATGTTCTAGCGTTTACTAGTACCTTGGGGGCCAAACAACAAGCCAAGAATGCTCAAAGTTGGCACCTAGTTTTTTTGGCCCTCATTCCTAGTGTAAAGCCGGTCCTAATCCGGGCAAATAGTGAACATTTGCAAGGCCCAAGCCAATTTTTTGGGCATTTTCAACAAATTGGGTCCAATTTTTTCAAAAGATAGGGTGTTTATTTAACAACAAGAAAATAATTCATCAAGCTTCTTTTTCACACCTTTACTAGGTACTTGAATTTTTAAAATTATGTATATGCTTGAAATTTTATCTTCTTAAATGCCTACAGGACTTGTTTGGGGTTTTACTTATCTAAAAACCTCCCATTTGAAAACAATGATATAAGTCCATGGCATTATATGTGGGTGTATTGAAAGAAGTTGAGAAATAATGGATGAAAATGGAAATAGTTGGGGGGGGGGGGAAGATAGAGAATCTTAAAAGAAATTAATATTAGATGAATATGTATGGTCGGGGATGTTGCAAAGTTGATGAAAGTAAATGGATGATATGTGTGTGTCAAGGAAGATGGAAAATTCGAGAAAAAGTTTCAATGCATGAAATGCACAATCCATAAGTTGGAGTCAGAAAATATTCTAATCTAAAAAAAAAGTGACAGAAATCACAATGATTGAAATGTTGAAAATAATGAAATATGGTGAGATTTTGGAGAAAAACAATGATACACGAATGATGCCATTCTGATGGAGTCAGAGAAAACATGAATCCGCAACATTTGTTGACTATCGAGTTGAAATCGAAGAAAGACAATGGATGAAAAATGTAGGAAGTAAAATGATGAGAATTAATATATTACATTTTAAAAAAAGTGTTGTTTAATGCAACTAAGGAAAATGTCAAGGAAAGTTTGATCAATGAATGCAAAAAATAAATTAAAGGCTTTCCGAAAGACTAAAATGACCAATGGGTAGAACTACTAGCTAACATGCCAACCAAACTTGTTCCAACAAGTAAATGAATTCATAGTTTGATCTATTGGATCTCTAGGAATGGGCTAATGTTTTTGCCATTCTCTAGTAGCAAGCTATCTCTATTATGTGTACTCAACCCATTTGATTCATTCAATGTCCACTTTTTGAGATGCACCCATGGTAATAAGTGCATTAGAATTCATGATGATTTCCATGTGGTAACATAATCGTTGCTTATGCTTTCTTCTTACGCATTTTAGTACCTTTAGGTTTTGTTGTGTGTTGATGTTGTCTTTTAAAAAAAACATGGTTCACACCCTATCAAAACATTAGTTCCACAAAACTAGTCGCCAAATTGTTCAAATTTGTTAATTGAATTTTAATGTTTATTTTGGCTATAACCCTTAAACGTCTTACTAGATCAACATGGTTCGTCACCCCCCTTACTATTCCTACTTAGACTCCTCTTGGTCCAATTCTAACTTGCTTACATCATAAGAGCACATCACTCTTTCTTATCTCCTTTTGATATCTCATTTGTAACCTTTGAAGGTTACAAACTTAACAATTATATATATTTTACATTAAGTGTTGGGACCGAGAAATTTGAGGCTAATGATGGAAACTACGAAACATTTTTGACCTCCAATTTAAGCTCAAATATATATTTTTAATTATAATTTTGCAATTGGTCCTTGTAACTAATTTTTAATCACAAGTAACAATTATGATTAAAATTTTACTACTAGTCATGTCGGACAAGTTGTGTTCAACCATAGTCACAAGTGGCATGAATTTTGGATGAAAAAAAAAATTCAACAAGATTTCATCTTTTGATTTACTAGATATGTATTGTTGTTTACAACCGTGCAACTAATTTGTTCAACACTAACAACAAATGATGTGTTGGCACAAGCCAACATTTTTGCATATTTAAAAAATACAAATATAAATATAAATATAAATATATAAATATATAAATATAATTTTTGATTTTTTTTGTCTTCCAATTTGTGGTACAAAATTAAATATATGTCAATCTAAAAGAGTCCAAAACTTTGTCCAATTCTTAATCTTAATCCAAAACTTTTGTGGACTATGGACATATAAGCAAGCAATTGATTTCAATGAGATTGAAATTTTGTGATATTATTTGGTGAAAGTAATTAAGTAACAAACACAATTAATTTGGCAATTTATCATTGTTAATTGATATGATATTTTGGATATTGGGGAAGGTAAATTCACCCCATGGGAAGAAAAGAGGAAAGGATGATGGAGGAAAAACAAAATGACAAACAAGGAGAGAGGAATAATTGTCTTTGATAATTTTGTGAAAATTTATGATTCTAGCGACAAATGATTCATCGGAGTTGGTTTAAATAGAATAACTTTAGGTTCTAAAAGTCATTCTTTTGAACGACAATTTCAAACTAGAATTTTTTTAGTCGATTCCCAAACAAAGAAGAATGCCAAGATGTCTTTTTAGAGTCTTCTTTTTCAACACCATAATCACAAGAAAAAAATTTCAATACATTTTATGCGAATTGTTATCCCATTTCTCTTCAATCGGATTTGAATATGAATTCAATCCAATCCAAATTAAAATTAGATTCAAGTTGCATGTAATGTCATTCAATATTTTCATTAATTTTCACAAAGTCATTTTTTCCATAAGTTGATTGTCATTGGTAGTGTGTGTAATAGCTCGAAGCCCCGAGCATTCTATTATACAAACTTTCACCCCCACAAAAGGTAGGGTGACTCTTCAAGTTGGTAAGTAATTGTTGTTTGCCCTTGGGGCCATTACTAGAACACAAAATTCTATACCATATTGGCTTTGGTTTCACCCTTGGGGCCATACTAGAACACAAAAATTCAATGTCATATTGGTTTTGGTTTCACTTCTATTGCAAAGACACTGGGCAAGGCAAGAGGATGTGTTTTTGGTTCATCCCCAAAACGGCTTGAATGGCCTCATTCTGAACTGGTGCATTGGTGGCTGTTGTTTCTCTCCAGCCCTCGTCAAGATCTTTCCAACAACACCAAAGGCACATTCCAATTCCTCCGAAATCTTCAGCTATTATTTAATTTAATTTAATTTTCAGTGAAGAAATCATTCAATATTCAAGAACTTTTGCACCACAAGTCCAAACGTCATGGAACCAAGCCCATGCACCCCTCTTTCTTTGTTGAGAGCTTTCCAAAGACACCAAGAACACGATATGAAGCATCCCAGTTCGGTGGATCTTATACAATTGGTCACTCTAATTATTTTCCTATATCTAAGGCCATAAGCCACTAGGCCAAAAATTGCAGCAATATATAGTGGTACCCATCAATTTTTGAGTATGCATAATGATGGTTTTTGTTAAAAAAAATTGAATTTTGTAAAAAAATGGAAATTTCTTTTTATTGAAATTTTTTTTTTCATTGAAAACATAGTTTTTTTTCTTTCAATAATTTCCTAATTAAAAATTTAAAATAATAATAAATTCTATACAGAAATTACCATTATGTAGGACATGTATGTGTCACACTGTGGCCTTGCCATTTATATTAAAAAGGATCTTAAGGCAAAAAAAAGAATTATGGAAACTCAAATATTTCACCATGCAAAAATATATTAATCTTCATATAAAAAAATCCTCCGAAAAGAAACCAAAATCCTTCAATATATTTATAACTTTATATTAACTAATCTTAAGTTTGAACACAAGCCAAAATACCATCATTCAAAAATCCTCATATAAAAATAGACTTATTATTACCTAGGGGCCAAAATCCTTTTAGCTACTAAGTATAATACTCTATAATGAATCTAAACACAATATCCTTGCCTTGGGTAGGGCAAGGCCAATTAATTGATTCTCATTACCCTAGGTCAGACTCCTCTAGAGACCCTAAGGTTTTTGAGAATATTTTATATTAGAGGTAACCTAATGGCTAGTACTTAATGGCCTTTTTTGCTATTT
>Ga0116227_10009222_pt1 | contig 18043 bp, 14 predicted proteins | sample S1TSphgellanicum_FD_89693 | JGI IMG/M metagenome (GOLD analysis project Ga0116227, IMG submission 89693) | Host-associated microbial communities from peat moss isolated from Minnesota, USA - S1T2_Fb - Sphagnum magellanicum MG | ecosystem: Host-associated > Plants > Peat moss > Unclassified... | reverse complement strand
AGATGGAAATTTTGGCAGCATTCTGATAAAGCCAAAATTAATGGAATTGGACATGTAGTAGATTTTAATGCTTTTAATGGCGATAGTTTGGCATTTGAACAGATACTGGTCAAGTAAATACGCGCTAAACCAAAAATAAATCTGTTTTAAATTGTCCACTGATCACATGTTTTCAAAAAAGCTTCATCGGCTTCTGCTCCAATGCCTGGGTTTTCAGGTACATCTAAAAAGTAACCATCATAGGTTAAGCCTCCAACAACCGGATCCGCCAGATGTCCAAGAAGGCATGTGTCTAAGTCAAAAAATACTACATTTGGACTTGCCAAAGCAAAGTGCAAATTGGCACTTAGAGCAATCCGGCTTTCCAGCATGCTGCCAATCATGCATTTAACTCCTTTTTTTAGGGCCTCTTCATGTATTTTCTGAGCTTCCAGTATGCCCCCAGATTTAGAAAATTTAATATTCAAATATTCGCAAGACTGGCTATTGATTAGTTTTCTGGCATCGTGGTGGTTGTAACAGCTTTCATCAGCCATTAACTTTATAGGTGAATTTAAATTGAGTTCGGGCAACTTATCATCATACCAGGTTCGCATGGGCTGTTCACAAAATTCTATGTTGTATTGGGCCAGTTCGCCTAGTGCAAATAAAGCATCATCAAAACTCCAGCCTTGGTTGGCATCAAGGCGTAAAATCATTTCATTGCCTACTGCCGACCTAATTTCTTTAACGCGCTCTATATCATCATGTACTTTTTTTCCAAGCTTAATTTTAATGATGCGGCATCCCTGTTTTTGGTATTTTAAAGCCGTTTCGGCCATGCCTTTTGGGGTATCAATCCCAATGGTCATATCTGTTTCTATGCTGCGCTTATGGCCACCCAAGAACTTGTATAATGGCTGGTTTGCATTTTTTGCAGCCAGATCAAATAAAGCCATATCAAATGCACTTTTAATGGTGCTGTTATGATCGGCATAGCCCAATAAATCGTTCATGCGTTCAGGAATATCCAAAGGGTTTTTGCCTTTTAAAATAGAGGCAAAATCTTTAGCCATAACTATGCAGGTTTCCTGTGTTTCACCAACAATCATTGGAAATGCCGAACACTCGCCTGTACCATGAATGCCTGCATCTGTATAAATTCTGATCAGTACGTTTTGTGCAAAATGCATGGTTCCTGTTGCAATCACAAAAGGTTCCATGGGAATACTAAAGCGGTATATTTCTGTGTGGGTAATTTTCATGTTAAGCTTAAAAGTTGGAATGTTAAAGTTATAAGGTTTAAGGATGAAATTATAAATTTCTGTCAATTTTATTAAAACCCAATTCCTTACCAGAACAAACCTCTACCTTTGCACCATGCAAGAACCCAATAATTTGATTAATGCCTCTTCTCCATATTTATTGCAGCATGCTTACAATCCAGTAAACTGGTATGAATGGGGGCCGGAAGCTTTAGAAAAGGCCAAAAAAGAAAATAAATTAATTTTAGTAAGCATTGGTTATTCTGCATGCCATTGGTGCCATGTTATGGAGCGCGAGAGTTTTGAAAGCCATGAAGTTGCAGAGGTGATGAATAGGCATTTTATTTGCATAAAAGTAGATAGGGAAGAAAGACCGGATATTGACCAGATATATATGTATGCCATACAGCTTATGACTGGTGCTGGTGGCTGGCCATTAAACTGCATTTGTTTGCCAGATCAGCGCCCAATTTATGGTGGTACCTATTTTCGAAAAAATGACTGGATTAATATTTTGGAAAATGTGGCTGGTTTATGGACCAATGATGCAAATAAAGCAATCCAATATGCAGAGCGATTAACTTCGGGTATCCGCGATAGTGAAAAAATAATTCCGAATCCAGTAAGTGAAGAATATACAAATGAACATCTACAAGCAATAGTCGAACCATGGAAACGCCATTTTGATATTGGTTTTGGTGGCTATAACCGTGCGCCGAAATTCCCATTGCCAAATAACTGGGTCTTCCTGTTAAGGTATGGCTTTTTAAAAGATGATGAATCTGTTTTTACCGCTGTTTGCAATACTTTGGAGCAAATGGCTAGAGGTGGCATTTATGATCAGATAGGTGGTGGTTTTGCCCGTTATGCTGTTGATGATAAATGGCATGTGCCACATTTCGAAAAGATGCTGTATGATAATGCACAGTTGATTAGCCTATATGCTGAAGCTTACCAATGCACAAAGTTTAACTCATTTAAACAAACCGTTGTAGCCTGTATTAATTGGGTATTTAATGAAATGACTTCTAGCGATGGGTTATTTTATTCAGCCTTAGATGCAGATAGTGAAGGTATTGAAGGTAAATTCTATATTTGGGATAAGCAAGAGTTTGATGCCATTGTTGGTGAAGATGCAGCTTTAATTGGTGAATTTTATAATGTAACCGAAGATGGCAACTGGGAAGAAGAGCAGGCCAATATTCTTCGCAAAACGATAGATGACGATGTTTTGGCAGAGAAATACAACATTGATTTAGAAACTTTATTTGATAAAGTTGATCAGGCCAAAGCAAAATTATTGGCAGTAAGGGCTAAGCGGGTAAGGCCGGGCCTGGACGATAAATGTTTAACGGCCTGGAATGCCATGATGATTAAGGCGTTGGCAGATGCTTCTAAGGTACTCAATCATCAACCGTATTATGATCAAGCTGTACAGGCGAGCCATTTTATATTAACCCATCTGAAAATGGAAAATGGTTCACTGCTTAGAAATTACAAAGATGGAAAGGCATCTATTACAGCATTTCTAGATGATTATGCCTTTCTAATTGAAGCATTGATTGCCCTGTATGAATGCGATTTTGACGAAAATTGGTTAGTGGAGGCAAAGGATTTAACAGCATATGTTTTAGCACATTTTAAAGATGCAGATTCGCCCATGCTTTTTTATACTTCTGATGAAAGCGAGAATTTGATTGCCAGAAAACATGAAGTAATGGATAATGTAATCCCTGCCTCAAATTCAGTAATGGCACAAAACCTTAAAAAACTGGCTTTGCTGTTTGATGAAGAAAAGTATATAATCAAGGCATCCGAAATGCTTTCGGGCATAAGTGCCAAAATTAAAACATATGGTTCTGCATACTCCAATTGGGCTATTCAAATGCTGGATGAGGTTTATGGAACCAATGAAATTGCAATTACAGGTATAGAGAGCGATGCTGTTAAATTGGAGTTAAGTCATCATTATATCCCAAATAAAATTACATTGGGCGGAACAAAAAGTACATTGCCACTGTTAAAAGGTAAGCAAAGCAATGAAACAAAAGTTTATATTTGCCGAAATAAAGTATGCCAATTACCGGTTAATTCTGTTGAGGAAGCATTAAAATATTTACAATAAAACAATTTAAATGAATATTTCAGAAAACACGGTGGTATCATTAACTTATGAATTGCATACTACTAATGAAGAAGGTCAACAGGTATTTGTTGAAAAAGCTGATGAGCAAAATCCTTTAGTATTTTTATACGGCGTTGGCATGATGTTGCCAAAATTTGAAGAACATTTAGCTGGATTAAAAACTGGTGATGAGTATGGTTTTGAGCTTTCTGCTGCCGATGGATACGGAGAATTAGATCCAGGAGCTTTTGCCGATTTGCCAAAAAGCATGTTTACAGAAGCAGGAGGTGAAATTCCAAATGTTGGAGATGTTATTCCTTTACAGGATAACAATGGAAACCAGTTTAGAGCAGGCGTAACTGCAGTACACGATGAAACCATTGCCGTAGATTTAAACCACCCAATGGCTGGAAAAAACCTGATGTTTAATGGTGTGATTTTAAGTGTACGCGAAGCAACACAAGATGAATTGGCACATGGCCATGCCCATGGTGCAGATGGTCACTCAGGACATTAATATTTAAACAATACATTTACTGTTTCAAAACAGTAATGTGCCTGTATCCTATTTTGGAATTTAAGTTCCAATTCATTTACAGCATTGTTATAAAGGCAATTTTCAAAACGAAAATTGCCTTTATTTTTTAGCAAAAATAGCATCTAGTGGAGGTGTGTTCATAAAAAGGACTAGGCTACGCCAGCTACTGGGGCAAAACAAATTTTTAGCGTAATGGTAAAATAAAGAACCTAGTTTTTGCGTATTAGCTGGTTAATCCTCCGTTCGGCTTACATGTTCTAAATAAATGCTTGTTTATGATTTTTAATAATGATCTTCATCATAATTTTAAGGTATCGTGCTCATTTTTAATAATTTCAAAACTTTTAGCTTAGTTAATGGTTAAGCTCATGTTGCTTTAAGCTACTTCAAAATGATTGGTCAACCCAAAAAATGTATTTTAGTGATCAATGTTGGTTCATCAAGTTTAAAGTTTAAATTATTTCATACGGCAACCATACAGCTCATATGCACTGGTATTATAGATCATATTGGTGAACCCAAAGGGTTATTTGAAATAAAAGACCTTAACGGTCAACTTTTAAAAAGTCAAAAAGGTTCTTTTAAAAGTGCTGGTATGGCCGCTAAAAAAATAGTTAAATGGATACAGCAACATAATAATTCCTATATTATTGAAGGAATTGGCCACCGTTTGGTTCAAGGCGGTCCTAAGCACCGCCAACCGGAAATTATAAAAAGCAAGCTTATTAATGTACTTCATAAACTGGCTTATCTGGCCCCCAATCATTTGCCAGAGGAACTAAAAATTGTAAGAATGTTTCAGTCTGCCTATCCAAAACTGGTACAAGTAGCCTGTTTTGATACCGCATTTCATAAAGATATGCCAGCGTATGCTAAATTTTACGCTTTACCTAAGGTTTACAAAAAGAATGGACTTATAAAATATGGTTTTCATGGATTATCTTATGAATATATACTTCAAAAGCTATCTCAAACAGACCGATCAATACAGAACAAAAAAATAATCATTGCCCACTTGGGGAATGGTGCCAGTATGGTTGCTGTAAAAAATGGCATCAGCATAGATACAACGATGGGAATAAGTCCGGTTGGAGGACTTGTAATGGGAACAAGAAGTGGCGATCTGGACCCTGGCGTTGTATTGTATCTGTTAAAGCAAGAAAAGCTCACACCCAATCAAATAGATAATGTATTAAGCAAGCAATCAGGCTTAATGGCCCTTGCCGGTAAAAGTGATATCAAACAGTTGTTAGCTGAAGAGCCAAATGATAAGCGTATACAGGAAGCACTTCAGCTATTTTGTTATCAGGCTAAAAAATTTATTGGAGCGCTGGCAACAACAATGGGCGGACTGGATATGCTGGTGTTTACCGGTGGAATTGGAGAAAATTCTGCAGTTATTCGAGAAAGAATTTGTGCCGACATGGAATTTTTAGGGATCAAAATTAACAAAGACCTCAACCAGAGCATGCAGGAAAACATTACGGCCACGAGAAGCAAAGTACTTGTTAAAGTGCTTAAAACCAATGAAGAATTAATGATTGCACAGCATACCAAAAATATGATTTAAATATATTGACAAATACAGAAATTATGAATCCAGTTTCAGATGATGAAATCAAAAAAATACACGCTTATTGGCGTGCCGCTAATTATATTTCTGTGGGTCAGCTGTATTTACGGCACAATCCATTGCTTAAAGAGCCGTTAAGGTTTGAACATATAAAAAATATGCTACTTGGGCATTGGGGTACTACGCCGGGTCAGAATTTTATATATACTCACCTAAACAGGATCATCAAAAAGCATGATTTGAATATGATTTATATTTCTGGTCCTGGCCACGGTGGGCCAGCGGTGGTTGCGGGTACATATTTAGAAGGGAGTTATAGTGAAATTTATCCTGATATTACTCAAGATGAACAGGGCCTTAAAAAGCTCTTTACACAATTTTCTCATCCTGGAGGCATCTCCAGTCATGCTTCACCCCAAACACCCGGTTCTATACATGAAGGTGGCGAACTGGGATATTCTTTAAGCCATGCTTTCGGTGCGGTACTGGATAATCCAGATCTGATTGTTGCATGTGTAGTAGGAGATGGTGAAGCTGAAACTGGACCTTTAGCAACCGCCTGGCACTCTAATAAATTTCTTAATCCTTTAACTGATGGTGTGGTATTGCCAATACTTCATTTAAATGGATATAAAATATCTAATCCAACCATTTTGGCGAGAATTAGTTATGAAGAACTGGAGCAGCTATTTAAGGGGTACGGTTGGTTGCCCATATTTGTAGAAGGTGAGGATCCTGAAATCATGCACCGTGAAATGGCCGCGGCACTTGATAAAGCGAACGCACTGATCCGTCAAATTAAACAAGAAGCAACAGTTAAAAAGCAAGTAGAGCGGCCCAAATGGCCTATGGTTATCTTAAGGTCGCCAAAAGGCTGGACAGGACCTAAAATTGTTGACGGCTATGTTATTGAAGGGAATTTCAGGGCACATCAGATTCCATTGGCTGTATCGGCAACAACACCTCCCAAACATTTAAAGATGCTGGAAGATTGGCTTAAAAGCTATCAACCGGAAGAACTTTTTGATGAAAACGGCCGGCTTATGCCAGAGCTGGCGGCATTAGCGCCAGTAGGTAATAGACGGATGGGTTCAAATCCACATGCAAATGGAGGGCAGCTTTTACAGCATTTAGCCCTGCCTGATTTTCGTAACTATGCAACCAACGTAAGCACGCCCGGTATAGACGGAGAAGGTGATACCTATGTTACAGGACGTTTTCTTAGGGATGTAATTAAAGAAAATAATAATCAGCGTAATTTCAGAATATTTGGTCCTGATGAAACCGTATCCAACCGCTTGGATACCGTATTTGAAGCCACAAACCGGCAATGGCATGCTAAAGTATCAGACCATGATGAATTTCTGGCGTCAGATGGCCGTGTAATGGAAATGCTGAGCGAACACCAGTGCGAAGGTTGGTTGGAGGGCTATTTACTTACAGGAAGGCATGGCCTTTTTAATTGTTATGAAGCTTTTATTCATATTGTAGACTCCATGTTTAACCAGCATGCAAAATGGCTGAAAACATCTCTCGAACTCCCTTGGCGTAAAAAAATTGCGTCACTTAACATTCTGCTTACTTCAACCGTTTGGCGCCAGGATCATAATGGTTTTACGCACCAAGACCCAGGATTTATAGACCATGTGGTGAATAAAAAGGCAAATATTGTTCGGGTATATTTACCGCCTGATGCCAACTGTTTGCTTTCGGTAATGGACCATTGCCTTAAAAGTTTACACTATGTCAATGTAATTGTTGCAGGAAAGCATCCCGCGCCACAATGGTTAAATATGGAACAGGCTATTGATCATTGTACACGTGGCATTGGCATATGGCCTTTTGCCAGTAATGATGAGAACAGTATGCCCGATGTGGTCATGGCTTGTAGTGGTGATGTGCCAACTTTAGAAACTTTAGCCGCAGTTTCAATTTTAAGAACACATTTGCCTGAATTAAAAATCAGGGTGGTGAATGTGGTCGATCTTTTTAAATTGCAGAAAAGTACGGAACATGCTCATGGATTAAGCGATAAAGATTATGATGATTTATTTACAACTGATAAACCAGTTGTATTTGCCTTTCATGGATACCCATGGTTGGTACACCGGTTAACATATAACCGTTCAAACAATGTAAATATGCATGTGCGTGGCTATAAAGAAGAAGGCACCATTACGACTTCCTTTGATATGACCGTACTCAATGAGATGGATAGGTTTCATTTGGTTATAGATGTAATTGACCGTGTAGCAAAATGTGGCGGTAAAGGCACTTACTTAAAACAGCAGCTTCTGGATAAATTAACAGCACATAGGGCATATATCAATGAAAATGGCAAAGATATGCCCGAGATATTAAACTGGAAATGGAAAAATAATAATGTTATTCAGTAAATTTAGAATATGCTAACGAATTCTAATCAAAGTTTTTGCCATCTAAGCCAACAAGAGGCTTTTGAGCAATTATCTTCAAATTCTACTGGCTTAACTGACCAGCAGGTTGAAGAAAAAATAAAGCAGTATGGGCTTAATACAATAAAGGCAGGTTCTAAATTTTCTGTTGTGCTTTTATTTCTTGATCAGTTTAAAAGCCCGATCACGATTTTGCTGATTATTGCAGCAGTTTTATCAGCGGCACTGGGCGATGTAGCAGATACCATTATTATTTTAAGTATCATTTTGTTAAGCAGTTTTTTAGGATTTTGGCAGGAGAAAGGGGCGGCAGAAGCGGTAAGTGAATTGTTAAAGATGGTGCAGCTCAATTGTACTGTTTTAAGGAACGGCCAACAAAAAGAAATTTCAGTAGAGCAGGTTGTTCCTGGGGATGTTGTTGTGCTGTCTGCTGGTAAAGTAATACCTGGCGATAGTCTTATTCTGGATTCGAAAGAGCTTTTTATGGATGAAGCCGCTTTTACTGGAGAAACCTATCCGGTAGAAAAAAACGCAGGTATTCTTCCAGCTGATACCCCTTTGGCAAAAAGAACCAACTCCGTGTTTATGGGCAGTCATGTCATCAGCGGAAAAGCAAATGTGCTGGTTGTTAATACAGGGTTACAGACTGCATTTGGTCAAATATCTTCCAGTTTGAAAGCTAAAGCTCCAGAAACTGATTTTGAAAGGGGAATCAGGAAATTTGGATATCTGCTTATGGAGATTACTTTAATTTTAGTGATCATGATCTTTGCGATCAATGTTTTTTTACATAAGCCAATATTGGATTCATTTATGTTTTCACTGGCATTGGCTGTTGGATTAACCCCTCAATTGCTTCCCGCAATTATTAGTGTAAACCTGGCCACAGGTGCCAGGCTCATGGCCAAGCAGCATGTAATTGTAAAACGCTTATCTGCTATCGAAAATTTTGGGAGTATAGATGTGCTGTGCTCTGATAAAACAGGTACAATAACTGAGGGCAAAGTAAACCTAAAAGATGCGCTTGACTGTAATGGAACGCACAGTGATAAGGTACTGCATTATGCCTGGCTCAATTCTTCTTTACAGCAGGGCTTTCATAACCCAATTGATGAAGCGATATGTCTGGGCTATAATGGGCCAAAACAAGCTTACACTGTTCAGGCTGAAATTCCTTATGATTTTATCCGTAAAAGATTAACCGTTCAAGTTCTTTATGATACCGAGCGGATTGCCATAACCAAAGGTGCATTAAACAATATTTTATCCATTTGTACACAAGTAGAAACTGCAGATGGAAAAGTAGTGCCTTTTGAAAACCAAAAGGAAATCATTTTAAAACAATATCAGGAATTAAGTAAAGCAGGCTACCGAACTTTAGGGGTTGCTTATAAGAATGTACCGGATGGAAGTGATTTTACCATGGCCGATGAAAAGAACATGGTCTTTTTAGGCTTCATTGCACTGTTTGACCCACCCAAAGCAAATGTTATGGATACCATTGTTGAGCTTGACAAACTTGGGGTGAAATTAAAAATTATTACGGGAGATAATGCATTGGTTGCAGAAAGCCTAGCCCTCCAAATTGGCATTCAAAAACCACAAATTATAACTGGAAGTGAACTGCAAAAGATGAGCAATGAAGCTTTGATGCATAAGGCACCGTTAACAGATATTTTTGCCGAGGTAGAGCCCAATCAAAAAGAACGCATTATTGCCATATTAAAAAAAGCTGGTCATGTAGTTGGTTTTATGGGCGATGGGATTAATGATGCACCCGCACTGCATATTGCTGATGTTGGCATTTCTGTTGATACAGCAGTGGATGTTGCAAAAGAGGCTGCAGATATTGTGCTGTTAAGTCAGGATTTAGGCGTACTTACAAAAGGGATTGTAGAAGGACGTAAAACATTTGCCAATACCATGAAGTATATTTTTATGGCAACCAGTGCAAATTTCGGAAACATGTTTAGTATGGCAGGGGCTTCTTTGTTTTTAAAGTTTTTGCCTCTTTTGCCCAAACAAATCCTCCTCACTAATCTGCTGACTGATTTTCCAGAGATGACCATCTCTACTGACCGGGTTGACCAGATCAATATCCAGTCTCCACAACGATGGGATTTACAGTTTATTAAACGCTTCATGATTATTTTTGGATTGCTAAGCTCATTGTTCGATTTCATGACTTTTGGCCTTTTGATTTATGTATATCATGCTAATGAAGCTTTTTTTCAAACCGGATGGTTTGTAGAGTCAGTTGTTTCTGCCTGTTTAATTGTGCTGGTGGTGCGTACCAAATTGCCGTTTTTTAAAAGTCTGCCCGGAAAATACCTTGCTATTGCGACCGGTTTAATGATTGTGTTTGTAATTGCAATGCCCTTTACACCTTTGGCACAATGGTTTGGTTTTGTTAAACTGCCTTTAAGCTTTTATGGCTTTACTTTATTAATTGTTGCATGTTATATTACCTCTGCTGAATTTGCAAAACGGTGGTTTTATAGGAAAATAAATTTGAGCGTTGGTAAACCGGTTTAAATGAAAAAGGTTTGTTTTGAAAAATGTAGTTATTGCACATTGCTATTGATGGTGTTAGTTTTTGCACCCATAATTGGAATTGCACAACAGCACTACGCTATGCAGGACAGTATAACAGGTTATCAAACAAATAATGGCTATAATTCCATTATTGATGGCCAGCCTTCAACCCCAAAACAACCTACATTTACAATAACAGCGGCAAAGATAGGTACAGAATACCAATATGAAGGAAATGTTGGCCTTAGCCCCTCGAATCATGGCTTCTTTAGGAATAGTCTTTTCTCTTTTGTGGTTCCATCCCTTAATGTAGGAGAGGGAATTACAGATCTTGATAAATCAGTGAGTGGCTCTTGGCTGCAGCGCTGGCAATATGAGCATGATGGAAAGCCGACCATTTCTTCAATGATTTCTTTTCAGTTGCCTTATGATCAGCCAGGAATGAAAGCCAATTATGTTGCTACATTTATACTCACTAAAAATATTAAGCATGGCGGTGTAGGTTATTTTAATGCTTATGTTAAAACTAAAAAAGGTTTCTCCGCATACTCTGCTTCTTACGGAGGAATTTTTGGTTATAAATTATTTTTGCCAAAACAAAAAGAACTCCTGGTTGACCTATTGTGCCAGTCAGATAATGGAATCACTATCGAAGCATCATTGGAGATTGACCTTCCAAAAGGATGGACGGTTAGTCCTGGTTTAAACTATGGATGGAATACTAAAACAGGTGTATTTACTTTTGGTGGTGGTTTACTTATTTTCTGCCAAACCAGTAAGCGTATTAGGAAATAAATGCGATAGCCTGATTATTATAAGACCTTTGGTAAAACAGGTTAATATATCATTGCCTTGACTAGTAATAAAGGTAAAATAGAAATTGTTGCAACTGTATTTTATAAAATACAGTTGCAACAATTTCTGTGAATAATTAGCTTAATGTCTTCCTCGTCCTTGTTCGCCTCTGCCTCCGGTAGCAGGCCTTTCGTTCATAGGCTTAATGTCATTCCAATCCCCAACCCGTTGAGGTGCTGGTTTTGGCGCTGGAGGATTCGCGTCAATTCTTGGTCTATAAAGCTGAAGCTGATTGTTTTGCATATGTTGAACAGGTTTGTCATTTTCTCTTACCGCAACCTGTTTAATTGGACGTCCGCCTGATTTTTCTATTTCAGCCTTATCAGGACCTGAATCAAATTTAATGTTTCTAACATTATCTGTACGGATATTGTTCATAACCATTGAGTTTTTGAAGATCTCATTTCTTTGGTCATTGCCTATAAAATGGCTACTCAAATCTTTTCTTCCCATATCTTTTGAATTTACAAATGACCAATGGTTATTTAGTTGACCATGATCATCATCACCGGGCCTCATTCTTGGACCTAAAGGAGCCCATCCGTAGTAATCGCCTGAACGCCTCCAGCTGACCCACGCAGGTGCCCATTCATAATCAGGAATCCAAAGCGGACCATAAATAGCGTCAAAATACCAACGGCCATAATGGAAAGGTGCCCAGCCCCATTCATAATCAGATACCCAAGTCCAGCCATCAGCGGTATAGGTCCAATAGCCATTTGTTCCGTAAGGAATAAAAGTTGAGCCCAGATCTGGCGACCAGACATAACCATAGTCGTTGCTGTTAATCCATGTGCCATAAGGACTGAGTTCATCATAAAAAACCTGAAAATTAACACTTGCCTGCGCAGATGCTTTATTAACCAGTGCAACTTGTCCTATACTAAGAAAGAAGAGGACATACATGAGTTTAGCTTTCATATTACAATTAATTAGTGTTGAAAAATGTTTATAATGATTATTACTGAAATAAGTACATAAATTTTTTCACTGACAATAGAAAGAATGTTACTTTAAATTGAAGCATCTGAGTTATTTATGAGAAAATTATTGTGAATGGCCTATGTATTAACAGATTGGATTGCTTAATACGCTATGAAAGGATCGGCGATAAACACATATAACTATTATAAGTGCCAAATTGTTTTTAATTCGTCTTAAAATCGTAATTGAGTAATATGATATTGATCTAATTTAATTAAGTGATTTTTACATCAGCAGAATTCCGTAAATGGGGTGTAAATGCTTGTTTTATAGGGAACGCGTTATTGTAGTGCTGACAGGAAACGCTCTGTCTTTAACATTATTTTATTCAAAATTACTGTCTTCCCAGATGACTGAACTTATTTTCCAATCCCTGTTTATTTTTACAACCTGAAATAATTTATTTCCATTGCCTTCAAAAATACTTCCGTTTAAGTATCCTTTCTTTTTAAATTTAGAAAAACGTTGGGCAATATTTCCTGCTATTCGGGTTTCTTCAAACGTTTCATATTCTTCAAAATCAGTAAGAGTTCCATTCATGAGCATAATTTTTCTTGGCTCAATAAAAATACTAAGCGTATATACTTCAGTATTTTTGCTCTTTTTTATAAAAATGATTTCGGGTATGCAAATGGTATGAATAACAGTCCAGTTAGGCTGTTGCTGATTGCTATTGTTGAAAATGGAAAAAATAATGCGGTGAGCTGATCAAGATATAATTGAATATACTTGTAAAAATTTCTGTTCATTTTCAATTTCTTGATCAAATTGGAAGCCTAATTTTTCCAATAGATGAACGGATCTTGTATTGCTTTTAATTGTTGTTGCAAGAATATTTGTATGAGAATGATTTTTGATTGCATCATTTAATACGGATGTTGCGGCTTCATATGCATAGCCGTTTTTAGCATATTGGGGAAGAAAGGCAAAGCCGATATCATGATGGGGCAGGTAATCCCGTTTAATCAGTGTAATGATGCCAATTGGCATATAAGATCCCTTGATTTTAACCACCCAGTATTGTATGTCTGAACTGCTTAATATTTTTATGATGTACTGACTTGATTCTGCTAGGGTATTGATATTTCTATTGCCAATAAATTGCAACCAGCCCGGTGTATTGACCAGTTCTAATAGGAATGCATTGTCATTTTGATTTAAACGATCTAATACAAGCCGGTCTGTACTGTAATTTTCATTCATTATTTATGCTTTATTCATATCAAATTTAATGGGTTTTTAGTAAATTATACAATATAGGAGCCTCATTGTATCTTTCTGTTTTTCGTTTATGATTACAGTTTATATAAAGAGCGGTATAGCTGTTTAAACTTTATGCATAGGCCCTTTCTCATCAGAGGGTTTTGAATACAGTTTTTGGAGTTGAGTTTCATTGAATTTATAATATATGGGTACACAAGTTGCTATTTCTCTTTGAAGAATTTCTTCAGGAGAAAGCTTTTCCAAGTACATAACCAAAGATCTGAGGCTGTTTCCATGGGCAACAACCAGTACATTTTTGCCTTTTGCTAATTCCGGTAAAATAGAAGAATTGAAGTAGGGAACAACCCTGTTGTAGGTATCTTTTAAACTTTCACCGCCCGGAGGCGCAACATCATAAGAACGTCTCCAGATGTAAACCTGGGCATCACCAAACTTTTTGGCTGTCTCTGCTTTATTTAACCCTTCTAAGTTTCCATATGCACGTTCATTTAGGGCTTGATCTATAATAACCGGGATATTCTGCCAGCCACATTCATCCAGTATAATCTGTAAAGTGTGCTGTGCCCGTATTAGTTTTGAGGTGAAAGCAATATCAATATTTTCGTCCTTAATCTGTGATGCCGCTATTCGAGCTTCTTGTTCTCCAGCCGGGGTAATATCTATATCTCTCCAGCCGGTAAATCTGTTTTCCAGGTTCCATTGAGATTGGCCATGCCGAATTAATATCAGTTTCATAACTGCAAGTAATTTATAATGATTTATTATTCAGTATATAGTCCTTTTAATAAACGGCTATAATATATCGAACACTTTATGTTAAGGATTGTGTTAAATGGAATAAAATTAAGCTGTGGAAATTAAGATTCCGTTACATAGGAAGGAAATTAGTTTCTGGATGTAAGGTTGTTCTTAAATACGCTGAGGTGCCAAGGATAGGAAGCGATTAATACTATTAAAAATGCCTCCAACTAAAGTTAGAGGCATTTAATGACCCCGCAGGGGCTCGAACCCTGGACCCAATGATTAAGAGTCATTTGCTCTACCAGCTGAGCTACGAAGTCTGTTATTACTCAAATATAACATTTTAAACTAAATCTATTTTTCTTATTGGTCATAAACAAAGCCATATTTTAAATGCGTTTGTTAAGTTGACGGCATACCGTTATATTTATCAGCACAAATTAAATATTGCCATTTAAAGATTATAACTATGCCTTATACTAAAAAATACATATTGCTGCTTCTTTTGTTCATCTCCATCTCCAGCGTTGCTCAACAAAGTAGCATTAACAATTATAAATATGTACTGGTGCCCACAAAATTCAGTTTCTTTAAGCAGGAAAATCAATATAACTTAAATTTATTGACCAAAATTCTTTTTGAAGACAAAGGCTTTGTTTCTTATTTTGATGATAAAGACCTGCCCTTAGAAATAGCCAATAATAAATGTAATGCTTTAGATGTGGACGTAGTAGAGAAAAGCAGTATGTTTAGTCTAAGTTTAACCATTTTTTTAAAAGACTGCAAAGGCAATGTTGTATTTAAAACAAAAGAGGGGAAAAGCCGAGAAAAGGAATATAAAGTAGCTTATAATTTAGCTTTAAGAGATGCTTTTTCATCTTTTGATGATGTGCCTTATGCGTATAATGGAACCACTCATGTACAGGGTATACAAACTGTTGTGGTACCTGTTGTAATTAATTCACCAACTGTTCAGGCTTCAGTAACCGATATTAAACAGCCTGAAGGAATGCTATATGCTCAACCTGTGCAAGATGGTTATCAACTGATCAATACCGTGCCAAAGAAAGTTTTAACATTACTTAAAACTTCTGTTCAGGATGTATTTATTGCCAATAACGAAACGTATAATGGTTTGGTGCTTAAAAAAAATGGAGAATGGTTTTTTGAGTACTATAAGAATGACAAGCTGGTGGCTGAAAAACTTTTAATTAAATTCTAGGATTTTTTTATAAGGTTCCGGCTTAGTAAGAAATTAAAGGCTAAGGGAGGGGCCTACCACTTTCATCCCACATGCTCTATGTATTTCATCTGCTTCCGCTTTTGTTGGTACATGTCCTAGATTATTCATGGTTCTAAAAAAATCTTCGGCTTTGCCTGCCGGTTGCACAAAATAAATGAGCTTACCTTCATCTGTGAGCTGTATCCAGGTATGGGGAATTTGCCTTGGCAGAAAAATCGTATCCCCTGCAACCAGCAACATTGTTTCTTCACCAACAACGAAGCGGTATTCGCCTGTAACTACGTAAAAAACTTCGTCCTGATCAAAATGGATATGAAGTGAGGGACCAGTTTTTTCATAGCCTGTATATTCAAATACGGCTACCTGACCATCTGTATCCTGACCTGATATCTTAATATCGTTTGGGTTTTTGCCCTTATATAAAAAGGATTCGCCAAACCGGCTTTTGTTCTTTGCTACTTTAAAAGCTTTTTTAAATGGCTGATAGGCTTTCAATGATTGTGGCCATGTGAAAAGCATGGATAGACCAATACTGTTCAATAGAAACTTTTGTCTGTTCATCACTTATAGTTTAGATCAGTAAAAGTGAGTATTGTACTTAATACTTTAGTGGTAAAAAACAGACATTTTAATAAACCTCTTCACTGCCCAGTAAACGCTCCGGAGCATCCATAGCAAAAAATGCAACAGGGGTATAACCAGTAAAGTCCTGATAATCCTTGCTTAAATGTTGATAATCCTGATAACCGCATGAAATTGCAATATTAAACCAGCTTTGATGAGGAGCATAGTTTTTCATCCGATAGGCTTGGTCAAACCGAATAATCCGGTAATAAGCTTTCGGGCTGATGCCAACATATGCTTTAAATTTTCGGTCAAATTGACGTTGACATATGCATGCATGGTTTGCATACCAATCAATAGTGCCCTGACCTGGATGTAGAAGCATGTGTTCAAAAACATGATCTATAGGGCGTCTATGTATTTTGATTTGATTAAACTTAGCACTCAAAAACTGTTCAATAATAAGAATCATTTGCAAATGACTGTGGGCATGGTATAATTCATCATTAACCCTTTCAATATCACTTCCCATTATATCTTCAGCTTCTATCAATTGATTTGTAAGCTCATTGAGTGGAATACCCAGTAAATGGAATAAAGCGCCCGGTTGAAAAACAACCTGTACGGAAAGAAATTTTTGAAAAACTGTACGTTTGTTGATCACTGTATGCTGCCCAATTAGAAAAGCATTTTTAGGGATAATATTTTTAACCCCGCTATCTGGATAATCAAATTGGGTTGGCGTAGGAAAAAACTGAATACATTGTTCTGGTCTCGGTGTATAGGCTTTTGGTGGGATTGGAGCAGTATGCGGAAATTCAAAATCAATAATTCGATACAACCTGACAAAGGTTGACAAACAAGGACCCGGTTTAATTTCTCTTAAAAACATCTGTTTATAAAGTTATCTAAAAACCGTTAAATAATAAGCTGGATTTTATTGTTTTGATGGTGGGTTTTGTGTGTAAATTAAAGAAATCAATTGATTGTTGTTTGTTTAGAGTTTAGGTTGGATCCCTACGCTACATTCATTCATTCATTACTTGGTGTGGCTGTAGAGTGGTCTTCTTTAAGTATTCAGTAGGTGTTATTCCCGTATATTTTTTAAATGCTCTATAAAAAGCAGCTTTAGAGCCAAAGCCACAATTATAACTTATACCTTCAATGGTAATGTTAAGTTTTTGTATCTCTTGCAATTGCTTTTTGGCCTCTTCAATACGGGCCGTGTTGATCAGATCAAAAAAGCTTTTTTTGAAATAACGGTTAATCACTTCTGATAATATATGGGGCTGAATATTTAATATTCCAGCCAGCTGGCCTAAAGATAAATTTTCATCAAACAGCAGGTCGTTGCTAACTAAAAAGATCTCAATATGTTGCCCATGTGCTGTAATTACCTCACTGCTGATGGCAGAATTTACATAACGCTTAGTAAGTAAGGTTTTATCAGGTATAGCTGTTGTTAAGCCAGGTAAAAAGATTAGTGAAGAATTTAATGACTTGTACACAATAATAAAATATACAAAAGTACTAAAATACCCTAAGGTAAGCTGTGCCATCTTGGCGTTGCCAAAATACAGTGTAAGGGGGGCAAGAATAAATGAAAATACAATTAATAAAACAATCACATGCCTAAGCCAGTCTAAACGTATTTTTTCAATATTAGAATGAGCTTCCCGAATGCTGTTTGAATATTGATTTAATTCTTTGATGGAGGCCAGCATATAAGCCATAAAGTAAACCGTCATACCTGCCAATAGTAATATGTTTATTGGCGTATAATTTACATTAGCTTCACTGTTTTGGTAATAATACGCTTTTAAGGCTGCTCCATTTTTAGTCATCAATAAAAATATAAGGTGCAATAAGGCCGGAATGAGAATAATCAGGTGCCATTTACTCGACTTATTTAGTGGCTTGCCGGTTACTGTTCTAACATAAAAATAAAATAAAGGGCCAAGAGCACTAAGCAGTATACCAAGCACAGGATCTAAAAACGGAGT
>Ga0116227_10009221_pt1 | contig 18044 bp, 12 predicted proteins | sample S1TSphgellanicum_FD_89693 | JGI IMG/M metagenome (GOLD analysis project Ga0116227, IMG submission 89693) | Host-associated microbial communities from peat moss isolated from Minnesota, USA - S1T2_Fb - Sphagnum magellanicum MG | ecosystem: Host-associated > Plants > Peat moss > Unclassified... | reverse complement strand
AGGAAGTGGTTATCGCCGGATTTACAAAAAACGAAGGAACTGGTAAGTACTTCAGTGCGCTGGCTATCGGTGTTTACGACGGAAAAGGTGTACTTCGCTATATTGGCAAAGTAGGAACAGGTTTTAATGATACTAAGCAAAAAGAAATGATAGCGCAGTTTAGTCCATTAATAACCCATGAAAGTCCTTTTGATGTAGAACCCGACGTTGATGAGCCATCACAATTCAGGCCACGGAGATTAGGCGCGAAAGCAACCTGGTTAAAACCTGAACTGGTTTGTGAGGTAGAATTTGCTGAAATTACAAGTGATGGTAAAGTACGTCAGGCATCTTTTAAAGGAATGCGCAGCGACAAAAAACCGAAGGATGTGGTAATGGAAATTGAGGCTGATACCGAGGTGGTAGTTGAGGAAACTGATTTACAATATGATATTAAGGAAGTAAACGACCAACCGCCACAACCAAAGATAAAAAAAGCCACAAAACCAAAATCAAACAAATCCCCGGCAAACCTATTAATTACCTCCAAAAAGGAAACAGAAGAGGTGAAAGTCGAGGGGCATCTGCTAAAATTGACCCATCTTAATAAATTTTACTGGCCTGAAGACAAAGTAACCAAAAGGGATATGTTCAATTACTACCATCAGGTTGCCCCGTTAATGGTTCCCTATTTGAAGGATAGGCCAATGTCGCTTAATCGTTTTCCGGGCGGCATACATAGTGAAAGCTTTTACCAAAAGAATGTTAAAGACAAGGCGCCTGAATGGGCTGAAACAATGCCTCACATAAATGGTGAAGGGGTGGATAAAGATTACTTATTAGGGAATAACGAAGCCACCCTGCTTTGGATGGCTTCGTTAGGGTGTATTGAAATGAATCCGTGGTTTAGCCGGGTTCAATCTCCGGATAATCCTGACTATTGTATTATTGACCTTGATCCCGATAAACAGCATTTCGACCAGGTTGTACAGGCAGCATTAGAAGTTAAAAAGGTTTTAGACGCGATAGATGTACCTTGCTATCCGAAAACATCCGGTTCAACAGGAATGCATATATATATTCCCCTTGGAGCGCAATATACTTACGATCAAAGCCAAATTTTTGCCAATATCATAGTTAAATTGGTACAGAAACAAATACCTGATTTTACTACACTTGAAAGAATGATCTCTAACCGAAAGGGCAAAATGTATCTTGACTTTTTGCAAAATCGCCCAGGGGCGACTATAGCAGGTGTATATTCTTTAAGGCCTAAGCCGGGAGCAACGGTGTCTATGCCGGTAACATGGGATGAAGTGCGACCAGGACTAACCATGCGGGATTTTACCATTCATAATGCGATTGATCGTTTAAGAGAAACTGGTGATTTATTCAGTGGAGTTCTTGGTCCAGGAATTGATTTAGCAATAGCTGTTCAGAATGCCCAGCGCATTTTCGGTTAACTTAAATCGTTCGTTTCTTACCATTATTCTTAATTTTAGCCTTGATGGAAATAGAAAACTCACCCATAATTACTTATTCCCCAGCGGCTGTTTTAAATCTTTTTAATAACTCCATTTCCATTAATCAAACTAAGCGTATTGTACAGCTCAAAGGAATCTATATACAAGGTAAAGGCAATCAATACAGTGGGTATTTTTACGATACATTTCGCGATGAGGCATCTGATGCAGCTATCACCATCTTAGTTCCACCATTAATTCGCAACGAATTACAACCAAATAAAACGGTAACAGTAAATGGATTTGTAACACGTCGGGTAATCAATACTTCAGGCAGCATACAAATACAACTAACAGTTACCGATCTGGTCGCGCAAACGCAAAACAAATACAACGACGAGGACCTTAAAAAAATCGAGGTGATGCAACGTAAGGCGGTGATTGGCTACCGTGATGTTTATAGCTGGCTAAAGGAGCAAATTATTTCCGAACAGCCCTTCAAAATCGGAATCATTATTGGCAAAACCGGAATCATCGACAATGACATTAAACATCAGCTTCGGGAATCTATAAGCTTTTATGATATCAGTTTTCACCGGATCAATTTGAGTTCTGAAGAAGAAATTTTAACAACACTTGACAGGCTTAACAACGAAAACTACGGCTTGATCGCTTTGTCGCGTGGTGGTGGAGATAACCTGGATATTTTCAACCGTTTTAGTATCGCCGAAAAAGCCGTCGGTTTGGAGTCTTTATTCATAACTGCTATTGGTCATAAAGATGATATAACCCTGCTTCAAAAAGTAGCTGACAAATCCTTTATTACCCCTTCAGAATTAGGCCAGTTTCTTAACGATACCTTCAACCACACAGTTGAAGAACTGGAAAATTCAAAAGCTAAACTGATTGAATCCGTGAAATTACAGCTTACAGCGAATTATCAGAAGGAGATAGATAACCTGAATGAAAGACTAAAAGCTAATGAAGAACTTCGTTTGCAAACCGCTAAAGACCTTGAAAAAGTTTATAAAGAGAAAACGGAGTTGCTAAATGGTCAGTTAGCCGGCGAACAAAAATTACAAACCGAAAGAATAGGTATTTTAAACGATCAGATAAATAATTATAAAAATCAAATTTCCGAATTGAGTGGAAAGTCATCAGTCAACTGGACAATTGTAATAGTTGCTGTAATTTTCGGATTAATTATAGGGTATCTCCTCAGAGGTCATTAATCTTGTTGCTGTCCCTGCGGCCAGGCTTTCCACTTTATCTTTTCCTCGAAAAGGATGCCATTTCAATCCTTGACAGTGGTTACTTAAAGCTCCACTGCTATGAAGTTCGCTACTGCATTTTTGCTGCGCTGCAAAAGCATTCGCTTATAGCCGCAATTGCCACCATATCCAATTAAGAGCATCTTTTAGGACTTCACTCGTTTACCCGCGATGCCGGGAAAAGCTTCGCTTGCCTTCACTCTGCACTTAATTTCCTGCTAAAACATCAGATGCTTTCAAGATGCTATTTTCCAAAGAAAACGGACAAAAGCGGCGTCAAGATCGGTCAGCCCGGTCGTACGAACGCATAATGTCCTCCGCTGCGCTGCGGCCACCCTTCGGGACTTATAGTTCTCCCGCCCAGGCTTTTCGACCGTCTTTTTGACTTTCTTTTTTACCGTTTTTTCTTTTGAAAAATAGCTTTTTAAGGAAAGTCTTCGGGAAAAGAGAGAAACGAAAAAACAAATTTTTTAACCCTTTTAAATCATTCAAAGAATGAAAACAGCAGAAAAAAATGCAAACGGTGTACAAGGTACAGCAGCAAAAAACAACCAATCCGCAAACAGAGTTGAAAACCGCCCAAGCTTAACAGGAAAGGAAGTCAAAGAAGATGAAAACGCTAAAAATCAAACACCTGCCAAAACTTCGGAAGTTGAGGCAACCAAAACTGCCGAGGTTAAGACCGGTAGCCACGCTACAGTGGATAACCAGCCCGCTAACATTGCGCCTTACACCACAGGACAGGGGTTAGACGAAGCACCGAAAGCCGAGCTGACAAAAGCGGAAGTAACTAAAGCAGAACCCGCCAAAGTGGAAGAGGTAAAAGCAGAGCCTAAAAAATTCGCTTTGAACTTAGAGCAAACTTTAAAATCGGTGGAAGGGTTGCACCGTCTAAGCATTCAGCGCATTACCCTTTTATCCCGCATCAAGCTACTGGAAGATTTTGAGGTGAAACTAATTGAGGAAAACGACGAACTGGAAAATAACCCATATCAGGGTTGCAAACTGATTATCAAAGACGATAAAGGCCGGGAGTTTGTCACCAACACACCTAACCTTATCCGCATGGTTTCCCAATTCATTTTTGATGCCTGTCATGAGAAACTGGCCGAAATCGAAGCAAATATCATTTTCCCAAATGCTTAAACAAATTATGCTCCCATCCCGAAAGCTAACGGGATGGTGAGCATTTTTTATGGTTTCACAAAAAACAGCAATTCCTATGTACGAGCAATTTATAGAGTTGACCAACCAAATATTTTGGGAGGGTTACGCCGAAACTTTAGCGCAGGAAAACCCCGCACGGTTTCAATTAGAGTTAAGCGATTTTTTGAACACCTACCAATTTTAAGACAATGGAGGATAGGATTTTTTTACTGGTAAAAGTTACCATCAAAACCACCCATAGCAATATACACGATGCTATACAGGAACTGCAATCAAAAACCGAGTTATCGGTAAGCAATACACCTAATGTGGAAGTATTACAAACAAAAATTATTGAACTGAATACAAAAAATTAAAGTCATGGCACATCAAATAAATTTCAATCAGAAAACAGGCAAAAACAGCTTTATGAGTGTAAAACAAAAAGCCTGGCACGGATTAGGTCAAATTATAGACCGCTATCCAACCAGTAGTGAAGCGATACAGCACGCAGGACTGGATTACATAGTGGAAAAACGCCCCTTATTTACATATGATACCGAAAACCATTTAGGCGATCCCGATAACGATATTATTATTCCTGAAATAGAAGTGCCTAATTTCTTTGCAACCGTTCGGGCGGATACCGAGCAGGTTTTAGGGGTGGTTGGCAACGATTACGAAGTCGTGCAAAACCGTGATGCGTTTTCGTTCTTTGATGCGATTGTTGGTGGTGGCGATGGTATTTTATATGAAACAGCGGGGGCATTGGGTAACGGTGAGCGGGTTTTTATAACCGCTAAATTACCCGATTATATTAGGGTTGGTGTAAAGGACTGGATAGAGCAATATCTGTTCTTAACCACTACGCACGATGGTTTAGGAAGCATTACCGCAGCTTTTACGCCTATCCGTATAGTATGCAACAACACGCTAAATGCAGCAATGAACAACCATTCAGGTGCGATTAAAATCCGTCATACGGCATCTGCAACCGAAAGGCTTAAACAGGCGCATACTTTAATGGGTATCAGCAAATCGTTAGGCGGTGAATTTGAAGGCTTATTTAACCAGTGGGCAAAGGTGCGTATCACGGATGCAGAGGTTAAAAAGTTAATACAGATTGCAATGGCACCAAATAAGGAAGTTTTGGAGAATTTAGCCGGGGGTAAATTAGACCTGCTATCTACACACTACACCAATATTGTAGATAACGTTTATGAGTATGCTTTAGGAAGCCAGACCCAGCAAATGGAAACCACAGCCGGAACGGTATTTGGCGCATACAATAGCGTAACGGGTTATTTTCAAAATGTACGCAGTTTCAAAAGTGACGAAGCTAAATTTAGGTCTATTATGGACGGTACAGCCAAACAAAGGGCTCAAACCGCCTTTAATCTTTGCCGGGATTTTGCAACGCAGGGAAGCGAAGCATTAATTTATAACTAATTGCTAATAAGGGGGAGCAATTCCCCCTTATTTCTAAAACTCCCCGGCGGCGGGCTATCGCCCGCCCGAAGAACGCCCCCTGTTTTCTTATGGTTTAATGATCTTTGGTGAAAACAGGGGCCGCTTTTAATACGCAAAAAGGTGCTCAGATTGCTTGAATATTACAAATATGGATTATAGATATGATTGTAAAGTCATGCAAATTTCGCATAATTAGTGTATATGAAACTAAAACACTTATCGTAAATCTTTATATGAAAAGATATATTTGTTCTTATATTAAACAAACCTAACTTCACTATAGCTACATCTTTATTTAATGACACTCCAGAAATTTTTTTCCACATACACTTTGACTGCAGGACAAAATTCCCTCGTAGATGAATTGGACAAATTTCTTACTGATAGTTCGACATGTTTTTTGCTAAAGGGGTATGCGGGAACAGGAAAAACTTTCTTAATGAAGGGCCTTTCGGACTTTCTTACTTTTAACAATAGAAGTTTCAGAATTGCCGCGCCAACAGGAAGAGCAGCAAAGGTTATTTCACAAAAGACAAAGCACAAAGCATATACAATTCATAAAACGATATATTCAAGCAAGGATATAAAGGAATTTAAAGTTAAAGACGAAGATGGAACGGAAACATTTAAGTTCTATTACGACCTAAAAAATAACGGAGACCCATCAAACACTGTTTATATAATAGATGAATCTTCAATGCTTTCAAATGTTTATTCAGAAGGGGAATTTTTCAGGTTTGGCACTGGTTACTTATTAAAAGATTTAATAACGTATATCAATGCTGATAACAATGACCATCACAAAAAAATTATTTTTATAGGCGACGACGCTCAGTTACCGCCTGTTAATATGAACTTTTCGCCTGCACTTGATAGCAAATATTTAAGAGAGAATTGCAATATCGAATCAAAAGAGTTTGAACTTACAGATGTTGTTAGGCAAAAGGCAAATAGCGGAATTCTTTTTAACGCAACAAGAATCCGCCAATCATTAAAAGCAAATCTTTTCAATCAACTGGATGTTGAAACAAAATTTGAGGATATAAATCAGACAAAACAAGAAGATTTGCTTTCAAAATATTTATTGGCGTGCAACAACATTATTGATGACGAAACAATAATTATAGCTCATTCAAACTCATTGGTTAAGGAATATAACGATTTTGTTAGAAACCATTTTTTTCCAAATCAACAATTTCTAACTGTGGGTGATAAAGTGATTTTAGTTAGCAATAATTACAATCAAAAAATAGAATTACTAAATGGCGATTTTGGGTTTGTACAACAAGTAGCTGCAACAAATGAATGTAGAACAATAAAATTAAAAAGGAAAAATAAAGATGCAAAATTAGTTGAAATTGAAGTTCAATTAAACTTCCGTGATACGATTATTGCTTTTACCGACGACCAGCAAAATAAGCAGAGCATTGAATGCAAAATAATCGAAAACTTACTCTATTCGAATAATCGAGATTTAAGCTCAGATGAACGCAAAGCCATTTATATTGATTTTAAAATTCGCAATGCTAAGCTGAATGCAGGAACCAAAGAATTCAAGGACAGCTTAAAGGCTGATCCTTATTTTAATGCTTTGCAAATTAAATTTGGTTATGCCGTCACCTGTCACAAAGCGCAAGGTGGAGAATGGAAAAATACCTTTTTAAATTGCAAAACGTCAATGGGGTATTTTAATTCAAGTTATTTCCGTTGGCTTTACACAGGAATAACAAGAGCAACCGAAAATCTGTTCACTATTAACGAACCACATTTTCAAATTGATAGCAATCTTCAACCGCCAAGAATTGAAAACATTTTACCAAGACAGGATTTGCTCATTTTAAAAAGTGAAATATTGGAAATGCAAATCCCTTTTATTCTTCCGGATGAAATCCCGTTTCTAAAAAATATTTTTTTTGCAATCAGTGATCTCTTGAAAGATGCAAACGTGAAAATAAACGCAATTAAGCATACAAGTTTTTTGGAACACTACACATTTTCCCAAGGTAGTGAGACAGTAATTTTTAAAATTCATTTCAACAACCAGAACAAGGTTTCAAGAATTGAGAAGCCTTCAAACGCAACGGTATTTAGTGAAACGATCAATTCCGCATTAACACAACTTGAGAATAAAGCTATCGTTTTATACGAAGGAACAGTACCTGAGTTGACATGTGACACCCTTTTTGAATTTGACAAACCGTTTTTAAAAGAATTTTATGAGAGGGTGAAAATTAAAGTTGAATCTTCAAAATTTGTGATAAAAAGTATAGAGCATAAGTCTTACTGCGAAATTTATGAATTCAAAAAAAACGGATTAAAAGCTACTTATAAGTTTTGGTATGACGGAAAGAATATCTTTAAGAAAACGGAAATCATCCCAACAAGAACTACTGGTTTAACTGATGAAATTAATGAACTTCTTAAAAACAGTTATTAATGGATTCCAAAGAAATATTTGATCTTAGAAATGAAGCGAAAAATTTAGAAGGCATTTCAAAACTTAATAAATTAAATGAGGCTTTAACCATCGCGCAACGATTATTTGCAGTTGAACCTTACGATGAATGGATTCAAAAGGCATTTGCCTATACATTAATAGACTTAAGTAAATATTACATCTCAAATAAAAACGTCACTCAAGCCGGGGTTTATTATAACCGACTTCTCTCAATAAATTTTCAGGAAGAAGATACCATCATAGAAAATCAAAAAAGTTTTCTGCGTCCTAAAATTGATGTAAATTATTTTGAGGTTCAGACTGCAGAACAATTAAGCAAAATCGGAAATCATCAAAATGCTTTAAATATTTTCAAAAAACTTATTGCTGAAAATCGTCTTGCTGAAATACATCACGAAGCATATGGTTGGATAATCTACAGATATATTAAAGACCAGGAGGCAGAACTAACCTCAATCCAAGTTAGAACACGTCTAAAAGATTATATGAATCTAAAGAATGAAAGACCATCAATGCTTCATTCTATGATACTAAACTTTGGATTGCATTATTCGAAAAATCACCCAGATTTCAATCTTTATAGTTTTTTCAAATTATGGACCCCTTCAAATTTAAGAAAGGAAGATAAAGAGCAGCAATATTTCAATGGAAAAGAAATTCCATCATTGATTTCAAGGATTTTCAGAGAGTTCATAGATAAGGATTTAGCTATTGATATTGATTATCTCATTGAAAATGTAAGTTTAAAATCATGGAATAGCAGCGTTTCTTCTAATCTCCACGTTTTAGATTTATTAAGAGAGCCCTTTTTTTGGCGATTATTTAATGTTCATAAGGAAAATAGACAACCTGAACTATGGGTTCTTTTCAACAAATACAATCAAACCTTTTCTAAATTTGAAAAATCAAAATGGCATTCTGAAGTTTTAAATATCGCTGAACGTTTCATGAAAGAAACCGAAGAATGGAGATTTTTAGATTTTTTTAAAAATTGGAATCCGGAAAACCTTCTTGACGAAGATTGGATGGAAATTAAGAAAGATGACAATTTTTACAAACCACTTGCTATTAAATGCATAAAAAAAGTATTCAATATTACCAAAACGCAAGGCCAAGAATTAAATGAAAACTGGTTACTGCCCTTATATTCTAAGGCAGTTAAGCTTTTCCCCAATGATGAATGGATTTTAAGGGAGAATGCTTTATTGCTCATTAAGAACAAGGAACTTGAAGCAGCAATCGAAATTTATAGAAGACTTATATTAGAGTTAGGCGACAAGTCTTATATCTGGAACGAATTCTCTTCTTGTTTCGCAAATAACAGGGATTTGAAAATTGGAATGCTTGCAAAAGCTATTCAATTAGAAGGAGATGAAGATTTTCTCGGCGATATTCATTTAGAATTAGCCAATGCTCTTTTTGATGATGGCCTGATTGAAAATTGTCTTGTCGAACTAAATTCCTACAAGCGCCACAGAGAACTAAAAGGTTGGAGACTATCAGAAATGTTTAATGAGATTGCAGATAAATTAAGAAATCAGACTACAACTTTAAAGGACAATAGAAGTCTTTATGAAAAATATATTCCTATGGCCGAACAATATTCATATGAAGAAATTGAATGGACCGAGGCAGTATTGGTTGATAAATGGAAAAATGACGAAGGCAAGGAAAGAATTGCTTTTACAGACGGTAAAACAACAGACTTTTCAATTGGAGGCAAAAGATTTAACTTAATAAAGCAATCGTCAATCGGTACGGTATTTAAATTTAAGTTACATAAACAAGAAATTAAAAAAGCGGTTGATGCAAAATTTGCCTGGATGGCAATAACTACGATCAAAGAATATAAATTTATCCCACTAATTGTTGAGAAGACAGACAAAAGTGACTGGTCAATACTTGATGATGTTTATGCAATAATAGATTACATTAATATCGAGAAAAACGTAATTCACGCTGTAACGGCTGAAAATAAGGAAGTTTTTTTTTCTTCAGGTAAAATTCTATATCAGGCTGGCGATTTTATAAAAGCAAAACTTTATACTAAAAAAATAAAGGACGAAATTAGATTAGAGCTAAAAGACGTCACGAAAATTGAAAAACAAAATGTAATCGATAAATTCCAATGTAATATTGCAATAGTCGATGGCGTAAATGAAGAAAAAGAACTTTTTCACTTTGTTATAAATCAGAATTTACAAGGAATTATCAGATTTACTGAAACTATAATAAGACCAAAGGAAGGAGAGTTTATTAAGTTACGAATAGTTGTAAAATTTGACAAAAAACAACACAGACAACGGATAACGGTTCTATCTGTCGAAACCACTCATGAATCTTCTCAAAGTCTTAGAAAAGACATCGTTGGTTTGTTAAAACTAAAATTTAAGATGCAGGGAGTTACTTATGAATACGAGGATTTGGATATTGAAGATGCAAATAGGCTAAAGCCGGATTTTGGCTTTATATCGGATTATTATGTTCCGCGGCAAATTTTGAAAAGTTATGAAATTAATAAAAACTGCCAGGTAAAAGCGACTCTTATCTTTACAGGTGACAAATGGAAAATTAATACCATTAAAAAATTAAATGATTTAGTTGCGTAATTGTACAATTTCCCTTACTTGAAAATTGTAAGGCCAGGGGCTATCGCCCGCACGGAAAAAGACTACTGTTGCTTATAGTTTTATGATCTCATTTGTAAATAAAAGACACTGATTTAAGAAGATTTGGTTAAACTCGACAAAGGTATCTCCACTGCAAACTTCATCGAATCCGAATAAAATTTTTCAGTGCGTTGCATCGGTTCACCCTTAATAAGTGTTTTTCCATCTTTAAGAATAAAATGAAATTTCGCACCGTCGTATATAAAGATCCTGGAGGCTATAAAATCATCGGCCTGCTCCAAGTCCTTAAAGTTGGTTCGACATACAAAAAAACCATCAGGAGATTGATAAAAGACAGAATAGGGCAACTTTTCCATATTTTTTTAAATTTGATAAGTGGTTATTTACCGTATATTAGAAAACTATTTACAGTCAAGGTAACACTTGACTTTGTGATAAGGTTTAGGTTAAAAATCCCTGGCAGCGAGTGCTCGGGATTTTTTATTTAGTAGGCTTTATCAACCGGTCTAAATTTTATAAGTCTTATTTTTATTTATTCGGTTTAGTACAGCGACAATCTCCCTCATTTTTGTCCATTCAAAGTTTGGGTTGACAATAGACTTATGCGTTTCATAATGGACAATAAAGTGTTTTCTAAGTTCAAGGTTGCCAAGAGAATATTTAAATAATGATGGTTCTTTTGGATCATTAACAGGTCAAGGTAACCCGTTATCGTTGCCTCCATGTGGGACCATAAATATGGTTTAAAGAGGTAGTTTTCACCACACTTTGCCGCATTACTAACTTAAAATCCATTGAAAATTGAAATATTTTTTCAGGTGATATATTCCTCTTTTATCTATATTAGCTGAAGTAAATAATAAGAATATTTTTTAGTACCGTTTCATTACGCTTTATTAAACCTTATCGTCTCATTCTTGATTGCTAAATATATTAGTATATTGCGAGGCTAAAATGATTCAATGTAGAATCTTGAATCGAAAAAATTATGAAAGAAGAATTGGAGCCATCGCAAGTTAATTCCACTGTTAAAAGAAAATTAAAGTTTATTGACTTGTTTGCCGGACTGGGCGGATTTCACCTTGCGCTGGAGAGTTTAGGTCACGAATGTGTTTATGCAAGCGAATTGAATTCCGAACTGCGAGAACTTTACAGTAGAAATCATAAGACGGAAATTGATGGCGATATCAACCTGGTAGAAATTGAAAAAATCCCTTCACATAACATTATATGCGCTGGATTTCCCTGTCAACCTTTTTCACAAGCAGGAGCACAGATGGGATTATCTGATCCAAGAAACGGAAACTTGTTTTACAAAATTATGGAAATTGTAAATTTTCATAATCCCGAATATATTTTTTTAGAAAATGTAGCCAACCTTAAAAGTCATGATGACGGTAACACATGGAAGGAAATTTATAATAACTTACAAGTTAATTACGACGTTCGGGATAAAGTTGTTTCGCCTCATGAGTTTGGTATTCCGCAACATAGGGCCAGATTCTATATTGTGTGTAGACTTAAAAGTGCCGGTGGCTTAAATGGGTTTACTTTTCCTGAACCTGAATTTGATGAAGACATTAGCATTTTAAAAATTATAGAAGAAAATGCTACAGATTATATGTCGCTTCGCCCAAATACTTTAAATCATTTGGAGGTATGGCAAGAATTTTTAGACAAGCTTAAACCAGAAGAGGTTCCGACTTTTCCAATTTGGGCCATGGAGTTCGGCGCGACTTATCCTTTCGAAGGAAAGGCTCCCATTAAACAAAAACCTGAAGAATTAAAAAACTATAAAGGCAAATTCGGTTGTGATATAGATGGGCATTCTTTAGATGATTTACTTCTTTGTTTGCCAACTTATGTTCAGGAATCTCCTAAAGACGAAAAGGAGGAATATCCGGCATGGAAAAAATTATACATTAGGCACAATAGAGCTTTTTATGAAAAGCATAAAGAATGGATAGATCAATGGCTTCCAAAGATTCAATCATTTGAAACAAGTCATCAAAAATTTGAATGGAATTGTGGAGTTAAAGGGCCTTTAACTATAAATGATAAGATTGTCCAATTTCGGCCATCCGGAATTCGGGTTAAACAACCGACATTCTCACCGGCATTGGTACTGACGAGTACTCAAATACCGATGTTCCCTTGGCTTAATCGATACATGACCAAGAAGGAAGCTGCGCGATTACAGTGTATGGAAAATTTAAATGAATTACCAGCAACCATAGGCAAAGCGTTCCGAGCATTAGGTAATGCGGTCAATGTATGCGTGGTTGCGAAGATTGCAAATAACTTAATCGAATAATCTGATGTCCGATATCAATACAGTTTCAATAAAATTCAAACCCGGTGCCTACGGTGTTTTTAGGAATCTTCAAAATAAGTACTGGTATGCAATCGGCGAATATGTCGATAACGCCGTACAATCTTATGAAGATAATAAAAGCAAGATATTAAATGTTCATGGGAATGATTTTCAATTTGAAATAAAAATTGATTTTGATTGGGAACTTGATTTGATTCGCATCGCTGATAATGCGGGCGGAATTAATTCTAATAATTTCCTCCGTGCTTTTGAACCTGCAAGCATTCCTCTCGATAACACTGGCTTACATGAATTTGGTATGGGTATGAAGACAGCTTCAATTTGGTTGTCAAATATTTGGACTGTGAGAACGGCGGCGTTAGATGAGACAGAAGAAAGAACTGTTGAATTTGATTTGGCTAAAGTATTAAGTGAAGAAAAAGAAGTATTAGAAGTTTTAACAAAAAGTAAAGACCCCAAGGATCACTATACTGAAATTACATTAAAGAAACTTTCAAAAAATGCACCAAATTCATTTCAAATTTCAAAACTTAAAAGCCACTTATCCAGTATTTACAGAAAATTTATAAGGTCTGGGCAACTGAGATTAATTATCAATGGAGAGCCACTTTATTTCAATTCCCCAGAGGTATTAAATGCTCCATACTACCTTGATAAAGAAAGTGAAGAAGTCTATTGGAAGCGAGAGATTAATTACAATGACGGCACCTACAAAGCAATAGGTTTCATTGCCTTATTAAACGAAATGTCTACCACAACGCATAATGGTCTTGCATTATTTAGACGAGGAAGGGTAATCGAAGGTAGTCATGACGAAAAATATACTCCGAAAGTTCTATTTGGACAAATTGGGTCGTTTCGCTATAAAAGATTATTTGGTGAACTTGAATTGGAAGGTTTCGAGGTAAGTTTCAATAAGGGTAGTTTCCAAGAGCAAGGAGACATCGAAGCGCTCATGGAGGCAATTAAACTTGAATTAACCAATGCTGAACCGAATATTTTAAAACAAGCCGACGAATATAGAAAGCCAAAACCACGTGAAGAAACTGTTAACGTTGCTAAAGAATTAGTGTCGTCTTTAGAAAAGGAAGAAAAAAATCAAACTTTAAATGATAAAATTGACCTTTCAATAAAGGAAATTGAGGATGAGTCGATTACAGAAGCTAATAAAAATTTATCTGATCAGGTAAAACCATTAGAAACTCTACAAGAAGTTATTGAATTAAAAGGCCAAAAGTATTTTCTAAAACTGGAATTGATCAACGAGGCATCAATTACTTATTTATACACCTTAGCTGTTGAGGAAAATGATGCGTTTAGTAAAAAAATTATTTACAAAATAAATTTACATCATCCCTTTTTCGAGCGTTTTGACATTTTTAAAACAGAGGATGATTATAAACCTATTATTTTAATTATAAGGGCATTAGTTATAGCCGAATTACATTCCCCTGCGCAGGGCACAAAAAATGCTGGCAACATTAGGACTAACTTCAATACGTTTTTAAGAAATATTTAAATGGCAGAAACAATGAGTATTTTGGGAGAAGACCCTTCGGAATTTAAAATTGTCCAAGGAATCCAAACAACGGGCCTCTTGAATAGATTTAAGAAACTTAATCACACAGAAAAAGAAACATTACTTAGCGAAACTGTCTCTATTCTATCAAATTGCAGAAGCCCGATTAAAAGCCCAGAAAATATTGGTAGTACTTCTGGAATAGCCATTGGTTATGTACAGAGTGGCAAAACAATGTCATTTACTACTTTAACGGCTTTGGCTGCGGATAATGGATTTCGAATTGTTATTTATTTCGCTGGTATTAAGAATAATCTTTTGGATCAAACTACCAAGCGCCTCAAAAAGGATCTTTTAACCGATAGCGATAATGCGAGGGCCTTTAAGGTATTCCCAAATCCCACAGTATCAAATAGCGTCCACCTGAACATCAAAGGAGCATTAAGACTTAATCACAAACCGACAATATTAATTACGGTTTTGAAACATTATAAGCATATCGGCGAGTTGACCGCGATATTTAGTTCTCATGAGGTAAAGGAAGAATTAGGAAATTCAGGGGTTTTAATTATTGATGATGAAGCTGATCAGGCAAGTTTGAATACTTACGCACGAAAGAACAGCAAATCAGAAGAGTGGGAAGATGATGATTTTAGTTCGACTTATGCAAGTATCTTGGCATTAAAAGATAGTTTGCCAAATCATAATTACATTCAATATACTGCGACTCCACAAGCGCCATTGTTAATTAATATAATGGATTTGCTTTCTCCAAAGTTCCATGTTGTATTAACACCAGGCCAAACTTATACTGGCGGAAAGACGTTTTTCAAAGACCATCCCGAACTCATTATTCCAATATCACAACAAGAAGTTTATCATCATAAAAACAATAAACTTGAAGAGTGCCCCGAAAGTTTGATTGAAGCTTTACAAATATTTCTAATGGGTGTCGCAGTTGTAGTCAACATACAAGGCAAAGAAAATTTTCTCTCAATGTTAATTCATGCGGATCGCGAAAGAGACGCAAGTAGGATATTTTACAAATGGGTTAAGGATTTAATGGATAATTGGCAAGATCGTTTGACCAAACTTGACAAAAGTGACCCAAGCCGTCAGGAACTTATTTCCGAGTTTAAAAAGCGATACCCCGAGGCAATTAAAATGTTGGTAGATGCGCCAAGCTTTGAAGAAGTTATGGAAAGCGTTGAACAAGTTACGCTTGATTATAATATCGAACTGGTAATTAGCGGAGCTTCAGAAATCGACTGGAGCAATGCTTCTGCCCATATTTTAGTAGGCGCTGAAATGCTTAATAGGGGCTATACAGTTGAAGGTTTAGCGGTGTCTTATATGCCTCGAAATAGCATCAGTAAATCGAATGCAGACACAATTCAGCAGCGATGCCGTTTTTTTGGATACAAAGAAAATTATCTTTCGTCATGTAGAGTGTTTCTTCCTGAAATTTCAATTGAAGAATACGTTGAGTATGTTGAACATGAAGAAATTATGCGTACTGAACTTAAAGGGAAAAGTCTTGCTGAATGTGAACAATTGCTGATTCTAAGCAGTCTTATGAATCCGACAAGAAACAATATACTTTCAGTAGATTTGGTTAAAAACAAACTTAGTGGATGGCGGCAGTTTAATGCACTGCAACATATTGAAGAAAATATTTCCTTTGTAAATCGTTTTTTCGCTTTGTTAACATTCACTGATTTCGAAAACTATCAAACTCCTGACAGAAATCATAGATATGCTAAAATAAGCATCAGCCAAATAATCGAGTTTCTTAAAGATTTCAAGATTGCCAATATGCCGGACGCATTGAGGAAGTCTTCAACGATACAATACCTAAGATATTTGGAGGACAAAGGCACATTAAAGCATGCGTATATATTTGATATGGCTTTTGCAGTTAGTAAAGGCCGAGAAAGGTCGCTAATTGGAGTACCACAAGAGTATAAAATTTCTAACATATTTTCCGGACGGTCGCCAAGTGCTAATCAAACATATCCAGGAGATAAGGGCATTTTCATTAAAGATTCTTTGTGTATTCAAGTTCACAAAATCCGGTTGAAGCACTCAGCGATGCCTATGGATTGGAATGGCAAATTACTTTATACATTAGGTATTTATTATCCCGAGGATTTGGCACACTCATTTGTTGGAATTGCGAAATAAAAACATGGCGATTCTAAAAAAGTTATTAGATCAATTGGTTGGTCAGGACTACGAAGGGACTGAAAACTATCCCGTGACGGAAATTCCATCTGTAGACAGACACAAAATAGGGCTCACAAATTCTGGATGTCCTATTTTCTTTATAAACTGCAATGTTCCTTCAGAAAATAAAGGGCTGGATTATAACTTAGAGATGATTAGCATCAAATTTAATCAGCGTTGTAATTTAAATTCTAAAACGGGGATTAGCCAAGAAGATATTTATACAATTATACAATTAAAAGAAAGTTCATTGGACTTGGAGAATTATTTTCTCGATATAATGTATCTTTTTTTAAATAATCTTCCCAAGCATTTGAGCTTAACGACACTCAAAGTCGAAATTACTCGTTTAATTAACCTATTTAATAAAATCTCTCAGCCTGCAAAGAATACTATTCAGGGTTTGTGGTCCGAACTTTTGGTCATAGAACAATCTGAAAATCCGAGTTATTTAATTAAATCATGGCATGTTGGGAAAGAAGATCAATTTGACTTTAATAATGGTGAAGATAAAATAGAGGTTAAGAGTACTTCAAAAAAAGTCCGAATTCATACGTTCGCGAGTGAGCAACTACAGCCCAACGAAAATTCAAAACTGTTAATAGTGTCCGTTATGGTTCAGCAAACGGGTTTAGGAACAAGCATATTTGATTTAGTTGAACTAATAGGTGACAGACTAATTGAGCCAGACGATACATTAAAGTTAAGCGAAATGATTGCAACGACCTTAGGTATGGATTTAGCTAATGCAGATTCGCGCTTTTTCGACTATAATTTTGCTTGTGAAAATATTGCTTTTTTTGATTACTCAGTCATTCCAAGAATATCAATTGCAAATATTCCTTTAGAAATCACAAATGTTCATTACGATGTTAATCTCACTTCGGTAAACCAGATTTTCAGAAAAGATTTCGCAGGCGAGTTACATTCCTCGCTATAATTTGTTTTTTATTCTTTCCTCTACAAGTTTATTAACGAGTTCAAACCAGTCCTTAAATTTCATCTCGCTGTACTTTCCGTTATAATATTTACCGCAAAGTTCAACTGCTTTTAGTATTTGATTTGATGCTATCAAAGGGTTAACCTGTTTTAAAAGATCTATGTCTGATATGATGTCGATTTTGGTCGTGGAAATGGGAGGTTCAATTAATTCAATTGGTTTTGCATCAAAGTTCTCCCCGTAAATTTCACGATAGTCATCAAAAAAAACAGGGAGCAAATCTTTCTTAAACAAAAGCATTTTGTCATTATTTACATTGTAAGTTTCGTAAATAAAATCATCAACTACTTGATTTTGAACTGATAGTTTGGAATACAGAGAAACGTTTGCTTTAGTATTTAATCTCCTTTTAATTTCTAAAGGGTTCCAGTTAACGAAAATTTCATTGTCCTTATCATATCCTAAAATTATAAAAGGTATATTGCTATTCAATATCCTATTATAGTGTGGCCGATATGGCAATTGAATACGAGTTATATCTGGAAGTTTTTTAAAATAAGCAGAAGTTATGTTCTTTACGTAAACAAAATATTCTATACCTTTTATT
>Ga0116227_10009220_pt1 | contig 18044 bp, 16 predicted proteins | sample S1TSphgellanicum_FD_89693 | JGI IMG/M metagenome (GOLD analysis project Ga0116227, IMG submission 89693) | Host-associated microbial communities from peat moss isolated from Minnesota, USA - S1T2_Fb - Sphagnum magellanicum MG | ecosystem: Host-associated > Plants > Peat moss > Unclassified... | reverse complement strand
AGCAATTCACAAAAAAGATGGATACGGGTATGCATAGTAATGGAACCACGGCGAATAAATTCGCCAGCGCCTTACCCCCATAGATGAATCTAGGGGCTTCCTCGGCGCTGATAATTTGGTGATGAGAAGATAGGACAACCAAACTATTCTTAGCCAGAGACCTTTGAATCTGGGTTTGAATTTGGGAGCATAACCGCAACTTTTCCCCATCTTCAGTGTTACTATTGACGCTGACACGATTCACTAAAGATTTTGGCGCATGAAAATGCGGGTTCCAAAATTTAACTTGTCCTGGCAAGGGTTCTGATAGACAGTGGGGGGAGGGATATGGAAACCACAGATTCAATCAAAAAAGGGATCGCATGGTGTGTAGCCTGGGGTGATCAGCGACAGCCCCAGGCAATGTTAGAACCGATGCGTCAAGCGATCAAGAATGGTACAGAGTTCCCACGGGAAGTACAAGCCCTCATCGAACAGGTGGAAGAATTACAAACCTTAAAATCCTTCCCCAACACAATAGAAGAATTACAAGAGTTAACCAAGAAATATCCGCAACTTTGGCACTCTCCAATTGGCTTAGTGTATGGGGGAGCTACCAAGATTAAACAATATGTATTTGAAGCGGCCAAACTACCGGATATTAGAGGTGCTTCGGCTTTATTAGATCGGATTAATTTGATAGATTTACCTGCTTTCTTTAGTTGCGAAGGTGATCCCAATTATCCAGAGTGTCAAAAGGCTAGGGACTATTGCATCAAAATTAAACAAGAGTGGTTAGATAAATCAGAAAATTTTCCTGAGCTTTCCAAGGCACTAATTCCAGAGTTAATTATTTATTCCAAAGGTGGGAACATTCTCGCATTCTGTCCTGTTGCTTTTATAGATGATTTAGCAAATGCAATTGAGAAACGGTATACCGAGGAAACCTTGACTGCTAATTCTTGTGCTGTGGGGTCAAGATTTAAATTACTAGAAATCAAGTTTGGGTTATTACCAGATCAGATCAACAAAGATACATTCTGGCTAGAAAAATATCTCCAACAGCAGGAACATCCCCTAGTTAGGGCTTACTTTGAGCAATTTGATACACCACCAGAATTAGCTTTTCAGGAACGAAAGAGCTTTAATGAATTAGCAGGTAAATTAGCATCTCTATTTAATCAACGACGCAGTGGCAATTCCCTACCAGGTAGTAATCGGGTTTTGCGTTGTTATCCACCAATGTTTGAAACTCATCCCTATTTACAGAGAGATGAGAGCGATCGCCGATCTGCTATCATTCAAGCTAAAAGTTCTCCTGATAATCCAAGTCAAGGACTTCCAGGTGATCCTTGGTTTTCTGAAGCTTCAGCCCGGAAAAGATTAGTTGGGCAAATAGCTAAAGGAGATCATAGCTTGCGACAGTGGTATAAACTAAGTAGTTTTACCTGGAACTATGGTAGTGACGAAGCTATAGAAAGTTGGGTTAAGAAATTTGCACAGCATTTATATAAAACTCCCCAGAGATATTACGGCAAAATTGATCCAGATCAAGTCCAAGAAGCCCGTTCTGTAAGGGAGATTAGTGATGCCAGCAACCCTTCAGGTTTTGTAGCATATATCTATGCAGATGGTAACAACATGGGAGGCTACATCCAGAAACAAATCAAAACACCCCTAGACTATAAACTTTTTAGTGAAGATATCTTTAACGCCACAGAAAAATCAGTGTATGCAGCTTTAACAGAACATTTAGAACCCCATAAAATCAGCCCAAGTTTACAGGTGGAAAGGAATAGCACCGAAGAAGTGTGGATTCATCCCTTTGAAATCCTAACAATTGGTGGGGACGATGTGATGCTAATTGTCCCTGCAGATAAGGCATTAGCTATTGCTAAAACTATCGGGGAGGAATTTGAAAAACACCTCCGGAATATCAACAAAAATTACAAACGAGAGGAAACCTACGACCCCCTAGAAGTCCACCGTTACCAAGGCAAACAAATTTCCACCACTGAGCAATGTAAACTCAGTATATCCAGTGGTGTCCTCATTACCGCAGATGATACACCAATATACTATGCCCAAAAATTAACTGAACAACTACTTAAATCGGCGAAAAAGTACGCCAAGGAACTGAAGAAAAATAACTACTATGGTGGCACAGTAGACTTTCTGGTGATGAAATCTGTCACTATGATTTCCTCTAATATTAACGAATTCCGGCAAAATGGATTAACTAAATTTGGCAAATCAAAACTGAAGCTGTATGCTGCCCCCTATACTCTGTACGAACTTGGTGGACTACTAACCACTGCCCAGGCTTTGAAAGATGCAGGCTTTCCGCGATCGCAACTCTACCAAATCCGCAGTCTACTAGAACAGGGCAAACAGACAGCCATCCTCAACTATCGCTATTTCCGAGTACGACTCAGTGATAAAAACAAGCAAAATTTATTAAAACACGAGTTTGAAGAGAGATGGTGCAAACCTAAAGACCCCACCAACAACGGCAACCTAGCACCTTGGATGTCCTTGCAAGAGGCACAAGCAACCCATTACGAAACCATCTGGCGAGAAGTGATTGATTTATACCCTTTCATCTAAAAAATAAAGCAAGAAATCTTGACCTCATGATCTCCTTAAAGAACTTAACAACCCATGAAATCACAACAGTCTTCCCCCTAACAGCAGTAATTGACACTGCCGTGTGTGTTGGTGCCGGTGGTTCTGATGGTTCGTTAACAGATAAACCCATCATCCGCAACGCCAAAGGACAACTGATTATTCCTGCCTCCCAACTCAAAGGCAGACTGCGCCACGAATGTGAAAAATTAGCCAGGGGACTAGGATGGGAGATTTTTCAGTCACCCAAGGCTGAAACCCTGTGTCCGACAACTGAACAAGTTAGTAGCCAATTCCACCAAAGGTATCAACTACCAGGTTATAAAGGCTATCACTGCCTTATTTCTCAGATATTTGGCAACCCTATCCTCCCCTCCCGCATCATAGTTGATGACCTAACCTGTGAATTCCCCAGGGAAGACTTACCGGAAGTGATGCGTCCAGGTGTCACTCTCAACCGTCGCCGTCGCACCGCAGAGGAGAAAAAATTATACTTCCTAGAAACCTCCCCAGCTAATAGTCAACTGGAATTTATCGGGGAAATTCACCTATTACCAAACTGTCCCCCCTTCGCTCTCCCCCTCATCTTAGCTAGCTTGCGCCATATCCACGCCTTAGGAGGGAGTAAATCCGCTGGGTTGGGTTGGTTGAGGTGGAAGGAATTGCCTACACTACCCAAAAATGATCCAGCCTGGAAAATGCTCATGCCGGAGAGCAAGTAAACTACCCACGATATTAATTATCGGGGCAAAATCTCTTGTGCCTGTAGCGTTCCCAAGTAATAAGTAATCGGACAAAATTAATTACACAAAAATCTGGACTGAATTGTCAACACCAAAATTCTATCTTGGCGATTATGGCAGTAAATGGTATAATTTTTGGACAATTTACATCCAATCGAGGGAAATATGCCACGTTTAGATTTAGGTAATCCTTATGATTATTATGTACAGGCATTGATTGATACAGGACTTTATAGCACTTATACGGAGGTGGTAAAGGATGCGTTGCGTCAGCATATGGATTCACACACCGAGAGCAAGCGTATAGCCTTATTCCATGCTGCGATAGCCGAAGGAGAGGCAGACATACAGGCAGGACGTGTAGAACCTTACAGCCCTACATTGATTGACCGTTTAACCGCAGAAGTGCTGGCAGATGGATAGTCAACCTTCCTACACGCTTTATATATCGGAGCGGGCAAAGCGGGATTATGCCAAAATCCAGCGTTACACAAGAGATGCTGACGGCAAAGAGCAGGTGTTGAAATATGCTTCCATGCTTAAGTTATGCTTTGAGAAAATAACGGATAATCCCATGCTGAGACACTGGCGAGCCGATATTCCAAAAACGCATAAAGCATATAGTGCAGGTGAACATATCATCATCTACCGTGTGGAGGGGCAGACGGTCTATGTGGTGGCAATTCTGCACAATAGTATGGACTTTCTACGTCAGCTTGAAGATTAACTCCCCGTTCGCCCATTTTAAATCGAGTTACAAAAAAGCCGAACAATTGAATCAGGGGTTTTGATTATAGTGTAAGTGTACTGCAATTTAGACTGACCAATGTTTATCTCACATATGCCTGGCTGTGAGGTGGATTAATTGCGCCTCTAGCTCTGAAACATCACATTTACCCGTTATGCTCCTTCGGGCAGGTACTGGCTTTTGGACACTAGCCAAGAGTATTTCTGAGGTGGACATTCTCGTCGAGCGACCGATAGTCGCACCCGTCCTCGTGAGGGGAAGAGGTAATTTGGACATGTTTTGCTTTCTAGTACGTCGTTTCACCTTAAAAAGGGTGAAACATCAGAGTTAACAGAATAGCCGCAATGTATGACAAAATAAGCGATCCAATAATTCCGAAGGCTATACGACGGGAAAGCGTTTTACTGAAGTTGTCAAAGTCTTGACGGAACTTAGCTAGATCTTAACGGATTGCCTTGAGTTCAGAAGTTGCCGGACTTGGTTGATTGGGTTGTGGTCGATTACTTTGAGTCATAAGACCATGTGGTAGAGTTTCCATCCCCGTGAGGGGTAGAGGTAATTCGGACAGATATGAAGGACACCAGACCTGGCCAAGTCACAAGTTTCCGTCCCCGTGAGGGGTAGAGGTAATTCGGACCTCTAACTCTCCAAGGGCTAACCTTGGAAGATGCTAGTTTCCGTCCCCGTGAGGGGTAGAGGTAATTCGGACGCCAAGAGATTAACAACACAGTTGTTGATGAAATGTTTCCGTCCCCGTGAGGGGTAGAGGTAATTCGGACGTCAGCCGATAGTTCTCACTCATCTTGGCAAGACAAGTTTCCGTCCCCGTGAGGGGTAGAGGTAATTCGGACTTTCCTTGTACTGTCTCTCAACAAGGAGAACTCTAATGTTTCCGTCCCCGTGAGGGGTAGAGGTAATTCGGACTACGCTTTAGATCAAGCTTTATCTGCATTAGAAATTAGTTTCCGTCCCCGTGAGGGGTAGAGGTAATTCGGACAAATATCAAACAATTACTTTCGTGAAAAGCTTGCAAGTTTCCGTCCCCGTGAGGGGTAGAGGTAATTCGGACCCAAAAGGCTCTGTAAATTGTCCAGTTTGTGGTAAGAGAGAAGTTTCCGTCCCCGTGAGGGGTAGAGGTAATTCGGACCCAAAAGGCTCTGTAAATTGTCCAGTTTGTGGTAAGAGAGAAGTTTCCGTCCCCGTGAGGGGTAGAGGTAATTCGGACTTTGTACCATTTCGTGGGTGATGGTATTGCGATCGCAGTTTCCGTCCCCGTGAGGGGTAGAGGTAATTCGGACCATAGACCAGGAACGTATTCGTCCTGGCACCATGTTAAGTTTCCGTCCCCGTGAGGGGTAGAGGTAATTCGGACTTAAATTGGAAATGGACTAAACGTTCTACTACAGTACCCTGGAGGTTTCCGTCCCCGTGAGGGGTAGAGGTAATTCGGACCTAAATATGCTGCCTCTGAGATGCTGGGTATGTATTGTTTCCGTCCCCGTGAGGGGTAGAGGTAATTCGGACTACACCACAATTTCCCAGAATTTACCAAGGCTCACCGTTTCCGTCCCCGTGAGGGGTAGAGGTAATTCGGACTCAATTAATTGGAGAACGATCATGGCAAAGTTATTTGTAGTTTCCGTCCCCGTGAGGGGTAGAGGTAATTCGGACACTTCATAGAACTGGGGAATGGAGCTATGGGGTGCGGTTTCCGTCCCCGTGAGGGGTAGAGGTAATTCGGACCTACTTTCACAGCAGGCAAGAGAGCTAGCAATGCTGCTGGGTTTCCGTCCCCGTGAGGGGTAGAGGTAATTCGGACCCTTACTTTCTTCTCCATAACCTACCTCACTATCATGTTTCCGTCCTCGTGAGGGGTAGAGGTAATTCGGACTCTGCATTCCTAAAGCAGTTATGAAGCTGCTGAAGGAGCTGCATGTTTCCGTCCCCGTGAGGGGTAGAGGTAATTCGGACTCAGGATTTAAGTAATTTAAAAATTGAAAGGATTCAAGTTTCCGTCCCCGTGAGGGGTAGAGGTAATTCGGACGATTTAAATATTAATATATATCATCCTTCAGTTTTGTTTCCGTCCCCGTGAGGGGTAGAGGTAATTCGGACTTTATACTCGGCACTACTCTGAATTTGTGCGGAGTGAGTTTCCGTCCCCGTGAGGGGTAGAGGTAATTCGGACAATCTTATTATGATAAATCCTTGGCAATAATTGAGAATGTTTCCGTCCCCGTGAGGGGTAGAGGTAATTCGGACTCGTCCGCCTTAGCAGCTACATCTTTCATGCCAGTGATGTTTCCGTCCCCGTGAGGGGTAGAGGTAATTCGGACAGCTGAGACATGGGTGAAAGCAATTCACCTAATTAAAGTTTCCGTCCCCGTGAGGGGTAGAGGTAATTCGGACAACTTCGAGTCAAAGGACGTGTATGGCGATCCTGCTACGTTTCCGTCCCCGTGAGGGGTAGAGGTAATTCGGACCTTAAGCCTCAGACATTTGATGAACTGTTTGAGGAATGTTTCCGTCCCCGTGAGGGGTAGAGGTAATTCGGACGCCAGGGCTAGAGGAGTAGCTCCAACCAAGTATGGCTGGGTTTCCGTCCCCGTGAGGGGTAGAGGTAATTCGGACAAAGCAAGAACATCTGCAGTTAAACTACCTTCAGCCTCTGGTTTCCGTCCCCGTGAGGGGTAGAGGTAATTCGGACTGTAAAGACAAGGCTAAAAAGCCTTTTACCGTGGCTTTCTGGTTTCCGTCCCCGTGAGGGGTAGAGGTAATTCGGACGGTTTGAGCATGAAATATTTCATGCTCTCTTTTTTCGTTTCCGTCCCCGTGAGGGGTAGAGGTAATTCGGACGGGAATATGCCCCAGTAGTGGAGCTACCGGTAATAGTAGAGTTTCCGTCCCCGTGAGGGGTAGAGGTAATTCGGACTATCAACCTCAGCTTCTCCCAGCCTCTATGGGAGGTTGTTTCCGTCCCCGTGAGGGGTAGAGGTAATTCGGACCTGAGAGAGTATACAGGCTGAATGTATTCCCCCACCTCTGTTTCCGTCCCCGTGAGGGGTAGAGGTAATTCGGACCTTAACACTATGGAGGACTAGATGAACATAAAAGGGTTTCCGTCCCCGTGAGGGGTAGAGGTAATTCGGACCCTTGCTTCTAGAAGGCATATCCAGAAGGAGTTCCAGGAGGCATTTCCGAAGGTCATTTTTCATTCTCAATAAATCGCTGCTTATTGCGAATTAAAACCAGCCTCAAAAGCTAAAACCCTTACTGGGTAAAGGACCGAAGTTCACAACGGAATTATCAGCTTTTCAGCGTTTTTTGCTGAACTTCGGTTTAACTCAGTAAATATTGCTTACAACCTATAAGAAATTCTAATTATTTAATTTTCAAGGTGCGGAATTGAAATTTACAATAGCACTATCTGATTGCTGTTGTCAATATATTTACTTGACTGTGCTCAAACCTTGAATGAACACAAAAGGTATTTTACACCTCCAGTTTCCCCAAATAGAAGCAATCCTTCAGCTAATGGCTGAGCCACAGTTTCTGCATGGCGAAAGGACCCCTCAAAGAGGTAAAGTATCATAAATAGGGTGGTCTCCTCCCTAAAATCGGTAGAAAATCTGAGAATACAATCTAAAATTAGGCAATCACCTACCCCCAATTAATATATCTCACCACGAGAACCAAGTATAAACTTTGTGTAATCACGGAAATTCATCATGATTTTCAGTGTAATTGCTGATGCTGCGAACATCCACAAGTGAGAACTTAATTGAGGGATGGCTTTTAGCGTGTAAAAATGTGATGAAGCGCGGATGCCAAAATTTTACTTGAGGGGGTAGGCGTTCTTATAGTTTTTCAGTCACCCAGGGCAGAACCCCTGTGTCCGACAACCAAACAAGTTAGTAGCAAATTTCAGCCAAGGTATCAACTACTAGGTCATCAAAGCTCTTGGTTCAGTCCATAGCGAAGACTTACCTGATCGTCACTCTCAACCGTTGCTGTCACGCAGTAGAGGAGAAAAAACTATACTTCCGAGAAACCTCCCCAGCTATATAGTTAACTGGAATTTACCGGGGAAATTCACCTGTTACCAGACTCTCCCCCTCCCTCTAATCTTAACCAGATTGCACCAAATCTCCGCTTTGGGAGGGAGTAGATCTGCACTACCCAACATGATCCAGCTTGGAAAATGTTCATACCGGAGACCAAGTGATGAAGCGCATTAAGTTGAAAATTATAGCTTTTTCTCCCTTGGGAATCGGTGCTAAAAAACCCGGTTCTATCAGCGAAGCTGAGGATCATATTCCTGGTTCAGCAGTGCGGGGAGCGATCGCCTCCCACATCCTACAACTTTCCAATCGGCAAAGACCGGGAATCGCCCAAGAAAATCTCATGGAAAATGGTGGTGAATTTGCCACCCTATTTTTAGGCAATGCACCTGCGGTTTTCCAAAATGCCTACCCAGCAGTAGCTAAGATGAGAAACCCAACATCCTCGAAGATGATTTCTCAAGTTGTAGAGGAAGATGTCCTAGTTCTACCTGCCACCGCCGTAAGTTCTAAAACAGACTCAGGCTTTAAACCCAATGCCTACGGGGTTTTTGACACCTTAATTGACCGCTTCTGTGCAGATGGACACAATGTTCCCTACGACCCCAGTGACCCCAAATCTCTCCAAAAGAAGACTGATGCACGGGTTGAACCCTACGGGGGATTCTACAGCTACAAAAATGGTGAATATCGCAGTCACTCTGTTAGTAACCGCTTCTTAACTAGAGTAGGAATTAACCGTCAACGCGCTACATCCCAAGATGAGATTTTATATAGTCTGGAAGTATTGAATGAGTCATTTTTAGAGAGTCCCCAAGGCAAAAACTGGCAACCCGTAGTTTACCGTAGTGCGATTTTAGTTGAAGATGCAATCCTAGCTCAGTCTCTGACAGATTTCATCAATGAGAATTCCACCAACTTTCGTCTAGGTGGATCAACTTCCCGGGGACTAGGGAAGGTGCAAATCCTAGCAGCAATGGAAGATGCTGTGACTGATGTTGAAGGCAGATTGACTAGATTCAATCAACAACTTAAAGAGCGTTGGCAGTTCTGGTCATCGGTTTTTCCACCACCGACAAACAACCCGTTAACAGATCGCTATTTTTTCACCCTTGACCTCCAAGCCGATGCCGTCCTAAATGAAAATTGGCGCCGCACCACAGTGATCTCCCCAGCTATGTTGTGTGAATTTGTGGGGTTAGAGGATGATGACTCCCTAAAATTGGAAGTAGCCTACAGTAGCTATAACTATCGTTCTGGGTGGAACTTATCTTGGGGGTTGATGAAAGATATAGAATTAATGACCAATCGAGGTGCCGTATACTTATTTAGTACCAATCAACAGGATTTATGGCTGGAGAAATTGCAGGAATTAGAACTAACAGGAGTAGGCGATCGCACTGCTGAAGGTTTTGGGCAAGTGCAAATCTGTAATGAATTTCATAGTGTATTCCGGGAGCACGCTAAATGAGTGAACCATTAGAGCCTAAGCAACAACTTAATATCCAAAAAGGCATCCGTCAAGCTGAAGATGATCTGGTAATCTGGATTCAGGACGCTTTAGATAATACCAGGTACGGTGATTTAGAAGAATCTCAATTTCGCAACTTAGTCCGGGTCTCCGACACCACCGAAAGTGCCGAAGTAATTAAGAACTTTATTCGTTATCAAGTGGGAAGGGATAAGAAATGGGGTAGGGGTAGGGAATCTTTGGCTGAGAGAATTATTGAAGATATTGATGGAAATCTGCAGGAAAATGCTCAAGTAATTGCTGCGTCTTGCAAAACAACTTTTAAACCAATCTGGTTAGATTTGATTCGCCGATATTTAGGTTATGGCGCTCGTTATTTGAAATACAAGCGTGAAGGTGGAGTGTAAATTACTCCCTTTCGGACAAAAGACTATCTAACAGAAGTAGAGATAAAGTCAGTGTAAAGGAAGCAAAATTATGCCCAAAATTCTGTTAATTACCGTTGGTGGTTCCCATCAACCTATTATAACTGCCATTGGAGAACTGCAACCTGACCGGGTTGTTTTTCTATGTTCTGACGGCCCTAAGGGTAGTAAATCTCAAGTCATAGGGGGAGGTAATCCCTGTGAAGTGAGAAAAGGTAGTGAAGTAACTGAAAGACTACCAAATATTCCCACACAGCTAGAATTAGGGGATAAGTTTCAACCAGATCGAGACTTAGTTTTGATTCAAGAACCTGATGATTTATCAGAATGTTATCAAAAAGCTGTGTCAGCTATTCAGAGTATTCAACAAGAATTCCCAGATTCTCAAGTAATGGCTGATTATACAGGTGGCACTAAATCAATGTCTGTGGGACTAGCAATGGCAGCCCTTGACTATCAAGTCACAGTGTATGTAACTACAGCCGTCAGAACCAACATCATTAGGGTTGAAAGGGGACAATTAACTGGACAGGCAATAGTAGCACCCATAGTTGCACAGCGCACTATTGAGCAATTTTTACCCATTGTCCTACAACAGTATAACTACCCAGCAGCGATCGCCCAACTCAGAAGGCTCCTGTCATCAATGGCATTACCACCTACAACTAGACGACAAATTCAGACATTGTATACTTATTGTTCTGGTTTAGATGCCTGGGATCGATTTGAACACAAGGAAGCTTTAGAGTTATTAGAGTCGCAGATGAGCAACCCTGAAATTCGGCAGCTAGCTCTATTTTTAAAGCGTGTCATTCATAGTCGCTCACAAATAGATCCAAAATTTGAGCCTGATAATGGAATTGAAGGACATAGTTACGAGATTGTTCAAGACTTACTGCTAAATGCTGAACGACGCGCAATCCAAGAACGTTATGATGATGCTGTTGGTAGACTGTACCGCGCTTTGGAATTATTAGCGCAGATTCGCCTGCTGAAATCCTATGGCATTAGAACAGGTGATGTTGATATTCAGAAACTACCAGAAATTTTGCAGGATGAATATGAGCAAAAGCGTTCTCCCCTCAGGAAAAAGCTCCAATTAGCGTTGAAAGAAAACTATGAGCTTTTAAGTAAGTTTCCCGAAGACCCCATCGGTCAGTTATATCAGGAAAAGGCAACTAAACTTCTCCTAGGCTTAGAGATCCGGAATAACTCATTATTTGCCCATGGGTTTAAACCAATTACAAATAATGACTATCAGGAAGTACATCAGGAATTCTTTAGTTTTATCCAGACTGCCATTGATACTGTTAGTCCACCTAGATTTAAACTACAACCCCCACAGTTTCCCCAGGGTCTAGAAATCTAATATATCACTCCGGTTTGATTAGGGAATAAAGGTAGTAGATCTGTACAGATCTTTTGCAAAAATCAAATATGATTCCTATATTCCCAAACCAATTACGCTATGCTTGACACCTGCAAATACCCTATGTTTGACACCTTCAAAAATCGCCTAGAAATTAGAGGCAAACTTACCACCATCACAGCTCTGCGAATCAGTGCCGATCGCTCTAGTGATCCCACAGGTTCAGATTTACCTGTCATCAAAGATGCCCTAGATCGCCCATTAATCCCAGGGTCCAGCTTCAAGGGAGCACTGCGATCGCGCTTAGAAAGTTTCCTCAGGGGGATTAATCCCAAGTTAGCAGCTAATCCAGCCATAGAAGCCGAGTGGTCAATTACCAATGATCTTCATAATCAGCTGAAGGAAGAAGTCGAAGCTGAACCAGTGGAAACAAGAGATCAGCTCCTCACAGAGAAAATTATCCAAAAAACCGACCTAGTTTCTCGTCTCTTTGGCTCCCCCTGGATAGCCAGTAAATTCCAAGTCCGAGATTTAACCGTAGATCCCGATACCTGGTTTGACCAATACGAAGAAAGAGACGGGGTAGCTATTGACCGAGACACTGAAACCGCAGCAGTCGGTAAACTCTACGATTTCCAAGTAGTGCCAGCTGCGACGGAATTTGAATTTCGTGCCGTGGTGGAAAATGCCGAACCACACGAACTAGGTCTACTGATGATCGGTTTACACCAGTTTGCCACCGAGCAAATACCCCTAGGGGGAGGGCGATCGCGTGGTCTAGGAGTTGTGAGGCTAGATATTGATAAAATGCGGTGGATAGATGTTGAGGGAGATCCAGATAAATTAATCACATACCTGCAAGCACTAGTTAGTGGTGATGCAGATGAAAATTCTACATACGAAGATGGTAAACAACACAAAGACACTTGGATTCAAGCACTTATTAACCATTTAAGAGAAAATATAGCTAAGAGTTCCCCTACCCCACAAAACTCTTCAGGAGATTAATATGGCTTTTAGTCATTTCAAAACTATTAGTGAAGTCCTCAAAGCCTTTCAAGTTACCTACTCTGGAGCTAATTTTGTCAACGAAACCGCGTTTCCTGTTTCTAACTACTTCCGCGACGACCTAGAACAAGTAATGCGAGAAGGGGTAGTGGATAACTCAGAGTTTGCCATCTGTGAAAACCTAATCTACCCAGTTATTAAACAAGTGTGGAAACATTACTCCCATCACTTTATCATCTGGAGTCACCAATCATTAAATTATGACGAAAAATTATCAGGATTCCCTGAGTATATTCTAGCTAAACGCTCCCCCTTAGGAAAAGTCGTCTTTGACAAGCCCTACTTCATGTTAGTAGAAGCTAAACAAGATAACTTCGAGACAGGTTGGGCCCAATGTCTAGCGGAAATGATTGCCGCTCAAAAGCTTAATGGAGAACCCCCTATTACTGTTTTCGGCATAGTTTCCAATGGCGAAGTTTGGCAATTTGGTAAATTAGAGGCAACCGTGTTTACCAGAAATATTACCTTTTACTCTATTCAAGAACTAGATAAACTATTTGCCGCCGTTAATTATATTTTCCACCAGTGCGAGTTGCAATTGAATAACTTAGTAGCTGCTTAACTATCCCCATGCACAAAAAACTTGTCAATCACTGCACCATCAATTTAACTATCATTCCCGATGGACCGATCCTGATCAAATCAGGGAAAGAGGGAGCAGACCCCAGCAAACCAGATATGGAATTCGTCGAAACCTATCACGCTGGGGGTAGGACCATATATCTACCAGGGAGCAGTTTAAAGGGAGCAATTCGCGCTCACGCAGAACGCATTGTCAGGACCGTAGGTAAAGATCAACGCAACCCCCCCAGTAAATCAGACCAGCTGTGGGCAAATGATCCCCTCAGCGATAAATATGAATACCTCGAAAAGATTACATCAGGTAGTGAAATCTATAAATTGTCCTGCTTCACCGACCAAATGTTCGGCAACACCTCCATTGCCAGCAGAATTAGAATCGAAGATGCCTACCCTGATGCAGCACAACCCTTGAAAATTGAAGAGAGGAATGGGGTAGCAATTGATCGGGTCTTTGGTTCCGTAGCCGTTGGTCCCTTTAACTATCAAGTCTGCACATCTGGAGAATTCTGAACCAAACTCCACCTGAAAAACTTTACCCTAGCTCAGTTAGGTCTAATTGGCTTAGTATTACGAGATTTAAATGATGGTTGGTTTGGGTTGGGCTTTGCTAAATCTCGCGGGTTGGGGACTGTACGAGTAAAGTTAAATCAAGCTGTGGTCCAGTACCCAGGGTGTCAATTATCAGCGGATAAACGGCAAATTTGCAGCTTGGGAACCCAAAAGCAATGGCCCTATACCTTCCTTCTAGGTGCAGGGGAGTTTTTAACATCAGAAGAAGCTAAATCCTATGGCTTTCCTCTAAAAGATAGTCAAGATACACCTGTTGCAGCCCAAGATATGGATTTAGGATTTGGTGTCCAACTAACTTGGCCCGCAGGTAATGTGCAGGATTTATTTGAACGGGGTGTGAGGTCTTGGAGTACTTTACTAGTGGGGGCAAAATGAATCCCTTTGTCGGCTATCAGAAACAACCTTTATCTGTGCCCCAACTACTGCAACTAATTCAAGAATTGGTAGCAGACAACCCCAGCTATTACTTCCTCCGTTGGTCCCATGCAGTCAGTGGCATCATTAAACAGCCACCCACAGAGGCTCAATTTCCCATGTTAGAAGGGCAAATGTTCAACTACCTATCGGAACTGCGGTGGAAACCACAGGGTGAAGCTGGTTATCAAGTGCTACTCCTAACTATTGCTGGGGAACATGGGGACTTTACCCCGATGAAAGCGGGGAAACAAGGGGAGGGGGAAACAAAACTGTGGCGAATTGAGCCAAACAACCCCCAAATTTTCCCAGCCTACGGTTATCGGGCCCATGGGTATCGCCGTGATGCCACCCGGTTTCCCAAGGAGCTAACTTTTGATCATCAACCACAGTTAGCTCAACGTTACTTTATTGATAGTGAAACCTCATCTGTGCAATTTGTAGCTTTAACCTTGGAGGTGGCGCCAACATGACCGTTAATCGTCCCCAACCACCCAGTAGACCTAACCGCAGTCCATCTGCTGACCTGCCACCTAAGCCTTATGAATTCATCTCCTTTCCCCAGGAAAAGCCCAAATTACAACGCCCTGCGGGACACCAAAAATATTTGACCGATCGCCTCCACGGTACCCTCTATCTCTCCCTCAAGGTGCAAACACCTCTCCATGTTTCCACTGGGGTAGTGGTAATGGGTGATGACCTGGGTAACAGCCGGGTCCCCCTGATCAAGACTATGGTGCAGGGTGTTGACCAAAAACTCTCAATTCAAGGTAGTTCCCTCAAGGGTTGCATTCGCTCAGTGTATGAGGCAATTACCAACAGTACCTTAGCAGTCGTCACCTCAAAATACCGTGATAAAGTCCCCCCCGTACGTCTACCCTGTCGGGAAAAAGAGCAACTCTGTCCAGCTAGCCAGGTATTTGGTGCCTTAAATTGGCAGGGGTTGCTGGATTTCAAGGATGCTAGGTGTGAAAGCCAGGGCTTCACCACTGGATTTATGCCCTCCCTCTACCGTCCCCGACCGGAGGAAGGTAGTGCCTATTTTATTCAAGGCAGGATTGCAGGGCGCAAGTTCTATTACCACACCATCAGAGCCATTGATAAAGGGCAAAATGCGGGCATTCCCGTACAGCAAGCCGGTAGGGAGTATACTTTCACAACCAAGTTACACTTCCAGAATTTAAAATCGGAGGAGTTAGGTACCTTACTAATTGTCCTAGGGCAAGATCCTAAGTATCCCATAGCCTTAAAAGTTGGGGGTGGTAAGCCCATTGGGATGGGGACCATGACGGCAACTGTAACTAAAATTGCCCAAGCCCAAAATCTCCTCCCCCGTTACTCCACCTACCATGTCAGTGAACCTGAGGTGGGGGACATCCCCAAATTTATGCAAGCTCACATCCAAGCTGCCCATTCCCACCTGGTCCAAAAACCCCAGCTAGAACAACTTGCCGCCGTACTCCGCTACCCCACGGACCGCGAACCCCCATCAGGAATGTACTAACCATGACCCAGCAATCCCTGACCGAGGCACAATGGGACATAGCCCATGCTATCGCCCAAACCTTGGTGAAGGAAAACACAGACGTGAATGAATTGGGGAAGGCGATCGCCTATCTCCGCGCCACAAATGCCACATCCCGATTTTTCAAGTACTTAAAAGTCCTAGTCATGAATGGCAGACAAATAGGACACAGCAGCAAAACCACTGATTATTACCGTAGTATTGATAAAGCCTGTAGTGATTATCTGGGTAGGGTTGAAGATGCCCACACAATGCTGCAAATCCTAGGCTGGGTGTCCCGTCTGATGCGTTACTACAAAGATGCTGGTGTACCCATTGGGGAGATTGCGACACCTAGTATAACCCCTGTAGAGTCACCACGTCAGCAGGAAATAGCCAAAGTTATCGAAAAGCACAAGTTTACAGTTGACCAGGCGCTAGAGGCAACCGTCAGTAAAATTAACGGAAACAAGGTAACTTATACAATCTTGGGTACGATTAAACTGACGGAGAAGGAACCGAAAAAAGCTAGTTCTCTTCAGGAAGGACAAATTGTTCACGTGAAAGTGGTGTCTCTTAAGGAGGATGGGAGTATTAAAAGCGTTAAATTTAGCGATTGAAGCCCGCTATAAAGCGGACGTTTCATCATCGCCCTTTGGGTGGGCCCTTCTGCTTCTTCACTAGTTCACTTTATACAGCAACTATACTGTCACTTGTCTTCACCAAAAGTTGGGAATGTTAATGCAGTGGAACCCCAAGCCCAGCTAATGATAAGGCTTCTAGAGATACCGAATAGGATTTGCTCCCCCTTCAGCAAATTCATTCCAATTCAAGTCAGTTATCCCTATATACTGAACATGATCTAGTTTAATTCTATACCTTTCTTTAACAAATTGCACTCCAGCATGATTGGCATTGAGTACTTAAGATTTGCCGTAATTAGTGCTAATGTACTTACTTATTCCGCATCTGCTTATGTATATAATATTGCTGCTATCGCCTCAGCATACTGTTTAATTTCTGTGATTTCGGGTGTCATGATTAGTACGTTCTCTTTTTTACTACTTTCTTCTCCTATTATCTCATATTTTTCATCCACTACTTTTGCTACTACATGAGTATTATTACTCAATGGCAAAGGTGAGATGCTCCCAGTTCTAGCTCACCGTTGTGCGTATCTTAATGGATTAATCTTTGCTCGCTAAATAAAAACTGGGATGCTCCCGTTTCTGAGTTGTTCCACTTTTCAACAGTTGGTTTGTAAAGCCACGAAGATAGCTTTTCATCATCAACGTATCCTTTGAGATTGGGATCAACCCAAATATGTAGTTTATCCAAGCAACCTAATAACGATGCTGCTGTTTCAATATCAAGCCATTGTTGAATAAAGCATTGCGCCCAAGAACTTTTAGTCATTACAGACTCAGCAAAATCTAGTCCGGCTGCCAGCATCCTTTTGCCATTGCTACCACGAGCGTTAATAGGTTCCCAAAAAATCACCTCTGGATTAATGTGCATGATTTTCTCTAAATGCACTTTAAAATCATCTCCAGTCATGTGGGGAGGAGTAGGCGCGACAGCCACATACAGCCTACACCCTGCTTTACGACCTTCTAGTAGCGCTTTATAACGTAAACTTGGCAGCGGTGCATGAGGCTCAATTTGGCGACTTAGTTCGTCATTTAAGTACGGTAGGCTCATGCCAACTGTAACATTAGGACAATTGAGAATATCTAAATCTTCTATCCATAAAGGACTACGAGTTAAAATACGTACTCGTTTTTTATACTGTAACAAAATTTTAACAACTTGACGGGTAATACTTGCAGTTTGCTTATTTTGATATGGGTCAGTACCCGAACATAGTAAAACTACACCCCTTCCTGCTCCTGTATTATGCCAAAACTCTTCTTTTTTACCACTTAGAATCTTCTCCAACTTTTCAGGAATCTCCTCGCGAATAAATAAATATTTACCCCACTCTAATTGTGGGTCATTTACCCCTTTTTCAATAAATTGCGATTGCCGCGTTCGGATTACTGGAGTAGAGGGAACATAGCAGTTATGAGTTGCCAAGCCATTAGCAAAAAAAGTATGAGTCGATGTTTGAATGTCTATAACATCAATTTCGCCAACAAACTCTTTATGGATAACCTGCTCTTTATCAATGCCCTTAATAGCCATGCCATAAAGATAGCTACTTTTACGAGCAATAGCTGGCTGAATAGTTGCAAAAAAGCGGATGACTTCCCGAAATCCCCCTAAAAGATGCAAGGTAGAAGCAGCACAATTAGAGTAAGATTCCAAGGCAAATTTAAATCCTAACTTAAATCCGTACTGACTTACGCGCTCAAGCACTGAAATATCTTTTTGGGCGATACGTAAGCTTCCATTATATGAACCTTCTGCATCAAAGAATCCGGCGATGAAGCCTCGCATATATTCAAGACTGGTAATTTCTTTAGTGAGAATGTGGTGCAATCTT
>Ga0116227_10009219_pt1 | contig 18044 bp, 17 predicted proteins | sample S1TSphgellanicum_FD_89693 | JGI IMG/M metagenome (GOLD analysis project Ga0116227, IMG submission 89693) | Host-associated microbial communities from peat moss isolated from Minnesota, USA - S1T2_Fb - Sphagnum magellanicum MG | ecosystem: Host-associated > Plants > Peat moss > Unclassified... | reverse complement strand
GATGAATAAAGATGGTGAATGTTTTCGCAGAGATGTATCAGAGAGAGAAAAAGAAAAAATGGCTAAAGTGGGGGGGAGGGGTGAGGGGGAGAAGAGGGAGGGGAAAGTTGAGGAGGAGGGAATGCAAGCAAGAATGACATCACAATTCAAACTTGTGAAAACAGTAGGTTACATTCAAGATCAAGTTACCTTATTAGGAACAACTTTTAGGACATGTAAAAAGTCCTACAACTTCATTTAATTTTTTTTGGGAATTTTTAATTTAAAATGTTGGATATTTTACCTTGGTTTTCATTATGGGCTTTAGCTTTAATGATGACAAGTTATTTGTGCCCTTCAAAACCATAAAATAATCAAATTTAATAGTAAACTTTGTGGGTCATATTCCTTTAAAATTTTTGATTTTTTGTATTACTTTATTGTAAATATTGATTTGTGAATTTTTTTAGTAAATTAAATAGGTAAATATGGCTTTCATAAATTATATGAGTCCTAAAGATCAAGAATGAAATTTTTTTTACTTGTCCTTTCATGCCCTTAAAACAATTTTTTGTCATGTTACATTCATGAACTTTTACATTTGAAAACAAAATTGGAAATAATTTCTTAACCAAATATTTGATTTTCTTATGCTTTTCATTTCATTTGAATGTATTTTTCAAGAAACATGTGAAATTTGCTACAAATGGGCAAAGTTTTGAATCCTTATGATATTTGAAAAATGTCTAGGATTTTTACATGTGTGACAATCCTTTATGGGTAACCCAATTTTGAATGTACCTAATACCAGAAAACAAAGATGAACTAGAGCAAAACCATGGTGGGGACCTATGAATATTTTGGACACAAAGGCGACCAAAAGCACAATGACAAGGACAAACAAATGACAAAGAGCTCCAAATGCATGTAATTGTTATGAGTAGCACATGATGAATGTGACAAGATAGGCAAAGCTCCTTTCAACCCCTCACCCTCACCACATAATGAGAATCATTAGATGTAGATTAAGGTTGAAATAATAGTCTACATTAACCCATTTTGTATTTCTAGACACATTTGACTCAAAGATCAAATGTGTATTTTTTGCCTTGTGAGGGGTAAATCGTGCTTGTGTGCAAACATGCTCATTGTTGTAAATGGAATTGTTTTGAATAAAGTCCACATTGTTTGGTAATAAAGCTTGATATTATTTTTGTATGAAAGTTGGCATGTCTAGATATAATATGCAATCTGGTTGCAGATGGAAGGATATGTATTTCCAAGAGGTTGGACTGTTTTATTTTAACCCCCTTGCTTTGAGAAATTTTATTTTTCTTGTTTCAAACCCAAATTCAGGTCTATATACAACTAAAGGGGCATCAAGTTCAAGTCTACCTAAGGAATTCCAACTCTAAGTGCTTAAAAAGTTTTCTTGACAATGCAAACAAAAAACCAAGAGAATGAATATTAAACTTCAGAATTACCATGATGCAAGAAAGTGCAACAATTACATTAAAATGCATTAATAATACTAACTTGCTTGAAGAAAAAATGATGTCAATTTCAACTTTCTCTTTTCTCGCAACCTTTTTCTTCCAATAACCTTACAAATCTTTACAACATGCTTCCACTTTAAAAAGCACATAATGTATCCTACCTAACAGAAAGGCTTCCAACCATTCAACTAAAGAAGGGGGTCTAGGCAATTGAACTCACTAGCTTCATTTCATGTACATTTGTTTGCCAAATCCACTTGAGTCTTTCAAGTTTTGCCCATTTATCTTTTTTTAAAATCATCTAATTCGTTTTCATCAAGGTAGATAGTAGGCCAGTGAGCTAACCCTTAAACTCATAGTGGACTAGCGTTCATTTTCCTGTTACTTTCAACCCTGGAGTTTGTAATGTCTTCATGCTGTTCTGAGCATGAAATTTAAAAAAAAAAAGGATCCTAAAAATTTGCAGGGATAATCATTGCCACAAGATTTCACATATGCAAGAAGAAAAGTGAAAAAGCTATGAAGATGTTGAGAGAAAGGTAAAGAGACCCAAGAAAGACTACGAGGAAGAGGGAAAAAGGTAGGTTTGGAGGTAGGTATAAATGGCATACTATATATATATAATGCACATCTATATAAGTAAAAGTACACCAATTAACTATGCATAAATTGTATCAAAGTTCACAACAACATGCCCCTCATTAAAATTGAACATTAAGTGCAATGATTAATCATCATAGCCAAATATTTTTATTTTTACATCAAAAGTTCCAAAAACTATCATTTTTACTGCCAAACTTGATTTTTTTTAAAAATAATTATTCGGCATTTGAGTGCCAAACTAGATACCATGCTTTGGTATGTGGTCCTCTACTAGTATCTACCACATTCAAAATAGTAAGCATGTTATTTCTCACCCTCACCCACAAACATGAAATAATCAACAATGTGTAATGAGGACGAGTTAAATACCACTGTCCAGACAGGCCCATCAAAGGTAGTCATATTTCTTTCCTGGCCTGTTTGAAAAAGCATTGTATCATGTGCATATTTATGGGTCCAACTCAGGTTCACACCACTCAGAGCATCTCCACCCCACACTGGCAAACATCCCTTCTCATTAAATCTTGCAGCAGGATAACAGAAATCCTCCTGCTCTCCGGTATTAATGGTCCATTTTGCAGTGGTCATCTTAACCCCTTTAAAAGTTCTTTTCTACTATGGATTTGGACAGTGATTATTACTCGTCCAGATGTAAAGACATAGGGACAGTGATCATTAAATGATATTTCATTCTAAAATAAAGGAGTTGTTTGCTGTTGTGGGGTGGATGTGCTCTTAAGGTCTGAACTTGATCTATATTATAGTTCAAAGGCCATTGTATTGCTGCTCTGAGGTGTTCAAATCAAGAAGGACGATGTGTATTTGGAGGGTAAGACTAGTTTGAACAGCTCCCAATTCAGGGATCTCTCCTCATTATATTATACCCATCTAAACTGAGTGAGAAGAAAATTCATCTTTCTTTTTACATTGACTTATTTGTCCATTATATGATTTCTATTTTGTTACATCAGTTTACTAGTTTGATTTTACTGTTATATTTATGTGCATGTATGTGTGAAAGAGAAGGTCCACCAGCATGGCACATTCATTGCATGTTGGATGAAGTACAACCTTGAAATATTGTGAAAATGGGCTTGACTTGTATATTTGCATACAATACAGTGGCCTCCAACAGGCCTGACAAACACTGGTAGAGACTAGAGACCCAAACAGGGGGTGTGGGTGTACCTGCTCTTTAATGCTGTTAGTGTTGTGATATGTTCTGGCATGGATGAGATATTGTAGTGACATGTTTCTTTTTCGTGATCCCTCAGATGAACTTGTGGAGAATGGGTTTGTTCGAGAAGAGGATGTCCTCTACAATTGGGCAGACAAATGAATTCAAAAGTGATTAAACAATTTGTAAATTGGTTTGCAAAGACCCAATTTACAATTCATTTTGGGGCATTTAGTCACACTTGTGACATTGAAATATGAAAAGAATAGCAGATGCAGAAGAAAAATGAGGCTCTTCAAATTATTTGAACACTGCTCAATTCAAAGCCCATGCATTACGAAGGTATGATCTCTTGGTCAATGACACTTTGAAGAGTTACTTTTTCCCTGACCTAAACCAAAGCGTAGTAACGTGTTCAGTGCATACATTTTGGGTGCTTGCAACCCAAAAGTACATAGTCAAAGTAGCCTCACTTGTATTTGACTACCATGTGATTAACTACACTGTAAACAAATGATCAAGATGGAAATAAACAACGCTTTTTCCTTCTTTTCCAACACACTCACACTATGGTTTGCTTTGCAGGAGGAGGCCAGCTCAGACCTATTTACATCAAATATGGAAGATGGTCCTTCACCCAGCAGCTTGGATCAGATTTATCTATCCTTTTTTTTCATCACACATCCTTTTGCCAACAACTACCCAGTGCATTTTGGATTCAAAGATAGAATACCATCTACTTCATATGACTACCCTGTCCATATGTGGGATATGGTGCAGGACCAGGAATAAAGCTAGTTTCATTCTGTGGTCCTTGTGGATATGCATGTGCCTGCTGTGGATAACCTTGCTGGGCAAAACCATAAGGTTGAGCACCATAAGGTGGCTGTTGAGAACCATAAACTGGTTGCCCCATTGCAATCCCATCCTGTCTTTGCTGAGGAAGTCCAGTTGGCCAAACCTCATTCCTAATTTTTGTTGCAAGAAGATAATAGTTTGCTCCAAATATCACAGTCGCAATAGACAACAAACCCCCTATGATGAACAGCCAAGGGCCAACGACATAACAGTTGTGTCCAGTCCACTGAGTACTATCACGATTTGGACTGTTCAGACTAGCTCCAGCCACAAGTGATGTGAAACCATTCAGGAAAGCAATCCTGTCCCACAGATGAGCCAATGAACCCTTATCAGCACTTTGCATCACAAGAAAAGCTACCACTATGCATATACTTCAAACAAAAAATTCTTCCTCAAGCATCTGCATACTCACAGCTCATGCTTTTCCCCCTTTAGTTGTTGAACATCCATGCACATCCAGCTCCAACTACTAGTACTATAAAACTTGATGGCTGTAAAATATTAGGCTTTAATGATGGATGTACAAGGTTCTGTGGTAAGGTGAAATGGGACATATACATACCAGGCCAAGAAAAAATTAATGATGGCAACAGACCGTTTTCCACCATAAGGAATGGTGTATCCACTTGGTCCTCTGTCACAGCAGATACAACCAGCAAGAATATTGACCAAAATGTGTGCCACCAGCAATGCCACTGCTGCTACTATAGCATATGCGAATGCAGGGGTATGGGGGTAGATACACTGGTTATCGACTAGCATCACTTGATCTGGCTGCACAAACCAGCAAAACTCAACAGCATCAGAATGGTTGAAAATACACCCAAAAAAAAGTGCAATAGATCAAATACCAAGGGTACCAATCAAGTACAAAGCCCCAATCCTGGAATCAAAGTTTTCAACAGTATTGTAAACTTGGCACCTAACCTAAATGAACTTGATAGTAGTTCAAACGAATTCAAGCATACAGCCCTTTTATGGCTACACAAAAACACAATCATATTGTGGATACATGATGTTGCATGATTGTGGGCAATCATTGTTGTTGAATACAATGTTAGAGCTGCCCTTTTGCATTGGATAGTTAGTAGGGTAATACTTGAAGAATAGGGTAACACTTCAAAATGTTATTGCTTCTTTTAAGTGCAATCCAAGGGCTTCTTCATCCCTCCTCTGCATAAAATCGCGTGCTCCTGCATACTCTTTGATGGTGGCTCTACCCACATATATCTGACAACGTGCCCAAAACATAGATTTACATGGAAAGGATCGCCAGGAATGATACTAGTTGGAACACCATCCAAACACATCCAGACCTGACAGCCCTTGTTATGACACATCACAAGACGGCAGATCCTGAGGATACAGCCCATGAGGTGAAAAAGCTCCTTAGATGGTGGGTGGGTCCTGAGCAGAGGATGATTTCAAAAGCAGCATCGCTAAACGCATGTTGCATTCGAAGATTGAAGCTCCTAAAATACCCAAAACATCAACGACACACACATGCAGAGCTAAGAAACATACAAGAATCTTATTCAGGGAATTGCTTTGGTAGAGAATTCAACTAAGCAAACCTGCAGCTGGGAGCACCCTCGTAAGTAAGCAGACCATGTCCGGACTCCGGCAGTAAAGAAAAGTCAGAATTACGAGATTTTTCTCACAAAGATTCATTACCAACAAACTTTGCAGAAGGGGATGGGATGGATGATGGGTTGGTGATGAATTTGCCTCACCTTGATCCGCTTGGCTTGTGCAGCAAAGGCGAACCCAGCCGCCACCAAACCCAAGATTATGAATACAAGCACCCAGAAAATCTCCCTCCCAGTCCTCATCTCTCTGTTTCTCTGTTTCTCTCTATGGGCCTCCTCCCCAAGAATCTGACACCCTTCCAACCGGAAAATCGCACAGGCGTTACCCTCTCGTACCCCTGCCTGCCTCCTTGCTTACTGGAAAATTACGCAAATCCGGAGACTGAGGCAGCAAACCTTCGGTACCTAACTCAACAAATCGAGCCTACTTTCTCTCCCGTCTGTCTTATGAAGCATTCCACTGGTCGAGCCGGCAAGCTTCTTCAAGGGATGCAGCTGCTACTGCTGCTGCTGTGATGGCGTGCTTGGGAATGCGAAGGGAGGCGCGTGGAGCAGAGCGAGAGAGAGAGCGAAGCCACCGCACAGGTAGCAGCTGCCGCCCTGTCTCTCTGTCCTCGGGCTGCGGGTTCCTTTCATTTACACCAGGTGAAAGAAGGGCATTCGTGGCATCTTTTCCCACCGTCCAGATCACTGAAGTGTCCCTCCATGTAAGACGCGAAAGCGCGTGGACGTAAAAGATGGGAGGTAGGTGATAGCCGGTTGTACTTACCAAGTCCGAGCGTACGAAAACCCAGAAAACACGAACTCCTCCACCGACACGGTACGCGTCGTACCCGCTATCCTCCGCGACCAACCGACACGTGTCGGTGGCGTTGTTTTTCGCCTTAGTCTATTTGGGAGGTTTCCCTGAAGTTTAGGTGTAACCTAGAATTATGTCCTACAGATGTTTTAGGGTTTATGATGTGAAATGAAATATTCATGTCATTGTCTAAGCATCAAAAATCACTTGTTACTTCGTCATTTATCATTCAGAGTAGTGTGTTGTGATTTGTGACTACTTTTACAATGATGGCTTTGATTTATGGAGTGATACTTTTGGGATTAATATGGTGTTGTTTTCTTTTTCTTGAGTGTGGCTACAAATGGTGTCAATGATGGAGTGAAACAAAAGAGCAATAAGAAATTTAAGCAATTTTTGCGAGAGCTAAGTACCACTTTTTCTTTCTTTATGTTTTTTCCAAGAAACTATTCTTGTCTTGGTTTTGGGTTGTTGTTTCATAGATGAGAAGAATGCCTAAATTTGCATTCCAATAGGTTTATACATCTATCTCTAAAATTTTCATTACATAAAAGAGTTGTTAAACATATGACTAAATGTAATAGAATCTTTAAAAGCATCAATTGAATTGATGAGAATCTCTAAAGGATTAGAACAATTGATCTATTTTTATAATTATCTTGTTTAGGTTCAGTATACTTGATTCTTTGAGGTGAATTTTGCATATATTGGGGGGCGGGGGGCAGGGGTGAGTACCTATCAATGTGGGAGCTTTGGATATAAACTTTGATTTCTAGGAAGTAATTTTATTGTTTGAAGTAGGATTTAAACACAATAAAGTAAACATTTTTCGATCCTTGCATTTTTTCCCAACAATTAATATGTAAGTAACTTTTTGCATTTGACAAATTCAAATTAAGTTTCCCACCATAATAGGATCTATGTTTCTATTTAGGTTCAATTTAAGTAGTTTTTTAGGTTTCAAGGAGTATGTGGGTTTAGTTTCAATTGTTGCTACCATTATCATCGACATTGGTTACACACTTCCCTTGGAACTACTACATTGACCTCCAAAAGTTACTTTTTCACAGGTAATTTGTTTTGCTAGGTTAAAGTTGCATTGAAGTAGGACATTGTTTCTAAATCTTTTAGATTTTCATTACTAGGTATTTTGAAGATCAAGCCTAAAAGTTGTGCACATGAAGATAAGTTTTGAACTTCTTCATTGAATTTTTAGGTCGAACTTTAGTACATTGAATTTCTGTGTATGTCTACATGGATATTTGCAAGCTATAATGGATCAGTTTTTGTGTCACAAGTCCATTTTTTGGGGCAACTCTATGGATTAATTTTTTTCCCAAATCAAATTGTTATTGAATTCTATAACAAAGGACTCATATAAGTGATTATTATATAATCTAGTGTGATATAATCTTGAAATTATTTGAAACAAAATGAATTACACCAAATGGGAGACTTTTTTTTGTTTACAAGTTACAAGGAGATAGTACACAAAGGAGGAATGAATGGACTCACTATATATTGAATTTATAATAAAATAACTTCATTTGCTCTCCAAAATTCAAAAATATGATTAGCACTTCAAAATAAATGTTTGCAAGTCATTTGCATATCATATCTATACTTTATGGAATTTTACATAGGTCAAAAATTGATGAAAATGGCAAAGTCCCTCATTACTACATCTTTGCAAAATACAAAAACTTTCTTCATAAACATTGTAGCTTAGGGGATACCCTAGGGTCACCATGAATTTTTATTTTGATAGATATTTTATAGGTGAGAGATGATGACATCATAGCTACATTTGTCTAGTTTATAGGGTTCAAGGGTCTTGCTTCACGCACTCCCAACCTCTTCAAGGGACTCAAATGTGAGTCTAAGATGAAAACAATGGAAGAGTAAGAAGTTGGGGCATGCTCTCTAGCTCACAACACTTTGAAGGTAAAGGGGCGTGCTGGAGCTTCGGGATGGGACTAGGAAGATTAACGAGCATTTCAATCATTCACACAAACCTGCACAAACCAAGCAACTAGTTGGTTAGTGCATAGCTGGAACACTTTTGGTGTTAAGACAAGCCACGGGCAAATTCAGACTCACAAGACTTACCACGGCCCGAACTTGGGGGAAGCCACCACCTTCCCCCTTATAGTATACTATGAGCCTCTCCATAAGGCCCACATCAAAATGGTATTTTGTCTCAAGACTCCCAAGTGGCAGTCCCAAAATTCCCAAACTTAGGATTCCTGCAACTTTGGGGGCCCATAATTTTGTGTGTAGACCTTTGATCGAGATGAGGTCTAAAGCAAAGTTGTAGCCCTTGTTGAAATCTTTCCAACGATATGTCGCATGTCACCTGAACGCAAGGAAATTGGGGCGATTCCTGACTTTTAGTGGTCAGGAATCAAATTTGACTTCTTTTGGCCATAACTTATGTTTTAAGTGTTCAAATGGGTCATGTGAGCCCATTTCAGACATCTACGTTCCAAGAGCATTTCAATGATATAAAAAAAAAATCAATCCAAAGATTTTTGACCCCTGCAATCACCCTTTAAAGATTCAAAAGTCCATTGGGACTCCAACTCCCAAAATGGGAATTCACTTAGGAGTGTGAGGGTCCATTCCCTCACACTCTTTTACATTCCTAAAAGCATGGCATGTGACTCCCGGGCTCACTTTTGGCCCGCACCCTCGCAAGCCTTTGCCTTGGTCGCAAACCCAAGGCTAGGGTTGCGACAGTGCTCATGTAGATTGTTTGAATCAACACCTTAAGGCTAAGTTCTATTATGTTAGTTTTTCACTACACTCTTGCAAAGTGCAAATTTCAAGTTGAAGTTTTGCTCAATACCTAGTATCTTTCAATAGCTTGATGCAAAAGCATTACACAATGAAAGTCTCAAGAAGCAAGTTGCAAAATGTTTATGTGTTTGATGTGGTGTAGAACTGTGTTGTTGAATGTTTATTGATCAACATGAAGATTTTTTTATTTTCTTTTGATTGTGAAAGCGTTGTGCAACCAATTAACACTAAACTTTCATCTGGTGTTGATCAATTATTTTCCAATGGTTTGATGTGTAAGCCTAATGTTAAAGTTCAAGGGGTCGATATTGAACACATTTTTAAATTTTGGTGGCAAGCTTATTATGGATGCATTGCACAACTAGCATTGGAGCTTCAGGCAACTTCAAATAGGTACGATGATACATATGATGTTTTATTTGATAGAATCATAAGCAATGCATAACATTAAGTTAAAGTTGAAGGGGTTAATGTAAATCAATTCTTGAACAATGGCTTGATGTAAAAGCATTCCTGAACCTAGGGTTGGAGCTTCCTGGTATCATGTTCAAGGTCAATTCGAAGGGGTTGATGTGAAGTAGGTTGCTCTATTTTGGTAGCTTCATGTGGATGCACCACACAACTAACATTGCAACTTCAAGCAACTTTAAACAGGTCCGGTGATACATATGATGTTTTGTTGCTGGAATCATAAACAATGCATAACGCTATGTCGAAGTTGAAGGGGTCAATGTAACTCATTTTTTAAACAATGGCTTGATGTAAAGGCATTCCCCAGCCCAGGGTTGGAGCTTCTTGGTATCATGATCTTCAAGGGGTCAATTCAAAAGGGTTGATTTGAAGTAGGTTGTTCTATTTTGGCGATTTCATGTGGATGCACTTCACAACTAGCATGTTGGAACTTCATGCAACTTCATATAGGTATGGTGATACATATAATGTTGTAGTTGTTGGACTCATGGATGCTAGGTTGAAGTTGAAAGGATCAATGATAATCATTTTTTGAACAATGGCTTGATTTAGAAACATTCCTTAACCTGCTATTGAATCTTCTTGGTATCCTAATCTTACAAGGGTTGATCTATATCAGGTTGCTCCCCTCGTGGCTTGTTGTGGATGCATTACACAACTAGCATTGAAGCTTCCTATAGCTTCATATAGGTACAATGATGAACATGATGTTTTGGTAGCTGGAATCATAGGCAATGCATAGCTAGGTTGAAGTTTGAAAGGTCAATGTTAATATTTTTGTTCAATTGTTGGATGTTGAATTATTTCCCAGCCTACCATTAAAGTTTTGTGGTATCTTGATATGTTGTTATGGTGTATTGTTTTGAAGAAATGTGTAGCCAATTTCAAATTTTCAGGGCCAGATGGTGATCTTCCATTTCAATGGCAAAAGCAAAAAAAAATTTGCCAAATTAGTTCGTCAAAGGTTCATGTTATGATGACTTGTTATTTTTTTATAATTTGTATGTTGTGTTTCAATTGTTGAAGAGTTGCAGATTGACATTTGTTTTACCATTGGCAATCAACATATTACAACAAGCTATATTATTGTGAGGTTTTAATACTAAGATGTTAACCAACACACATATGACTATTTTATAGATGATGATGATAGGTTTATTTTAATTTGACCATTTTGTTAAACATGATTTGAAATGTCTTAAGTAGGTATGTAAGCTCAGAGAACAATCAAGGAAATCAACAAGTGCATATCACAAAATAAAGGATAGAAATGGCTACCAAAGCAACCATGTGCAACATATTCAATTTTGTGACTTTTTGTGCTCTCAATTATTGTGTGTAATTGGAATTCAAACTAGGACTCCTTTGATTCAAGTGGTGACTTCTTATATTAAACATTGTTGTGAATAGTTAAGGTATGAATTGTTGAGTTTATTGACATGGAGTGAACCCATTGTGCAGGAATTTCACAGTTGCACTTGATTTAAATCTAATGATGATAGTTTATGCTACCATCAAGCAATGTAATGCCTTATCAACCATTCAACCTATAAGTTGGTACATGCCTTGAACTAGTGCTTGAACCTATCTATAGTGATCTCATTTTGAGATCTTGCAAATTTGCATGAAGGGGTTGGGTGATGTTTCAATGATGCAAAGATGAACAAGTGTAGATATATCAGAGTTCTATTAAACATGATTTGAAACTATCAAATAGGGTTATAAGAAGAGAATAACCTCAAGGAAATTAACATACGTGCATATCAATAAAGCATAGGAGACATGGTTAGATCACAAGAACCATGTTTCACATTCAATTTTGTTTGTTCTATGTGATTTCAATTTTTGAATGTTTAAAAGACCATAATTTGTGGTGACAACAATATCAAGAAGTTGCAATTGATAATCTAACATGATGGTAGTTCTTAGTGTGCCTATCAAGCATTATTTACCATGTCAACCATTCAACTTGTAAGTTAGCACATGCTTAAACTATTGCTTAAAGAGATCTTTAAATTCATTTCATTTCAAATGAGATCTTGGCTAGTTTGCATGAAGGGGTTGGGTGATGTCTAATAAGTCTTCAAGTTTAGGTGGACTAATGAACAAGACGTATAATCAATACATTGTACATCATAGCTATGCAGGTTGCTAGTTTAAAAATATTACTAAACTATTTGGTTTTGGCTATAATGGTTTCCTAAATGTCCATTTCTACATGTGTCAATATGATCTCCAAATCTTGTTTCTCATCTTGTGTCTTTTATGTTGAACTATTGGTGTAACTGAATGTAAGGTGGGAATCTTTTTACATTGATATAAACTGCATATCTTGAAGGTTAAATTGATTGTTTTTCTTATAATGTACATATGTGGACCCAAATTTGTTGTGAAAAAACGACAAAACCAAAATTTGAACCACAAAATACATGCATGAAAGATGGCTTCACATAAACTAAAAGAAAAGTGAAGTTGTGGGGGAAGGCCACAAATTCAGCAAAGATTGGAATCAAAGGAGGTTGAACAAAAAGCAAAGAACAAGGAACGTTAACGACAGTACCATTTGAATCGTCTTCAAAGTGATTTGATTAAAGAGCAGATGGAGACAACATCCTTTGTGTAACTTGAACCTCCCATGGATGAACGTGAGTAACAAAAAGTAACAAATAACTATGCAAATTTTGTGTGTAAAGAGCTAGCAATCATGAATAGATCTTTGGAAGAAATAAAATAAACTAACTCTAGTGCCAAATTGGCTTCAAAACATGCTACTATATTAGCTTCTATCAATGCAAGGCCAACTTCTTTATGAGGAACATTGCAAAGGTCCTTGGTGTCCATCCTCATAACATATCAATTGTAATGCAAAAGCACAAGATCACTAGTGATACAAGTGATGTTTTGTGCTCATTGTCTATTATAAAGAGAAGAACTGATGGTTGCACAATTACTACCAAAACTACTGATGTTGGATGTTGGTTGGTGGGCATTTAAGACACGAGTGAATCCCAACAAGGCTAATGTGACAACACAACACCTTGAGGCTAAAATGTGGGATGAAAAACCTACATACTAAATGGAGACCCATGTATTATAAATCCTTCCATTACTTTCAATATCTTGAGATAATTCTTATGATTTATATATGTAATAGAATTGAATTTGAAGGTAGTGTTGTGATAATGTGAACACCTTTGCATGGATTTATGTGTAGTTTGGCCTAGATACCTTAAAAGCTTTGTCCATAGTTAAGGTTCAAGGTAAGTTGACTTTCACAAAATGATATTATAGTGCATTTACTAGCAATTTGATGTAGTTTGATGGAACATGCAATTGACATTTGAAGGCTAGGTGAATGCTTGTGAACTTTTGTGTACTATCATTGGAGTTTTATGTACTATTATGAAATTCCAACATCCTATGTATGGGCTCATATGTAGTTTGGACTTATAATTAAAAGTCCCTCAACTAGCTCCTTCTTGTCCATTAAGTTCCATGTGGTGAAATTCATGAAAATTATTAGTGTAAAACATTGGAACTTGAAGTACCTTTATAAATAGTTTGGGACTATTGCATACATACATGTTTTTTGGTGTGGTGGCAAAGTCCATAGGTCCATATAAGTATATATATTTTTTAGGAACTTGCAACAAGAATCTATATTATATATGAAGTGTCTCAAGTGGAAACCCATTAAGTATTGCACCCCATGTGTATTTGCATGAAGTCACACCTTCAAGCTTGTTGTGTGTTGTTAGTTTTCTACCATAGATAGAATTTACTTGTCAAGTGTACTTTTGGTTTGCTACTGTAAACATTATTTATTTGTGTGTTGTTGGTTTGCTACTATAAATAGATTTTTACTTGAAATTCTAGGCATCACATCCAAAACATATTATTGGAAAACAAACATTTGAAGGGCTTAAACCAATCTTTGTGAAACCAATGAAGTAACAAAATACATGTTACTACATATATCATGTTGAGATGGAGGAATTACGGTTGGGCCTAAAAAATATGAAGGTAAAATCCTCACTTTACCATAGTGATGAGTGTGAATGCTAATGCTCATATGTTTCTCTTCATTCCAGCCAATCTGCATGTGGTGCCTCATCCAAAATGTACAAAGGCACCACAAATATCTGGCAAATGATTGTTTATGAAAAAATAGAAGAAGAAGAATGGCATAAAAAAATGTTTGTATGGTCAATGCATTTCTTATGGTGTAGACAAATTCCCCTTTTGTATAGAGGATAGTAATGGTTCAATTGAAGCCTTGGTAGAACGGACAAGGTTTGCCATGGAAACAACTAGTAAATCTTTGAAGAAATTCACATTGGTATATAAAAAAACTTCTAGTGATGAGTTTGTTGAATACCTCAAGCCAAAATTACAAAACTTTGTAAGGCACAATTTTGTGTCTAGATGACAAGATAAACAATTCAAAAGTAGTATCAAATGTTTTCCTGTAAAAATTGTGATATATGTGGTAGATTTTGTTGAAAACTACACTTTTGAAACCCAAAATGAAGTACAATCTATGCATTGGCATAGTTATCATATTAGCATACTAGTGCATATAATTTATCGCCATAACCCCCATCCTGATCCTTATGATGAAGAATCATAGGTCTTCACTAAATACCACTTCTACATATTTGATGATTGGAAACATAATTTGGAGTTTGTACAACATTGCTTCAAGCTCCATTGGGAGCACATGGTGGCCAATGGCTATGCACCCAAGTGGCATTGGGTTTGGAGTGATGGTTATGCCTCACAATTTAAGAATTTGAAGCCATGGTTTTTTGTTAGCAAATATCCAAACTTTATTCAAGGATGTAAGATGTTATGGAGCTTCTTTGGAAGTGGACATGGCAAAGGCTTGCATGATGGTGTTGGAGTAATAATCAAAAGGTTTTTATGAAGGGAACAACTTGATGCTCATGGGACAAAACTCCAGAATGCAAAAAAGGTGGTGGACTTTCTACACAAACATTTGTCAAACAGACCTGAAGCATCATACACTAGTGTGAAGAGGCCTTTACAACGAGTATTCCAACTTGTGAAAGCTAAAGAGGTTTCACAAAACTCCAATTCCTTCAACTATGATTTAATAAAAGGGACCATGAAAATTCATTCAATTTGTGTTACTAACAAGCACAATTTAATAACCCTAATGGTTAAGGACTTGGCTTATTTTTGTTCATATTGCCTAGACAGGCAATGGACAAATTACAACAATGTACATTTGACTAGCAATTAGGTTCTTAAGTAGCTCCAACCCACAGGTATTAGAGAAATAAGAAATGGAATGTTTGTTGATTGGGATGGATAGTGGGATTATGATGTAGATAGAGATGTTCTAGTTGCTACTTTGGAGATCGATGACAATTTCGCTGTTAATGCAGAGGCTAAGAATTAAGAGGATCTTCATTTCTAGTTAGTATGTTGCATGAAGCCTCTTCATCAAGTAAGAAGAATTTTCACAAATAAACGGGGGACTTCCTTTGTTGCTAGAGATGCAATTGTGGTTGGTTTATACTACCAAAGGTGGGTGTTGTGATGTTCAGTGTTGTGACATTTGGTGTTGTAAGGGTGTAAATCCATAGTAAACTCTACTGAACAAAAAGATTAAAACTAATCAAAGGTAGAAACTAATCAACTAAAAAGAGATGCACGCACATATATATACAATGCACAAGAGGAGGTTAAGATGAAATTCATATGTATCCCTCCCCAAACTTGAGCCAGGAAAAGCGTGGCATGGTTTGAATAGAAATCAAGGTGCTGCAAGAGAACATGATGAACAATACCAAATGTTGGCCGGAACTTCAATGAGCTTCGGCTTGAGGCAAAAAAAATGGTATCCACCATTACAATTATTGCAAAGCAACATCTAATCAGCATCATTTGTCCTTTGACATACTTGACGTGGATAGTCAAGTGGAGGAATCCAAGTTAACGTGATGATGGTAGGATCCAAGTTTAGCAGGTAGTAGGGCGCACAATTTTTGGAGTGATTTCGAATTGTGCATCCATCAGCTCCTTGCAACTCCAACACACTTGAAGGCCTAATCACCTTAATAATCAAGATAGTGCAACTGGAAGAAGTGTCTAGAATATCATTAGGTTGCCATTGGAAATACACAAAGTCACCAACATCAAATTGTCTCACCTTAGGTTTGTAATTACCACCTCATGTGTGTGCATACTATAAGGTGTCTTGATGTTGTGCAATGGAAAAGTTCTCCATGGCCATGGGCATAACCCTCCTGAATAGAGCAACCCTCTCTACGATGACCTTAGCCCAAGTGGCTAGGGAGAGTCCAAGTCCATAACCTGGTCCATTTGAGCAGTAATGGAAGAGGGTGGAATGGGATGTCTCCCAAAAAGTAAAAAGTAAGGAGCAAAATGAAACAAAGAGGCTTGTTTGGACATCTTGTAACCCATGGCGATGTAAGGTAGGGCCAGGTCCCAATCCTCTTTGTTCCCAATGAAGCAAATCTTCTAAAGTCCTTTCTTGCATGTCTAAACCATCCTCTCTACAAGGCCATTAGCTTGGGGATGATCCCTTGAAGTTCGGCACTGGTTAATGAGAACATGATCAAGTAGGTCTTGGAATTCTCCTTTGAATTTTGATCTTTGATCAATAAGGCACTCAACACAAGCCCCAAACCTATGTAGGATTTGTTGTAAGAAAACATGGCTGGTGCTATGTGATGATTTGTTCGGCAACGCAACAAGCTCGACCCACTTTGAAAAATGTTCAATCATAATCATGATGTAGACATTACCCTTGGAGGCTTGTGGTAACTTTCCAGCTAAATCACATGACCAACGATAGAATATGCCCTAAGTAGGGAGTGGAGAAAACGCGAGCTATCGAAAGGAGAAGGAAATTCTCACTCTATCACATTGTTCACACCTAACAATGACGTCTCGGACTTGAGCATACATACCTTTCCAATGGTAATGAGGAGCAAGAAGGTTATAAGTACGTTATAGGTCCAAGCTCCGAGTGTACCTTCTGAATAAGACCAAGCCGTTCATGTGGTGGAGGAACCACTCTGCTACCTTGTGGTAAGCATTGAACGAGGTGATTATCCCTCCATGAGTAACGTTTGGACCGTTGTTGTATGTGATCCCGATGACTTGGTGTAACTTGGGAAAGGTATTTCCCATGCTAAAGAAACCCCAGAGTGTCTAAGTCCTCCCATATATCCACAATGGGATGTTTAACCAAGTTACATTGCAATAGTGCAAGATAACTAGATGCATAAGATACATGTATTGCTAGAATCTAGTTGAAGTTTTGCCTGGCTTTTGAAAAATCTTCAGAGGTAGTGAAGGGTCTCCGCAACATGGTATCCATGTTTTGATGTGTAATACCAGGTCGGTGAATAACCTTGAACTCATACTTTTGAAACATAAGCGCCCAACGAGCTAACTTACTAATAAGCTTGTCATTAGTCATCAACCACTTGATAAGCTGGTGGTTGGTATATAAAATGAACTTGGTGCCATAAAAATAGGGCCTAAAATGTATGATAGCCCATATAACAGCAAAACACTCCCCCTCGTATGAAAAGTAGTTACTCTTAACCTTGTTGTTGCTTCGGGATGCATAGGTGATAACATATTCTTGCCTTTCTCATCAAGTTGGCCAAGAATAACACCAATACCAAGAGCACTCCAGTTAGTCTATAGAATGAAAACCTTGCTGAAGTCATGTCTTTTTAGAATGGGAAACTCCGAAAGCTTTTCCTTGAGTGTGTTGAAAGTTTCATGAGCCTCTTCACTCCATTTCCAAGTAACATCCTTCTTTAACAATGCATAAAGAGGATGAACAATAATACTAAAATCTTGGACATAAATCCTGTGTAAATTACATAATTCAATGAAGCTCCTCAAAGTGTGAACATTAATAGGATCGGACATTTCCAAAATGGCTACTACTTTGGCCCAATGAACCATAATACCATTTAGCAAAATTTTGTGTCCAAGGTAGACTATTAAGGTGACAACAAACTCACACTTTTTAGGATGGATCTTCATATTGACTTCATGGAGCCTCTCAAATAATTCCTCAAGATGAGCCAAGTGCTACAGGAGTCCCTTGCTATGCACTAGGACATCATCTATGTAACACTTCAGGAAATCTACCCCTTCGAAAACCTGGTCCATGACTCGCTGAAAGAAAACAAGTGCATTTTTCAATCCAAAAGGCATCACAAGCCATTCCCACAACTTGTTGTTTCCATGGAATG